>Ga0172373_10000842_pt1 | contig 50568 bp, 43 predicted proteins | sample Lak10m_2_FD_114546 | JGI IMG/M metagenome (GOLD analysis project Ga0172373, IMG submission 114546) | Freshwater microbial communities from Kabuno Bay, South-Kivu, Congo - kab_092012_10m | ecosystem: Environmental > Aquatic > Freshwater > Lake | place: Democratic Republic of the Congo... | reverse complement strand
CCTGCTCAAACAGGAGAAGACTGCCAAAGGCGGTATCCATGCCAAACAGTTCCAAGCTGCCTTGAATGAAGAATATCTCCTTAAAGTCCTCGCCTCTGCCAATTAAGATGCGATTGCCCTGGGCCCCACGATTGACTTTCACAAGATGCCTAATATATACTTGTAGAGGGAGGCAGCATGAAGAAAAAAATAACCTTCGTTCTAATATTTTGGCTCTTGGCTGCGTGTGGCGCACCCGCAGCAATGGAAGGTGGTGCAGGAGCGCCGCCCGAAAACCCCAACTCGACCTCTGCACCGGCGATGCCTGCCGCCACCCGTGCCAACCCAAACAACCTGCAAACCGCACAGACGTCTACGCCGCTTGCCGCGCCGCCGCCTGAATCAGCGCCCCAAGCCTTCGCCCCGGCTGAGGGTTTTTCCCCCATCCTCTACCATGCCTATGCAGACCGATACAACAGCTACCAACTTTTGGGCGGCGTTCAAAACGGAGCATGGTTGAGCGACGAAGAAACCCTTCTTCTGCTCGAATATGAACGCCTGGTTGATGTGTATGAATACCCCACCGGTTGGTTTGGCAACACCACCATTCACAATGTAATGGATGCCAACCCGCCGTTTTGCGGAATGTACTTCATCGGCTCTGACCTGCTTGAAACCTCTGGCTGGCAGTTCGCTTTTTATCAAGGCTGGCAAGTGTCCCTGCGCCCGTGGACGGAACTTCAAACCTCCGAAGCCTACACACAAACCGTGAATGAATGGCTCACCCAACAGGGCTTCGCCAACCCGCAAGTTCAAATTACCCGCATCCGAAAAGTGGACTTGGAAGGCGATGGCGTTGATGAGGTCTTCATTGAGGCTTCTTATTTCAAGACCCCCAACCCGCAAAGTCCGCAAGCCGAATACGGTGATTATTCCATCATCTTAATGAGAAAGGTAAGCGGAAATTCGGTGGCTGTCATTCCCATTGTCGCAGACCTGTATCACAACATCAAACCAAATGCCTTATTCCCGCACACCTACTTTCTCAACAGCTTTATAGACCTTAATCAGGATGGCAACCTTGAAGTTGTTTTGGATATAACCCGTTGGGAAGGTTCTGGCATGATGGTCTATGAAGTTAAAGAGGGGAGGGTGATACAAGCGCTTTCAGAGGTCTGCGCAGAGTAGCGCCCGATAGAATTGCCCGCGCGGGTATAATCTGGGGGAAATGTCCAATATTGATGAGATAAAAGCCAAAATAGACATCGTTGACCTCGTTTCAGAAGCGGGAGTCAAATTACGCAAAGCCGGTCGCAACATGACCGGTTTCTGTCCGTTCCACGATAACAAGCACACACCGGCTTTTGTCGTCTGGCCCGAGTCGGGGACGTGGCGCTGCTTTGGTCAATGCAATGAAGGCGGAGATATTTTCAAGTTCGTGATGAAGCGCGAGGGCTTGGATTTTAAAGATGCCCTGCAAAAACTCGCCATTCGTGCCGGTGTGGAATTACAGCAATATCAAAGTGAAACCCCGCAGCAGCGTGAGGCGTACGACCATCTCAGAAAACTTTTGGAAGACGCGGTTTTTTATTATCGCAATCATCTGCTTAACAATCCAACCGTGCTTGGTTACCTGCACGAAAAACGCGGGCTGACCGACGCAACCATTGAAACCTTTGGCTTGGGGTATGCACCTGCGGGGTACGATCACATCCTGCCGTATTTCACCCAGCGCGGCTACCTTGAGCAAGACCTTGTGGATGCCGGTATGCTTTCGGTGCGCGATAACGGCGGAGTGTACGACCGCTTCCGCAACCGCATTATGATCCCCATCCGTGATGAGCAGGGACGCATGGCAGGTTTTGGCGCGCGCATCGTAGACCCTGAAGATGTGCCGAAATTCCTCAACTCGCCTGAAACGCCTATTTTTACAAAAGGACATCTGCTCTACGGCTTGGATCGTGCCCGCAAACCCATCCGCGCCGCAGACCAGGCAGTGATCGTGGAGGGCTATCTCGATGTGATCGCCCTGCATCAGGCGGGGTATGAGAATGTCGTTTCGCCGATGGGCACGGCGCTCACCGAAGATCAATTGCGCCTGCTTAAACGCTCCACCCGCCGCATTGTCCTCGCGCTCGACCCGGATGTTGCCGGTCAAAAAGCCATTCTGCGTGGGCTCGAAGCCGCCCGCTCTGCCATGGATAAGGAAGGGGAGTTGGCTTTCGATGCACACGGCTTGCTTCGCAATGAAGCCCGTTTGCAAGCAGATTTGCGTGTAGCCGCTCTGCCGGATGACCTTGACCCGGATGAGATCGTGGCACGTAATAAAGAAGAGTGGGCGCAGATCATCGAGAATGCCAAGCCGATCATCACTCATGTGATGGAGGCGGTTTCTGCCGGACAGGATCTGAACGACCCCAAGGTGAAGAATCAGATCGCCGAGCAGGTGCTCCCACTGATAGATGATCTCGGTACGCCGCTGGAACGGGATACCTACCGTCAGGCGTTGGCGAGAATGTTACGGGTGGATGAACGCTCCTTGATGGCTGCCCAGCCCAAGGGTCTGGTGGTGAGGCGCAAGCCGCGTGTTAGCGAATCAAACCGCCGAGTAGACCCTATCGCTGCGACGGCTGCCAATCCGCGTAAAAAGATCGAATTTTATTGCCTGGGTATTTTGCTGCACCGTACCGAGTTGTTGTATCGTCTTGATCGTAAGTTGGAAGAATTTGGCTTGAGCCAATTGGCGGTGGAAGATTTCGAGTATACTGACCATCAGATGTTGTTTAGTGTACTGCGACAGGCAATGGGGCAGGATGAAAAGGAACATGGGCAGTTTGTGCTTTCGCAATTGCCCGAAGATTTAACCCCCCTGACAAATGAATTGATGACGCAGACCGAAAACCTGAACTCGTTGGATGACCGCCTGCTGGAAGATCTGATCGGGCGTTTGCTTGATCTTCGCCGTACTCATGCCATGACGAATGTGAATCAACTGCGTTTTATGCAGGAGGATGAACAGCAAAGCGGCGGCGCAAACCTGAAGTTGTATCAGGAACAGACCATTCGATTCACCCGTTTGCTCAACGGGTTGGACCAGGCAAAGTTGAAGTTATCAAGACGACAGGCGTGATGTTTCTTTCAAAGGATCGGCAATGACCTCGAAAAAAGGAAAACAAATGCCAGCCAGTAAGAACATAAAAAAGAAGACTGTTGCAATGCCGGGGAAAACATCCAAACCGAAAGGGGGGAATACTCGCAAGCCTCGCAAGGATGTCTCTGTAAAAAAAGGACAGGGGCTTGCAGAGGAATTTGTCGGTGAGGAGTCGGATGGTTTGGATGATGCTTTTTCCATTCAGCCGGAAAATGAAGCCGAAGATGCCATTAAGTTAACGTCGCAGCAACTGGCGGGTGAGCCTGGCGAAGACCCGGTGCGTTTGTACCTGCGCGAGATCGGTCAGGTGAAGTTGGTAGGGGCAGATAGCGAGTTCCGTCTTGCCACGTTGATCGAAGGCGAACGCATGATCAACTCGTTGAACAAATTGAAACAGCGCAAGGGGGTTACAAGAGAAGCGTCCATTTATTATTCCATTCTTTCAGAGGCGCTCACGTCGTGGGACCGTCTGGTGGAAGATACCGAACGCCTTGAATATGACCTGCCCGATATGGGGTTGCTGTTGGCAGAAGCCCAGTCGCTTCATGCGGGTTGGGAATTTGATTCTCCATCCTATCTGCGTGCCTATCTGGATAATGGTCAGTGGGGCGGTAATCATTTGTGGGATAACCTTGCCCGCCATGCGTACAGTGTTTTCCTTTGTTTGTATATGCTGCCATTCTCGTACGCGGAGTGGATGTTGCCGCAACTCCGTTCTCAACATAGTTTCCCTGCCCAGCGGACGTTGGTGCGCAACCTGCCCTCACAAGATGAACTGCGTTGTGAGATCGAGGCGATCGGTGTCCGTGCGAATGACGGACAGCAGGCGCTCGTCCGCGCGAACTTGCGTTTGGTGGTGAGCGTTGCCAAGCGCTACCTCGGGCGCGGCATTCCACTGCTTGATCTCATTCAGGAAGGTAATATGGGGTTGCTGCGTGCCATTGGCAAGTTTGATCCCCGGCGCGGATTTAAATTCAGCACCTATGCCACCTGGTGGATCCGCCAATCTATTAACCGTTCCATTGCCGAGCAGGCGCGCACCATCCGCATCCCTGTGCATTTGTTTGAATCGATTTCGCGTATCTTGCGGGCACAGCGTCACCTCACGCAGGTGTTGGGGCGTGAGCCAAACAATGAAGATATTGCGCTGGAGGTCGGCTATCTCTCGGCGGTGGATGTGCAATCCATTTTGCGGGCGCATTCTGAAAATAAACCGATCAACCCCGAACTACAAAGCAAACTCGACCTTGCCTCGCAAAAAGTGACCCGCGCCTTGCGCTCCGCCGAAGAGACCATCTCGCTTGAGGGTCCGGTGGGGGATGACGACTCAAGCGCCTTGGGCGATTTCATCGAAGATGAAGATGCCCTCTCGCCCATTGATGCCGCCGCCCGCGAAATGCTGCGCGAACAGATCACTCACGCACTCGAGTCGCTTTCAGATCGGGAGCGGGATGTGCTCGAACTGCGTTTCGGTCTTAAGGATGGCAGGGAACACACCCTCGAAGAGGTCAGCCGCTTCTTTGATGTGACCCGTGAGCGGGTGCGCCAAATTGAAGCGAAAGCCCTCCGAAAGTTAAGACACCCCAGTAAGAGCCGCGAGTTGAGAGATTATTTGGGCGATTGAGTGAAACGTGATACGTAATGCGTAATATATCAGATGGTAAAATGATTTTATGAAAGCAATGGCTTTGCCTCGCCAGACTCGCACCCGCCCTAGAGGGTTTCCACCTGTGGAGAAGACGTTACCGCTTGCTATTAAACGCCTCGTTTCCGAATTGAAACCTGAAAAAATCATTTTGTTCGGCTCGTATGCGTATGGCAAACCTACCCCCGATAGCGATGTAGACTTGCTGATCGTAATGAAAACACGAGCCAAAACCATTGATCGATATGTTGTGGTTTCAAATGTTTTGTATCCGCGTGATTTTCCTGTAGATATTATTGTTAAAACGCCAAAGGAAATTAGAGACGAGGAAAAGAAGAAGGGGAATTTCTTCCTGCGCGAGATCATGACCAAGGGCAAGGTTTTGTATGAGCGACCTTGATAGCGCCTTGGAATGGGTCGAGTATGCCGAAGAGGATTTCCTAATGGCAAAAAAACTGCCCTGCGGCGGAAGAAACCACTTGTCACGGCTTCCTGTTTTCACAGCCAGCAATGCGCGGAAAAATATCTCAAAGCCATGTTGATCTCGAAAGGTGAAGAATTCCCCAAAACACATGACTTGGTCATATTAGACAGGTTGTGCAACCAAGCTGGGATTCTAACGGGATTCACCAAAGAAGAATTAGGCACATTATCAGCATATGCAGTTCATACCCGTTACCCTGGCGCTCAACCTGCCCCGGAAGATGGAGAAGAAGCCTTGGAGATTTCCAGCTTAATTCGTAAGTTCGCAAGATCATATTTAGGTGCAGGGAAGTAGATATATCAATGCCAGGACATCCGAGGTCTTCGAGACTTCGGATGTCTGTTATCAGGGAGACCCACATGAAAAACCCCATCTTTCTCATTATTGTTTTTGTTTTGGCATCCTGCACTTCGACCCCGCAGGTGACGGTCACTTCCGAAGTGACTGTCACCTTGACCTCACCCGCCCCCGAAGCGACATCAACCCCCGAACCGACAACCGCCAACGATGGCGCGGGCGCGTGGGTGGAGGCGGAGAGCCCCGCCATGCAACAGACCACTGCACTATTGGAACAATACAGCATAGATCCCGAGACCGTGACCGTGACGGAGAAAGACGGAACAGTGACGGTAACTGATAACGAAACAGAAAAGGTGCTAATGATAAGTACCGAAGAAGGCACGAGATATGACCTAGGATTTGCGGTGGATCAAATTGCCGCGAAGAGTTGTGAGTCAAAACCTGAGTTTACGCCTAGACCTAAAGACGGATTAGTGCCTGCCGATTTCCCAAAGTCTTTTGATAACTACTTTTACGAGCTACGTAGGGAACTGAGTTATTATGGTGGTGCGAATTTTTACCCTTCTGTTTTGATTGATAGAGAAAGACGGTGTTGGGGCAAGATTGGTGATGGTTGGAATCTTATATATAGAAATGAAAATGGTGAAGGGGTAAAGGTTGATCTGATACCAAAGACAAAGGAAGAAGTAGAGGCTTTTGTTCGTGACAGATAGGATAAGGCTACTGATTTGTTTGATTTTGGCAAAAGATTATGGATGTGTTACCATTGAGGTATGAGTAGGGGGAGACAGTGGCTAATAGCATTAGTTTTGGTTGTAACCATCCTGATGGGTGGTTATGTTTTTTTTATCCAGACTGGGGGATTGGGATTATCCAGAGTAACGTGGCATTACTTTTTGCGTGATTTACCTGACAAGAAATATAGCTGGAGAGATTTTACCGATAGGGGAGCACGAGCGGGGATAAGCGGATTTTATGCTTATGGAGATGATAACAGTTTTAGTATGTGGACCTTGTCGGGTCTCAAGACCTTCACTCATATACCAAAGATTAGTTTTTACCAACATGAAGATGTTTGTTTTGCACTAGTACCCAAACAACATGAAGATGTAGGGTAAAAGCGGCTGAAGTTCGCCGCTTTTACCCCTCCAATTTTAAGTTGTTTGGGCACTAGAACAACTGCAAAATGACCCGCAAGGATTAGTAAAGAGCGCAAAAGCGGACTCGACCATGACAGGCAATTTTGCTCTGTGGCAGAGCATGATAAAGCAAGAAAATCTGGTAACTGTAATCCGATTGGAGGGAAGAGAATATCGCAATGGGATTGATAAAATATGGTCTTACTCGGGTCGATATAAAAAGCTAAATGTATTGGAGCAGGACACATGCGAGTGAAGTGGGGACTAATGCTAACTTTTGTTGCTACTGCGGTAATGTTGGTGGGTAGTTTGGGGTATACCAAGCCAGTTTACGCTCAATCTTGTGGGGGGGATTGTTCGGTCACATCATGCACTGATGGATGTTATGAAACTGAAGGTGGAGTGGAAGTTTGTCCATACTGTTCCGCGTGTGGGGGGAATGGATGTCAGGAAGTGACGTGTCCGCCGGGGTTGCATCCGTCGGATAATGGGTGCAGGCTGATTGGGGATGGGGAGGACTGCCCGTGCGGGGAGAAGGCAGATGGGAGTGGGTGCAAATCGTGCGGGGGCGGGGGCTTTAGCTGTTTTCCGCTCCACAACTGTCCGCAAGACCGGGTAATGACCCAAACAGGGACGCCATATGGGAACGAGTAGTCTGCGTGTTGCAAAGCAGGGGAAAAGATGTATTCGATTACACTTCCGCCAACATGACAAAAATCATCTTTTTTGTGAGAAGGGGTACATTTTCTAGTCTTCAAAAACCCTTTGTGATATACTTTCGCGGAACTGTGCAAGATTTCACACATTCAACGAGGTACTTATGCTGTTGGAATATATTGCTATCGGGGTGATGATACTCGTCGCCACCCTTATCGCTATCATTGCGATTGGTTTGGGGGGATTGTTCGGACCTAAAAAGCCATCTGCCGAGAAAGATACGCCCTATGAATCAGGTATGAATCCATATGGTGAAGGCACGCGGCGTATGCCCGTCCGCTTCTATTTAGTGGCTGTTCTCTTCATCCTTTTCGATATTGAAGTCGTGTTCTTTTTACCGTGGGCGATCGCGTTTCGCCAACTCGGTCTATTCGGCTTGCTTGAGATGGTCATCTTTATCGTGATCCTTCTTATCGGTTACGTGTACGCGTGGAAAAAAGGAGCCCTGGAATGGGAGTAGAACAAAAACTCGGAAACATGGGCGTGGTCACCACCACGCTTGAAGATGTTGTCAACTGGTCGCGCACCAATGCGATGTGGCCCATGCTGTTTGGTCTGGCTTGCTGCGCCATTGAGATGATGGCGGCGCAAGCCTCCAGTTACGATATGAGCCGCTTCGGTATGGAACTGATGCGTGCCAGCCCCCGCCAATCCGACTTGATGATCGTTGCCGGGCGCGTCTCGAAAAAAATGGGACCCGTCCTGCGCCGTTTGTACGACCAGATGCCCGAACCCAAGTGGGTGATCGCCATGGGCGATTGCGCCTCTTGCGGCGGCGTCTTTAATAACTACGCCATCTACCAAGGCGTGGATGAGATCGTACCCGTGGATGTATTCGTGGCGGGCTGCCCGCCGCGTCCCGAAGCCTTGATCCATGGGGTGCTCACCCTGCACGAAAAAGTAAAAGCAGACCGCTTCATTGCGAATGCAGCGGAGAAGAAATAATTAATCAGACCTGACAGGTTTTACAAACTCCCCAAAGGGCAAAACCTCTCAGGACTTAGGTGTATTTATGGAAAAATCCCTCGAACCCATTGTAAAAGTTTTGCAGGAAAAGTTCGGCGCGACCTTTGAAGAGTTTCGCGGCGAAGTGCAGTGCATGGTCAAGCCCGAACACATCATCGAAGCGCTTACCACCCTGCGTGATGCGCATCATTTTGAATTGCTTTCCATGTTGAGCGCCATCGATTATTTTCCGCAAACCTCACCGCGCTTTCATGTGATCTATCAGCTTAACTCGCTTGAAAAGAACCTGACCTTGCAGTTGAGAGTTCCGGTTGAAGGCGAAAGCCCCAAGCTCCCAACTTCAACGGGCGTGTTCAAGACCGGCTTATGGCGAGAGCGCGAAGTTTTCGATATGTTCGGTATCGAATTCGAAGCTCACCCCGACCCTCGCCGCATCCTTAACCCTGATGAGATTGAAGGTCACCCCCTGCGAAGAGACTTCCCGCTCGGCTATGAAGAGCCCCAGTTCAGCTTTAATTATGAAGAGATCGACCTGGGCAAGCCGTACGCAAAGGAATAGGTTATGACTCAACTTCAACCAGCCAATGTAGAACAATACAAACATCTAATATCTGAGCGCGCCCTTACCGGCGAAACCATGCTCTTGAACATGGGACCCCAGCACCCGTCCACACATGGAGTGTTGCGTCTCGTTCTCGAACTTGATGGCGAGATCGTTGTTAACTGCATTCCCGATATCGGCTTTTTGCACACCGGCGTCGAGAAGAATATGGAAGCCAAGACCTTCCATAAAGCCGAGGTGATGACAGACCGCCTCGACTACATGAACACCATGGGCAACAACCTTGCCTACGTGATGGCAGTGGAAAAACTGGTAGACCTCGATGTGCCGCCCCGCGCACAAGCCTTGCGTGTCATCCTTGTGGAACTTCAACGCATCGCCTCACATTTGGTGCTGCTCGGCACATGGGGGCTTGACCTCGCCGCGATGTCGATGTTCCTTTACTGTTTCCGCGAACGCGAACAGATCCTCGATATTTTTGAGCTTGTCTCCGGTCAACGCATGATGACGACCTACCTTCGCCCGGGCGGTGTGTGGCGTGATGTCCCCGTGGAATTTGAGAAAGCCGTCCGCGATTTCCTTAAGATATTCCCCAAACGCATTGACGAATACGAAAAATTATTGACGAAGAACCCGCTCTTTGTAGACCGCATGGCGGGCATTGGACATTTGAGCAAGGAAATGGCTCTTTCTTATGGCGTTACAGGACCCAACCTGCGCGCCTCTGGCGTGAACTGGGATCTTCGCAAAGCCCGTCCTTACATGGGCTATGAACAATATGATTTCGATGTTCCAGTCCTGACCGAAGGCGATACCTATGCCCGCTATCTGGTGCGCATCGAAGAGTTCCGTCAGTCTTTGCGGATCATCGAACAGGCGCTCGATAAACTCCCAATGGGACCCGTCCGCTCGGACAATCGCAAGTTCGTCCCGCCGCCCCGTTCAGAGATCGGCGTCAGCATGGAAGCGCTCATCCACCACTTTAAGTTGTGGACAGAAGGTTTCCACGCGCCAAACGCCTCCATTTACAGTGCCGTTGAATCCCCGCGCGGCGAATTGGGTGTGCTCATCGCTGGTGATGGCGGACCCAAACCGCGCCGTGTTCACATGCGCACCCCATCTTTCGACAATCTTGCTGTGGTTCCTGAGCTTGTGAAAGGATACCTGGTTGCTGATCTGGTTGCGATCCTCGCTTCCATCGACATCGTTCTCGGAGATATTGACCGATGAGTCTTGAAAAGAAATACGCTAAGGAAATTAAACAAATTCTTGCCAAATACCCGCCCGAGCAAAAACGCTCGGCGGTCATGCCGCTTCTCTACCTTGCCCAACGCGAGGAAGGCTATGTCAACAAAGAAGCGATGAAAGACATTGCCCAAATTCTCGATATCACCGACACCGAAGTCGCCTCCATCGTCGGTTTTTACTCGCTGTATCACGATAAAAAGGCTGGCAAATACCGAATGCAAGTCTGCACCGACCTGCCCTGTGCCTTGCGCGGCGCAGATGAATTCCTTGAAAAGTTATGCGGCAACCTTGGCATCAAAGTGGGGGAGACCACCGAAGATGGTCTCGTCACTGTTGAAGCCGTCATGTGTCTCGCCGCGTGCGACCGTGCGCCCATGTTCCAAACCCAGGGACCGGATGGCATCAAATATCACGAATATATGACCGTGGATCGCACGATGGAACTGATCGAAGCATTGAAAGGAGGCAAGGAATAATGGCACACGTCCTTTTACGTCACCGCGATATTCCCGACCTCAATAAATTGAGCGTTTATAAAAAGAACGGCGGTTTCGACGCCTTCAAAAAAGCCGTTACCAAAATGCAGCCCAACGAAGTGACCAACGTGGTCAAAGACTCCGGTCTGCGTGGGCGCGGCGGTGCGGGCTTCCCAACCGGCATGAAGTGGTCATTCATCGATAACAATAGCTGGCCCCACTACGTTGTGGCAAATGCCGATGAATCTGAGCCGGGAACCTTCAAAGACCGTGAGATCATGGAAAGCAACCCCTTCCAGTTTTTGGAAGGTCTGGCGCTCGCCAGTTATGCCGTTGGCGCGAATGTAGCTTACATTTACTTGCGCGGCGAATTCTGGCAGGTGGCGGCATTTCTTGATGAAAAGATCGCGGAAATGGAAGAAGCCGGATACCTCGGCGAGAACCTTTTTGGCAAAGATTATTCCCTGAAGATATTCACCCACCTTGGCGCAGGCGCTTACATCTGCGGTGAAGAAACCGCCCTGCTCGAATCACTCGAAGGCAAACGCGGACAGCCCCGTGTTCGTCCGCCTTTCCCGCCTTCGGTGGGGTTGTATGGCAAGCCAACCATCATCAACAATGTTGAGACCTTTACCAACGTGCCGATGATCCTTGCCAACGGCGCAGACTGGTACAAGAAAATGGGCACGGCAGATAGCGCAGGCGTGAAGATCTTTTCGCTCTCGGGTCGTGTACGCAAGCCCGGCAATTATGAACTGCCTTTTGGCACCACCTTCCGTCAGTTGATCTACGAACATGGCATGGGCATTCAAGATGGACGTTCCATCAAGGCGCTCATGCCTGCGGGCGCATCTTCCTCTCTTATTGTGGTGGATGACAAAGTGCTCGATACCCCAATGGACTATGCCACCGTCCGCACATTGGGCGGAGACCTTGGCTCTGCCTCTGTCATTGTTCTGGACGACACAGTAGACATTGACTGGGTTATCAACAAAACCATCCACTTCTTCAAGCACGAATCCTGCGGTAAATGCACCACCTGCCGTGAAGGCAACCACTGGATGCGCAACCTGACAGACCGCATCCACCACGGCAAGGGTTCGAAAGATGATGTAACACTTCTTTTAAATGTTGCCAAACAGATGCAGGGTAAATGTCTGTGCGCACTGGGTGAGTTCTCCACCATGGCGGTTGTAACGGGCATTGAACGGTTCCCTGAAGATTTCAAGAAAGCGGTAAAAGGTCAGTAGATATTAGACATTAGAGATTAGATATTAGAGATTAGTGCAACAAACGAATAACTAGTCTCTATTCTCCAATCTCTTTTTTCGGAGACTTAATGAGCAAACAAGTCACACTCACAATCAATGGAAAACAAGTCACCGCGCCGGAAGGTTTAACCGTAGCCGATGCGGCAAAACTGGCAGGCGTGGATATTCCCGTTTTCTGCCATCACCCCAAACTCGAACCCGTGGGCATGTGCCGCATGTGCCTGGTTGAGATCGGACGCCCCGTGTTAGACCGCGCCACCGGGCAGCAAGTGCTGGAGAATGGGCAGCCTAAAATTCAGTTCATGCCCAAACTCGAAACCGCCTGTACCAATCACATTTCAGAAGGCATGGTGGTCTTAACCCAATCTGAAAAAGCAACCGATGGACAGCGCGGCACCGTGGAATTTTTGCTGACCTCACACCCGCTTGATTGCCCCATCTGCGACAAAGGCGGGGAGTGCCCGCTTCAAAACCTGACCATGGAGCATGGTTCAGGCAAGAGCCGCTTCAATTACGATGAGAAACAGCACCTGGATAAAATGGTTCCACTCGGCGAGTTGATCTACCTCGACCGCGAACGCTGCATTCAATGCGCACGCTGCATCCGTTTTCAAGATGAAGTGGCAGGCGAGGCGGTTCTCGGCTTCGACGAACGCGGACGCCACACCCAGATCATCTCCATCTCAGACCCCGGCTTCGACTCGGTCTTCTCGGGCAACACAACCGATATCTGCCCGGTAGGCGCATTGACCACGGTAGACTTCCGCTTTGGCGCCCGCCCGTGGGAACTCACTGCTGAAGCCTCCATTTGTTCACAATGCCCGGTGGGCTGCAACACCACACTCAACACACGCCGCGAAGCCAAAGCTGGCGGTGAAATTGTAGTGAAGCGTGTGATGCCGCGCCAGAACGAAGAAGTGAATGAAATTTGGCTTTGCGATAAGGGACGTTTTGCCTATCACTATACTGAAGGCAAAGAACGCCTTGTCCGCCCGATGGTGCGCAAGGAAGAAAAACTCACCCGCGCTTCGTGGGATAACGCCACAAAAACCGCCGCCGAAAATTTCGTGGCAAACAAAAAAGATTTCGTGGTGTTGGCTTCGGGTCGTCTCTCGAACGAAGACCTCTTCAACCTCAAATCACTGGCTGATACAGCCGGCGGCGAAGCCATTCTTTACTCGGATATTGACGGCGGCGAATTGACCCAGTTGGTGGGCGTGGGTGCGGGTACGAACCTCGGAACGATGGGGAAGGGCGATGCCATTCTCGTCGTCGCCTCTGACCTATATGAAGAAGCCCCCATTTGGTGGCTGCGTGTAAAGCAGGCGGCAGATCGCGGCGCAACCGTCATCGTTGCCAACCCGCGCGCAACCAAGCTCGACCGCTTTGCCACCTACACCATCCGCTATTCGTATGGCGATGAACTCAAGACCATCAATGATTTTGAGAAAAAGAGCAAGATATCGGATGCCTTTACAAAAGCAAAGAATGCAGTGATTTTCTACGGCAATGAAGGTCTTGGTGTCACCGGAACTTCGGTTCTTTCTTCAGCTTGTGCAAACTTACTGAAAGAAACCGGTCATATTGGCAGCGCCAATAACGGTCTGATCGGTGTCTGGCAGCGAGCCAATGATCAGGGCGCGTTTGAAGTTGGCTTCCGTCCGGTTGCCGATCTTGAGAAGGCTCTGAAAAATAAAGCGGTCTACATTGTTGGCGCCGACCCGGTAGGGGATGACCCCACCCTTGCGAAGGCATTGAAGAACGCAAAATTTATCGCCGTGCAGGATATCCGCGAAACCGCTACCACCGAAATTGCAGATGTGGTCTTCCCTGCGCAGGCATTTACCGAACGGGACGGAACGCTCGTCTCTGGTGAGCGCCGGGTTCAGCGCTTCTATGCTGCGGTGCCCGCTGTGGGCGATAGTAAACCCGACTATGCCATTACCGCCATGCTTGCCAAGCAAATGGGCATCATCCTTCAGGGAACATCCGCTTCGGTGGTGTTCGATATCCTCGCCAATTCTGTCGAAGCCTTCAATGAATTGACGTATGATGCCCTGGCACAGGTCAAGGAACAGTGGCCATTGGTGGGGCGCAATGATGTGTACTACGGCGGCACGACCTACGACAATACCAAGGGGCTGGGTGTTCAACTCATCCCGTTGGCTCAGGCTGGGGGAGCGGTAAAAATTTCAAAGGTCAGAAAAGAAGCGGCTCTTCGTCACAAAGATAAGGAACTGCTGGCTGTGCCATCCAACAAGTTGTACGACCTTGGTGTGACGGTGCAGACTGCGAAATTCCTTGAACAGCGCATTGGTGAGGCTTCGGTTGCGATGCACCCAACCACTGCGAAAAAGTTTGAGGCGGCAGAGGGGCAGGTTGTGAAGTTGAGTTTTGACGGTGTGCAGGCGGAAGCCGTTGTGAAGTTTGATGAAACCATTGGAACGGGTGTGGTGCGTGTTCCGCGCTCCATGGGCATTGCGATCCGCGAGCCTGTGGTGGCGAAGGTGCAGGCAAAAGCCGCAGCCGGGAAGGCGAAGTAATTATGGATTGGACAATGTGGGTTGAATGGATCGTGAAGGGCTTTGTCCTTTGTTTGATCCTTTTGACAGGCTTTGCCTATTTGACGTGGTATGAGCGCCGCGCACTGGCTCGCATTCAGGTGCGTATTGGTCCCAACCGCGCAGGGTATCAGGGCTTGTTGCAGCCGATTGCAGATGCGGTGAAGTTGATCTTCAAGGAAGAATTGACCCCGAAGCATGTATACAAGGTGGTCTTCATCCTTGCGCCGATTTTGACAGTGGTTCCTTCACTGGTTCTTGCAGCGGTTGTGCCGTTGGGAACTTCATTCAATTTATTTGGACGTGAGATCACACTGTATGTTGCCAATGTCAATGTAGGTATTTTGTACCTGACCTCCATCGCTTCGATTGCCGTGTACGGCATTGTGCTGGCGGGGTGGTCGAGTAATAACAAGTATGCCATGCTGGGGGGCATCCGCTCTTCGGCGCAGATGATCTCCTACGAATTGACGCTCGGTCTTTCGTTTGTGATTGCCATCATCCTTGGCAATTCAATGAATATGATTGATATTGTGAACGAGCAGCGCGGAATGTGGTTCGTGGTTGTGCAGCCGGTTGGCGCGTTGATCTTTTGGATCGCAACCATGGCAGAGGTGAACCGCTCTCCGTTTGATATGCCGGAAGCCGAACAGGAATTGACCGCAGGCTACCATGCCGAATATTCAGGGATGAAGTTTGCCCTGTTCTTCATGGCAGAATACCAGAAGATGATCGTGATCAGCATGATCCTGGCGACTTTGTTCTTCGGCGGATATCTGGGTCCGTTTGTAGATCAGGTTCCGCTGCTTGGACCGGTGTATCTGTTTGCCAAGGTCATCGTCTTGCTTTTCGGCATGATCTGGGTGCGCGCCACTTGGCCCCGCATCCGTTATGACCGCCTGATGGCATTTGGCTGGAAGATCTTGCTGCCGCTTACTTTGGCAGTTGCTTTTATTACCGCAACGGGTATTTTGCTCGCAAAAGAATTCAACAACCAGTTGTTCTTCTGGAGTATCCCCGTCCTTTCGATCATCGCTTTATTGGTCGCGGTTGCATTTATTTATCGTGATTTGAGGAGTAAAGCCCATGGGCGTATTTGATCCCATCATTGAACTTACAAAGGGACTTGGCGAAACTTTGCGCTCCTTTTTAATGGAGCCGACCGTTACTGTGAGCTACCCGGAAGAGAAGCGCCCCGTCCGCCCGCGCTTTCGCGGACGCCATGTGTTGAAGCGCTACGACAACGGCTTGGAGAAGTGCATCGGCTGTTCATTGTGTGCCGCCGCCTGCCCCGCCGATGCGATTTTCGTGGAAGCCTCAGAAAACACTGACGAGAAGCGTTTTTCACCTGGCGAACGCTACGCCTCCACCTACGAGATCAACATGCTGCGCTGCATTTACTGCGGTTTCTGCGAAGATGCCTGCCCCACCGAAGCCATTGTGCTGGGCGATAACTACGAGCTTTCCTTCTACAATCGCCGCGATGCGATTTACTCGAAGGAAATGCTGTTGGAAACGGTATCCTCCGAGAATATGTTGACCCCGCGCAAGGTGGAAGCCGGTGTGTTCACCCGCTCAGTGCCGGAAATGCAAAACCCCACCGATTGACGATTTACGATTTCAGATTTTCGATTGGTTTGTAAATCGTCAGTCGAAAATCGTAAATGGAGAACCATGAATTCTGAATTGATAGTCTTCCTAGTCCTTTCCCTCGTTGCCATTGCCACCGCGCTTGGTATGTTGTTGAGCAAAAATGCGGTGTACTCGGCGCTGTTCCTTGTGCTGAACTTCGTCACCGTGGCGATCTTCTACCTGCTGTTGGGTGCGCCCTTCCTTGCCATGTCTCAGATCACGGTGTATGCGGGTGCGATCATGGTCTTGTTCCTCTTCGTCATCATGCTTTTGGGTGCCGAGAATCTCAAACCTTCCAATTCCCTGCCCTGGCAGAAGCCGCTTGCCATTCTGCTTTCGGTTATCCTTGGCGTTGAAGCCATTTATTTGCTGCTCGCCCGTTCGCGTTCTGCTTTGAACGTCACCGCGCCAGATGCCGCGCTCAACACCATGGACAGTCTTCGCAACATGGCAGAGACCCTGTTCAGCCAGTTCCTCCTGCCGTTTGAAGTGACCTCCATTCTTTTGTTGGTCGCCATGGTGGGCGCCATCGTCCTCTCTCGCGCTGAAAAAGGAGCCGCAAAATAATGGTCCCTGTCGAATATTACATCACCCTGTCTGCCATTCTTTTTTCAATCGGCGCGCTCGGGGTGCTTTCACGCCGCAACCCGCTCATTATTTTCATGTCCATTGAATTAATGCTCAATGCGGCAAACCTTGCCTTTGTGGCATTTGCCCGGGTGTACGAAACATTCAGCGGGCAGATCTTCGTCTTTTTCGTCATCGCTGTAGCCGCCGCCGAAGTAGCGGTGGGGCTCGCGTTGATCGTTGAAATATTCAAGAGCAAGAAGAACATCAACATCGACGAGATGAATTCCTTGAAGGGATAAGTAAAACGTAATGCGTTATTCGTAAATTACGGATCACGCCTCACGGATTACGGAGAATGTTATGCACTTAAGCGAAACAGTAAACACAGGATTTTATTTCCTAGCCCCCGGGTTGGTGCTTGTCCCATTATTGGGGCTGCTCATCAACGCCATTTTCGGAAAGAACTTTTCCGAAAAGATGGTGGGCACAGTGGCAAGCCTGGCATCGGGGACGGCGTTCATCATCTCGCTGCTGCTGGCTTACTCGGTATCGATCAATCACGGACACCCTGTAAGCGTCCCGTTCGCCGAGTGGATCCACATCGGAAACCTCAAACTCGATTGGACCTTCCGCGTCGACTCGCTTTCTGCGACGATGATGCTGGTCGTTTCGGGGGTAGGGACTCTCATCCACATCTATGCGATTGGGTACATGCACGAGGATGTGCGCTTCAAACATGAAGAGGGACGGTTTAACCGCTTCTTCATTTATTTGAACCTGTTCATCGCTGCGATGATGATCCTCGTCTCTGGCGACTCCTACCTAATGCTCTTTGTCGGCTGGGAAGGTGTGGGCTTATGTTCTTTCCTGCTCATCGGCTTCTGGTACGAGATGGATACGCTCGCCCGACCTTCCTGGGCGAATTCCAATGCCGCAAAGAAAGCCTTCATCACCAACCGTGTCGGCGATTTTGGTTTCCTCATGGCGGGTTTTCTGATGTTCTGGCATCTTGGCTCCTTCCAATTTGATGAGGTATTCAAAGCCGCTCCGGCAATTGCACATGAATCCCCGTGGATCATCGTTGCCATCACCCTTTTTATGCTCGTCGGTGTGGCGGGTAAATCGGCGCAGATTCCACTTTATATCTGGCTGCCCGATGCAATGGCAGGTCCAACACCGGTCTCGGCGCTCATCCATGCCGCCACCCTGGTTACAGCAGGCGTGTACCTCGTTACCCGCTCGGCTCCGTTGTACACACTTGTTCCTCAAGCTCAGTACATTGTGGCAATGGTTGGCGCCACAACGGCTCTCTTCGCCGCCACCATCGCAGTTGGACAATATGACATCAAGAAAGTCCTTGCGTACTCCACCATCTCCCAACTCGGCTTCATGGTCGCAGCAGTGGGGATGGGGGCATATGTTGCCGGGATGTTCCACCTCATCACGCACGCCTTCTTCAAGGCTTTGCTTTTCCTCTCCGCTGGTTCCGTCATCCTCGGCTTGGAACGCGGACATCACGCCCATGCTCACCATACACATCATGATGAAAAACCAAAGGGAAAACACAAGAAAGAAGAACATGGACATCACGGCGGGCACGACGACCACGGCGAAGTCTTCGACCCGGGCGATATGCGCAACATGGGCGGACTTCGCAAGACCATGCCGGTCACCTTCTGGCTCTACATGGCAGGGACGCTTGCGCTTGCGGGTATCTTCCCCTTTGCGGGGTTCTGGTCGAAAGATGAAATTTTGCTCGATGCGAAATTGCACTTCACCAGCATTTACTGGCAGTTGAGCATTGCCGCCTTCTTTACTGCGTTCTACATGGGCAGGCAAATTTGGATGGTCTTCTTCGGCGAAGCGCGTAGTGACGCGGCAAAACATGCAGAAGAAAGCCCCAGAGTAATGACAGTGCCCCTTATGGTCCTCGCAGTTTTGAGCGTAGCTGGAGGCGCGTTAAACCTTCCGTTTGAAGGCTTCCACAATCTCGGTCACTGGTTGGAGTATACGCTTGGCGAAGTCCATGCCCTTCCGCTTGATCTGGGTGTGGCTGGAATTTCGACGCTGTTGGCGCTGCTTGCCATCTTTGTTTCCTGGCTCATTTATGGACGCAACCCGCTTAAGACCGGTCAGGTAGACCCGCTCAAGAAGCCGCTTGGTTTTGTGTTCACCGGTATGGAAAATAAATGGTTTGTAGATGAAGGCTACGGCGTTCTTATCATCAAACCGTTCAAGTGGATTTCACAGTTCCTCGCTGATGTGGTGGACTGGAAATTCTGGCACGATTTTGTACATGATACCGTCATTGCCGGTACTTACAACTGGCTTAGTGAAGTGGCTCTCAGCCGCTATGCCGACCAAAAAGGCATTGACGCATTCTTCAATAGCTGGGGTGATTTCACCCAATGGCTCTCTGGCAATGCCCGAAAAATCCAAAATGGTTTTGTTCGCTCCTACGCACTTTCGGTGCTGTTGGGCGTGGTTTTGATCTTGGGTTACTTAATTCTGAAATAAATTCACCCTTACTACCCCAACCTCTCTCTTTGGGACATGCGCCCGTAAGGGTAGAGGGGGATGGGGTGAGGGCACGAGGATAGAACATGGAATTTCTTTTGCAACCTCTTACACTCCTAACCTTCCTTCCGCTGGTGGGTGTGCTCGCGCTTCTGTTTATCAACGCCGAGCAAAAATCTGCCATTCGTTGGACGGCGCTGGGCACATCGCTGGTCACTTTTGTTGTATCGTTGTGGGTCTTCTCAATGTTCGATAAATCGAACCCAGACCTTCAACTTGAAGCCAAATATGCGTGGATCCACGTTGCGGGCTGGAACATTTACTACTATATTGCAGTGGATGGCTTGAGCATTTTGCTTGTAATGCTTACCGCCTTCCTTACCCCCATCTCCATTCTTTCCACATGGAAAGCCGTGGATGAGCGCGTAAAAGACTTCATGATCTTCTTCCTCCTTTTGGAAGTGAGCATGATGGGCGTCTTTGTGGCGCAGGACTTGTTCCTCTTCTACATCTTTTGGGAATTCACCCTCGTACCGATGTACTTCCTCATCGGCATTTGGGGCGGACCGCGCCGTGTGTATGCTTCTGTCAAGTTCTTCCTTTACACAATGGCAGGTTCCATTCTGATGCTGTTGGCGATCATCTACCTCGGCATTCAGGCTCAGAATACCTTCAACGTGCCAGACCTTCTTATCCGTTTGCCTGATCTGTATGCAACGGGTCAGATCCCTTCGAATGTGCAGATGCTGCTCTTCATTGCTTTCACTGCCGCCTTTGCCATCAAAGTACCGATGTGGCCCCTCCATTCGTGGCTGCCCGATGCCCACGTGGAAGCGCCTACTGCCGGTTCGGTCATCCTTGCAGGCGTTTTGCTGAAGATGGGTACCTATGGTTTCCTGCGCTTCAACATTCAACTCTTCCCCGAGGCGACGGTTAAAGCGGCTCCGGTCATTGCGCTTCTTGCTACCATTGGCATCATCTACGGTGCGGCAGTTTCCTACGCTCAATCGGATGTGAAGAAACTAGTTGCCTATTCCTCCGTGAGCCACCTTGGTTTTGTCATGCTTGGTCTCTTCGCCCTCAATGCAGTAGGCGTATCTGGCGCAATTTTGCAGATGGTCAACCACGGTCTCAGCACCGGCGCATTGTTCCTTCTCATCGGTATGATCTACGAACAGACCCACACCCGCGAAATTAAAGTGTATGGCGGTTTATGGAAGATCACTCCACTCTTCGGCACCCTCATGCTCATTGCTTCACTTTCCTCCATGGGTCTGCCCGGTCTCAACGGATTTGTGGGTGAGTTCACCATTTTGCTTGGAGCTTTCGGTTCCAAAGCCATCGGCAGCCCATGGTATGCCGGTCTTTCTGCCCTCGGCGTGATCATGGCGGCGGTTTACATCCTATACATGTTCCAAAAGGTCTTCCTTGGACCCGCCGGTGAGATCACCCACCACCACGAACTCAAAGACCTCAATTGGCGCGAGATCATCACCGTTCTTCCATTGGTTATCTTCATGTTCTGGATCGGTCTCTACCCCAAGCCTTTCTTTGAGATCCTCGCCCCCGCGGTCGAGAAGTTGCTGTCTGCTTTACCTTTGTAAGACTACTATCGTCATTGCGAGGGCACCCTTGCCTTTTGCACGAAGCAATCTCCAACTCAACCATGAGATTGCTTCGTCGGGAAAAACACCCTCCTCGCAATGACGGAGACATGGAGCGTTCATGACGACGCCTACTTATACTGATTTTTACACTTTACTTCCCTACCTTATACTCACCGTTTGGGCGTGTGTGTTGTTGCTGGTCGATCTCTTCATCCCCGTTGGGCGCAAAGGTATCACGGCATTTCTTGCTGCGTTGGGCATAGCTGTAACCCTTGGCTTTTCCATCACGCAGATCGGCGTTGAAAGTGTCGGATTTAGCGGCATGGTTGCGCTGGATGGTTTCTCAACCTTCGCCAATATTTTGCTGCTTTCCAGCGGCTTGTTCGGCATTGCCCTCGCCTACGGATACACCCAGCGTTTCAACATGGTCCGCGGCGAATACTACACCCTGCTTCTCTTCAGCGTCACCGGTATGATGCTCATGGCGCAAGCCCATGACCTCATCATCGTTTTCCTTGCACTCGAACTGCTGTCCATTCCGCTTTATGTTCTTTCTGCAATCTCCCGCAAACTGAACTCCGAAGAGTCGGGCGTCAAATACTTTTTGCTCGGCGCCTTTGCCAGCGGATTTGTGGTCTACGGAACGGCTTTGATCTTCGGCGCGACGGGTTCCACCAATTTAGCTGCGATCTTCGCCCAAGCCGCCTCAGGCGTGACCTCGGGCTTGCTCCTCACCATTGGGGCTGCTCTTCTTCTCGTGGGTTTTGGTTTCAAAGTTGCCGCCGCCCCCTTCCATATGTGGACGCCCGACGTCTACCAGGGTGCGCCAACATCCGTCACTGCTTTTATGGCTGCCGGTGCAAAGATTGCGGGATTTGTGGCGTTGTTCCGTGTATTCGGCACTGCCTTCCCCTCCCTCGCATCCGAATTGACCGATATCCTCTGGGCGCTCTCCGCAGTGACCATGATCCTCGGCAACCTCACCGCCATTTCCCAGACGAACATCAAACGCATGTTGGCATATTCTGCCATTGCACATGCAGGCTATATCCTTATGGCATTCGTCCCCTATGGCAATGACAAAGTTGCCCCTACCGCGATCGCCGCCGGTTTGTTCTACCTTGTGGCATACGCAGTCAGTAACTTTGGCTCATGGGGCGTGGTGATTGCTTTGGAAAAAGCCGAAGGCAAAGGGCTTGAGATCGAAGATTATGCAGGCTTGGCAAAGAAATATCCCGCCCTCGCCGTTTCCATGACCATCTTCATGCTCTCTCTCATTGGCTTCCCCCCGACCCTTGGCATGGTGGGCAAGTTCTACCTCTTCCGCTCAGCCCTCGCAGGCGGATTCCCCGGTCTTGCCCTGATCGGCTTGATCACATCCCTGCTCTCCGCATACTACTACCTGCGGGTGGTCGTCAACATGTACATGAAAGAAGGCGATCCGGAGATCGAACGCGAACCTTGGCTGGCTCTTACAACCAGTGTCACCGCCGTTGTTACCGTTGTTCTCAGCCTGGTGCCGCAATTCCTTTTCATACTGGCATATACAGCAGTGATGCGCTAAAGTAGAACAAGTCTATAGACTTGTTCTACCAAAAAATTATTGACATCATTACCCTTTGCGGTATAATACCGCCCGCAAGTGATGGCTCCGTAGCTCAATGGCAGAGCAGTTGCCTCTTAAGCAATTGGTTACAGGTTCAAATCCTGTCGGAGTCACAAAAAAATCCGCTAATCAGCGGATTTTTTGATTTAAAATTTGTTATGTTTAAATCGGGAGGTTGAGATGAAACAATGCGCAACTTGTTACCAATGGAAAAACGAAGAGGAATTCAATTGGCGATATAAGACATTGGGCATTCGCCATCCCACACGCAGGGAATGCCATAAATCTTTTCGAAAGAATTGGTATTTGGGGCACAAGGAAAAACATAATGCGGGGAGAAAGACCCAATAGTTTTGGAATTTCACCACCGACATGAGAAGGAAAAACCTATTAGCGTGATGACAGCGGGCGGGTATCCAGTTGAAAAGATACAGACTGAGATAAATAAATGCGAAGTTTTGTGCGCGAACTGTCATCGCAGAAAAACGATGAAGCAAAGGGGATGGTTTAGGGGATTGAAATAGTTCTACAATTTCTCCAATATCCACACGATCAATGGCGCAACTGCCAGCGCAGGCAGAAAATTGCCCACGCGAATCTTTTTGAGTTCCATCAAATTACTGAATGCCAATCCAACAAGGACCACCCCGCCGGTGGCAGTCATCTCGTTCATCATCGGGTCGCTGATAATGGCGCTGAGCGCTCCCGCCAACAGACTGACCCCACCCTGGTAGAAAAGAATGATAATGGAAGAAAAGGCAACCCCGATCCCAAGTGTGGAGGCAAATGCAATCGACGCAAAACCATCCAACGTGGATTTGACCGCCAGCAGGTTGTAATCGCCGGTGAGACCATCTTGAATGGACCCAAGGATCGCCATCGGACCAATGCAAAACAACAGAGATGAGACCATAAACCCGCGCACAAAGCGCGAACCTGTGCCGGTATCGCTATCATTGGAAAAACGTTTTTCAAGAGACAAGCCAAGAGACTGGAGGCGGTCTTCAATGCCCAGCCACTCGCCGATAATTGTGCCAACGATCAAGGCGCCAAGCACGATCAATTGATTTTCACTTTTGAAGAACATCTGCATACCCATGGCGGCAGTGAACAACCCCATACCCGCCACAATGGTGGCTTTGAATTTTTCAGGAATACGTGAACCAAAAAGAAGACCTATGCCGCTGCCAACAAGAATGGCAATGATATTAATGATTGTTCCAGTCATTTGTATGAAAATACCCGTAAGGCAGGTTTTCAAACTGCCTGCTTCAAATTTCAAAAATAAGGTCAGGCTCGCAGCCTGACCCGTCTTTTATTCCGACTTTGCCAGAGATGTTTTACGTCCGGCGTGCTGATTTTCCAGCAGTTCCAAAACGAAGCACAAAGAAGACAGGCGGTTGAGATAACGCTGCAAGTGCTGGTTGATCACCACCTCGCCATCAAATAACTCCACCACACGCCGCTCGGCTCTGCGCACAACCGCCCGCGCCATCGAAAGCGCCGCCCCGCCCAATGTATCTCCCGGTATGATGAACTCTTTGGGCATCTCAACGATCTTGCTTAATTCATCCGTCTCGTGTTCGATCCACTTTACCCGCTCTTCGTCAATGTGGCGAAATGTTTCGGCATTTTCCGGCGTGGCGGCAACTTCCGCCATCAGCTTGTATAAATCTCGCTGCGCCGTCAACAGGATGCGGGGAGTCTGCGGCGCAACACAATGCGCGCGGGCAAGCCCCAGCGCCGCCGAGGCTTCATCCAGCGTACCTACCGCTTCCATTTGTACATGATATTTGGGAACACGCCCTTCACCGAGAAGACCGGTCGTGCCGTCGTCACCTTTTGCTGTATAAAAAGACATACAGGCATTATAACAATATAATACCCACGGGTGAAAATTGCGCATCCTTTCCTCTAAAAAAAACGCAATTTTCACCCGAGTGCGGTATATCCGCTATAATGTCGCGCATGATTTCACAGTATCACATCGAAATGACCCGCACCGCACTCACCCCGCACTTCAGCGACCGCGCGCTTGAGATCATCATCGCCGCCAATATCAAGCAAGATGCCCTCCGCAACCAGATCGGGCATGACGAGATCCATTACGATAACAACGCCATCGAAAAAGGCGACCGTTACATCAATGAACAGCGCGGACACATCCTCGCCACCCTGCTTTCTCCGGGCGTTCTCGGCGCATGGGTTGCCTTTGGGCGGATGCTGCACACCGCTCAGGACTACTACGCTCATACCAACTACGTCACCCTCTGGCTGGATCAATTCAAAGACGCTGCGCCTCCTCCCCCGTCCGAAATTGAACCGCTAAAGAAGGAACTGGTGCGCGGCTCAGACATTCGCTCTGGCAAAGTCTACTTCCCCATGGATGTGGTCTATATGATCAAACCGCTTCGCCCCTTCGCCCTGAAACTCCTGCCAAAGGACTCGCATGGATGGATGAACCTCGACGAGCCATCCCGTGGACCGAAATTCGATTACGCCATTTCTGCCGCCACACAACGCACCACGCATGAGTTTGAACTTTTACAAAAACTGCTCACACCCGAAATGTTTGCGAAATTTATAGATAAATAGCTCACGCCTTGTGCCCTGAAAGGATAAGCAGCGTGATAGTTCTCATTCCCAAGAAAGGTATAATGAAATTATGAGTACAAAAGAGAAATTAAACGAACAAATGAAAGACGCCATGAAAAGCGGAGATGAACTTCGCAAGCGCACCATCCGTATGGTATTGGCTGCCGTGAAACAAGTGGAAGTGGACAAACGCACCGACCTGGACGATATGGCAGTTTCAGCCTTGATCCAGAAAGAAGTGAAGAATCGGCGCGAAGCCCTGGAAGAAGCAAAGAAAGCCAACCGTGCCGACCTCGCCGCTGATAACGAAGCCGAGATCAAGGTTCTCGAAGAATTCCTCCCCAAAGCCATGCCCGCCGAAGAACTGCGTGCCCTGGTCGAAGCCGCCATTGCAGAAACAGGCGCCGCCCTCCCCAGTGACATGGGCAAAGTGATGAAAGTTGTCATGCCCAAAGTTGCCGGACGCGCCCCTAACGATATGATCAGTTCGACAGTGAAGGAACTGTTGAATAAATAAGACCTGCCGCGGGGGCTATATCCCCCCATGGGCAGTTAAGTTATGTCTACTCGAACGAACGTCCCACGCCACGTCCGTATTTTGCAGATCAGCCTGATCGCCATCGTTGCGCTGATATCTTTTGGGATTCTGATCTCACCCACGGGTATGAATCCCACTGAGCAAAACGTAAGCGAAGGGGATGTGGCACAAAGTACAGTGAACGCGCCGAGAGATATTGAGTATGTAAGCGAAATTCGCACTGAAGAGGCGCGCAAGGCGGCAGAAGGCGCTGTGCAGCCGGTGTATAGCTCGCCAGACCCCGCCATTGCCCGCCAACAAATAGACCGCCTGCGAACATCCTTGCAAAATATCACTTCCATTCGTGATAATGCTGAGCTGACTGATAACGAAGCACGAAGCCAACTGCTTGCCTTAAGTGATCTCAGACTAAAAGAAGAATCGGCAGATTACCTTACAACCCTCACAACATCCCGTTGGGATACCGTGCAAACTGAAGCGATTCGAGTGCTTGAGCAAGTTATGCGCCGCGCCATCTACGAAGATAAATTAGACCTGGCACAGGCGGGCGTTTCTTCTTTTGTCAGCCTGACTTTGAACGAACAACAAGCCGCATTGACGACAGAACTGGTCACATCCTTTGTCGTTCCGAACAGTTTCTTCAGCCAGGAATTAACAGATGCAGCCAAAAAAGCCGCACGCGAAGGTGTGCAGCCCATCGTTCAAACCTACAAATCTGGCGAAACCATTGTTCCAGCAGGTGTAATCATCACCCCCGCCGATATGGAAGCCTTCCGCCAACTGGGGCTGATAAGCCCCGGGCAGCGCTGGGAAGACCTTGCCGCCACAGCCGCATTGGTGCTGCTCTTTGCCGCTTTTGTTCCAATGTACTTTTACCGCAAGCCGCGTGCTGTTTACCTAAATAACCCGAAGAACCTCATCATCATTGCATTGATCTTCATTGTTTTTCTGGGCGGCGCGCGCCTGTTTGCCGAGCGGACGCTGGCTCCCTACGCCTACCCCATTCAGGCGGCATCGCTTTTATTAACCGCCCTATTCAGTTTGGAAGTGGGCTTGGTATTTTCCATTCCACTGGCGATCTTCGCCGCCTTCGGGTTACCCAACTCGGGGGATCTGATCTTCTACTACTTGTTCTCTTCACTCATGGGTATTCTCGCCCTGGGACCCGCCCGCCGCTTCTGGGGCTTTTTACGGGCAGGCATTGCCATCTCTCTTTCAGGGGCAGCCACTTTGCTGGCGTTTCGCATTCCGCTCATTACTCTCGATTGGGTGGGTATTTTTCAACTCACTGGCGCAATCGCTTTTGCCGGTTTTGCTGCGGCAAGCATCACCCTGCTGCTTCAATACATGCTTGCCCAATTACTCGGCATTACCACCGCCCTGCAACTGCTCGATATTTCACGCCCCGATTTTCCCCTGCTGCAATTCCTTTTGCGAAGCGCGCCCGGCACATACCAGCATAGTTTACAAGTGGCAAACCTTGCCGAACAAGCCGCCGAAAAGATCGGCGCCGACCCGCTGCTTACCCGAGTGGGGGCGTTGTTCCACGATATAGGCAAGGCAACCAACCCCAACTTCTTTATTGAAAATCAAGTGGTCGAAAACCTTGATTCTCACAAAGAATCAGACCCGCAGGAGGTTTCTGCTACCATCGTCCGCCACGTTACCGATGGGTTGTTGCTGGCAAAAAAACATCGCTTGCCTGCCCGCCTTCAAGATTTCATCCTTGAACACCATGGCACACTCATCACCCACTTTCAATACAACCAGGCGCTGCAAGCTGCGGAGGGTGATGTAACCAAAGTGGATATTGAAAAATTCCGCTACCCGGGTCCGCGTCCCGCCTCTCGCGAAACTGCCCTGCTCATGCTGGCAGATGCCACCGAAGCCCGCGCCCGTGCAGAACGCCCTGCCAAAGACGATGAAATTCGCGCATTGGTTGGCAGTGTGATCCAAACCGTGCAAAAATTTCACCAACTTGATGACACCCTGCTCACCCTGCGTGACTTAAGCCTCATCACCGAATCCTTCGTCACCACCCTGCGCGGCACCTACCATCCACGCATTCAATACCCCAAAGCGCCCACACACGATCAAGATTCAACCATGATCACCCCAAAGAAAACAAAATGATAAACATTGATAATCAAATGGACTTCCGCGATACCGCCCTGCTCGAACGGGCGGCGCTTGTGACCCTTGAAACCGTCTCGCCTCAAAACCCAGACCTCGAACCGGATTCTGCCACCGCAGATATGACCATCGTCCTGACCGACGACCGCCAACTGCACGAACTCAACGTCGATTACCTCGGCGTGGATGCGCCTACCGACGTACTCTCCTTCCCCGCTGGTGAGGTGGACCCTGAGACCGAAGCTCTCTACCTTGGCGATATTGCCATCTCCATTCCACGAGCCGCACAACAGGCACAGAATGGCGGTCATTCAGTTGAAGCCGAGGCGCAGCTTTTGGTCGTACATGGAACCTTGCATCTGCTTGGCTACGATCACAGCACGGATGAAGAAAAAACCGTCATGTGGGCAGAGCAAGCCAAAGTCCTCGAAAGACTCGGGCTTTCCCGCATCACCATTCAGGAATAAGGCGTGAGAGAGTTCATCCGCTCGCGCATCTTATCTTTTAAATATGCATTTCAAGGCTGGGGGTATGCCATGCGCACCCAACGCAATGTATGGATTCATAGCGCCATTGCCACCCTGGTCTTTTTTGTAGGGATGTGGCTGCGCCTCCCCGCGCGTGATTGGGCGGTCATCATCCTCACGGCGGCAATGGTATTCGCGGCTGAGTTTATGAATACTGCCATCGAAGCCGTCGTAGACCTCGCCACATCCGAGCATCACCCCCTTGCCAAAATTGGAAAGGATGTGGGTGCAGCGGCGGTGCTTGTGGCGGCGCTCGCAGCCGTCCTCATCGGTTTGCTCATCCTCGGTCCGCCCCTCCTACAAAAACTTACCCCCCTAATCCCTAATTTCTACTTACTAATCACTGCTCACTAAAAACTGGAGTTTCCCATGACTTTATCTTTCAAATTTGGCACCGTTGGCTCGCCTGCTGGCACACCCAAAAAACCCGGAGGCACAGTTGGCGCAATCGCTTTCAGCAAAAGCATCGGCTTGGATACGCTGGAACTCGGCTGGGTGCAATCGGTCCGTGTGACCGAAGCGACCTGCGCGTTGATCAAAGCCGCTGGGAAAGAACATGATGTCGCGTTGAGCGTCCACGCCCCATACTTCATCAACCTGAACGCCAATGCAGATGAATGGCTCAAATCACGCAAGCGCCTGATGGATGCGGCTCACTACGGCAATTTGGCTGGAACGACAGATATTATCTTTCACCCAGGCTCCTACTTTGGCAACGACCCCGCCGATGTGTTGAAAGTTGCCCTGCCGCGTCTTGAAGCCTGTGTAAAAGAACTGCAAAAGAACGGGGATCATGTAACCCTGCGTCCCGAAACGATGGGGAAATCTGCCATGCTTGGCTCGTTTGAAGATGCGCTTGCCATGAGCAAAGAAGTAGATATGGTGCAACCCTGCCTTGATTTTGCCCACCTGCACGCCCGCCCGGGTGATGGCTCAATGAACACCTACGATGAATGGTCGCGCCTGCTTGAAAAATATGGCAAAACCCTTGGCAGCAAGGCATTGAAAAAATTACATATCCACCTTTCCGGTATTGAATACGGACCAAAAGGGGAGAAGAACCACCTACCTCTTGCCGAAGCCGACCTTGATATGAAAGCCCTCTTCAAAGCTCTGCATGAATTCGGTTGCGGCGGGCGCATCATGTGCGAAAGCCCCATCATGGAAGAAGATGCCCTCGTGATGAAAAAGACCTGGATGAAGATCAGCGGCGAAAAGGAAAAATAGAACCTACTTTTCCGTTATAACGTACCTACTGTGCTGGGTATAATACCCAGACCTTAAGTTCTGGAGAAATTCTGTGCGCGTAAAACAAATCTTCTTTGTCTTTCTGACTATCGCTATACTCGCCGCCTGCGGCGGGGATGAACTCACCGAAGTCCCGCCTCCAACGGTTGTCCCGTCTCATACCCCGCCGCCAACGGCTACCACCATCCCAACCTTATCCACACCGTTGGCGTTGCTCATCCTCCCCGCCAACATAGACCAGAGCACCTCAGACCTTTACCAAAAAACCGTTTACGATCTTGCGCTTGCTTCGGGCTTCCGCTTTCAAGTTCGAAACGGCATCACACCGCAAGACCTCGCCGACCCGAATTTAAAGGTTGTCATTGCCCTGCCGCCTGACCCTGGCGTGGTCAATTACGCTGCCACTGCACCCAATGTGCAGTTCCTGGCTGTGAACATTCCCGATATAACAGCAGGCGGCAATGTCAGCGTATTGGCGCCCAACACACAGGACGAACTTCCTGCTTTCCTGGCAGGGTACACACTCGCCATGCTTATTGACGAGTATCGAGTGGGTATGCTTTACCCCGAAGGCGATACTGCCGCAACAAACGCGGCAGCGGCTTTCGAGAATGGAGCGCATTATTTCTGCGGTTTGTGTGATGGTGTGTATATCGACCCGGTTGAGTACCCCACCTTTCAAGCCATACCCGCCAACGAAGACCCTGGTAAATTTGGCGGATATGCCAGCATCCTCATCACCGAACAGCGCGTTGCAGGGTTATACATCTACCCATCCCTTGCCAGTGATGATTTCCTTTCATATGTGGGTTCACAAGGTGTCTACCTGATCGGTACCACCCGCCCTGAGCCGCGCCCCGGTGGGTGGGTGATGACCATTACCCCCGATACCATCAAAGCGATCCAAACAGCCTGGCCTCAACTGATCGCAGGGCAGGGTGGGCAGAGCGTTCAATCTCCGCTTGGTATTTCAGATGTAGATACAGGGATTCTTTCAGAAGCCAAACTACGCGTTGTTAAAGAGACACTGGATGCCCTGATCGCCGGACGCATTCGAACGACGGGTCCGTAATAAATGGTTCTCTGTGTATTTTGCGGTAAAAAAAGTTTTCACCCCCACTTAATCTTGAAGACAAAAAACTCTGCGATAAAGTCGCAGAGTTTTTTATGCTCACTAAATAGCCATGCACAGAACTGCCCTGTGCCGGGGACGGCAACTTTGTGCAAATAAAGAAGCAGGGAATGAATCATCCATTATGCCCAAACCTGGGTCGATTGTCTGCGAGGTACGATCCAATCATGCCGCGCCAACCATGCAAGAGATTTCACCAACAAAGCCATCGGGCTGATATTCGATGTGATGGTCTCGTCCACACCAGCGCGGTGATATTCCAGCACATTTACATTTTTATAACCTGTATTCATGAGCAATAATGTGCCGTTCGTAGTAGATCGAAGGTCGCGGCATAGCTTCAGTAGCTCATTTTCAGGGAGGTCTAGATCGATAATGATCAGTTTTGGCGCGATCAGGCTTGCCGTTGTCCTGCCATTGTTGGAATCTGTTTCGCTTATCACGAGGCAGTTGCGCTGCTCAAAGAGAGAATGCCAGACCCCGAGCATATCTGCATCCTGCGAAATGATCAAAACAGTATTCGCGTCACTTTCATTCGGAGAGAGTTTATTTGCGGTCATCATGTCCTCTTTGATAACTGTGTCGTTTAGTGTGTTGAAAAAGGTTCATCTATCCCCCAAATATCCTGCTTGACGCGCTCTCGTCACTCGTGTTAAACTTCACACACCTGAACAACAGGAATTTCCACGAAAGGAGCGCACTACCCATGTTCATATGCAAGTTCCAGATCGTTCTTGCCTCCGGTTTTACCGGTGTCGTCGATATCCGTAGTGCGTCTGTACGTCGTTAGGCTTTCTTAAAGATCCCTGCGACCACGGCGCACCCAGCCCCGTGGTCGTTTCTTTTTAACCCGCAAAAGCGGTCACGGAGCACCCTCTTGTGACCGCTCTTTTTGTGGGTTTACCGTTTTTAACGGGAAACCTCTATTCGACCACAAAGGAGACAAAGGGTCACAAAGGAAAAAGCCTACAAATTGCCCCTTTGTGTACCTTCGTGACACTTTGTGGTAAAAAATTCCCGCCAGAAACGGGAGAGCCTTTTTTGTTCAAGGAAAAAAACAACATCATGTACGCCATATACCCCCAGTTATTTGAAGCGCAGGATATTCGCTTCGGATCGATTGATCATGAAGCCCATCCCCACATTGAATCACGCTGGACGCACGACGCCGAATTTATGGATTTTATGGAGTTGGGTTCAGCACAACCTATTTCACCCGCAATGGTGAGAGTGCAATATGAAGCCATCGAAAAAGAGATGAGCGCGCAGAAAGACCTCTTTTATTTCACCATCTGCGCAAAGGAAGACGACCAACTGATCGGTAAAGCCATTCTCGAATATGTAAATTGGGCAAGCGGCAATGCCTACCTTCGTCTCGGCATTGGTGAAGCCAGGCTGAGGCACAGAGGGTATGGCTCTCAAGCGCTGCACCTCCTTCTGCAATACGCGTTTATTGAATTAAACCTTTTTCGCGTAACAGCGGTGGCTCCTGCCTACAATGAAAGCGCAATTCATCTTCTGCAAAAATTCAACTTTATGGAAGAAGTGCGCCGCCCCAATGCCATGCACTACAACGGCAAATTTTGGGACATCATCTGTTACGGCTTGTTGAAAACCGAATGGTTAGAATCAGCCCAAAATTAAGGGCGATGCGATCTTATCCGCGCGTTAAGTTTGAGTAAAAAATGAAAGGAATTCCAAAATGACTGAACTCACGCCTCTTGACCCAAGCCTGAACCTGCGTGGTGTTTCCCGGGCAGATGCCAACGCTGTAGCCGAGTTGATCTACGTCGTGTGCGAAGCCGATGGCGATACCACGGTTGCCGATACGCCTGAAGACCTGCTCCACCAATGGGAGGAGGATGGTTTCAACCTCGAAACGGATGCCTTCCTTGTAGAGACCTCGGACGGGGAGGTGGTTGGGTTTGAAGTGCTTTCAAATGAAAAAGACTTTGTTCACTTTGCTACAGATGGTTATGTTCATCCCAATTTTCAAAAACGCGGCATTGGAACGGCTCTTTTACAAAGTGTTGAAGATCGTGCCCGCGCGTTGATGCAATCTGCCAACCCTGAACTGCGTGTGTATTTGCAAAGTACTTTTGACGGCAAGGATGAACCGGGGAAAGAGTTGCATATCAACATGGGCTATGAATTCATCCGCTATTTCTGGCGCATGGAGATCAACCTGACCGAAAAACCACCCGTGCCCGCATTCCCTGCTGGTATTGAGCTTCGTCCATTTAATAAAGAAACGGATTCGCTCCCGCTTTGGAAGGCGGATAATGAAGCCTTTAGCGAACATTGGGGTACTCATGATCTCGCCTTTGAAGAATGGTGCTTTTGGAAGTTTGAACGCCCCGAATTTGACCCCGCCTTGTGGTTCATAGCCTGGGATGGTGACCAGATCGCCGGTTTTACCCAAAACCGATATCGTAATGGCATTGGTTGGGTGGGGACGTTGGGCGTTTTGAAACCGTGGCGAAAAATGGGCTTGGGCTTGGCGTTGCTCCAAAATGCATTTGGTAACTTTTACGACCTTGGTACGAAAACCATTGGGTTGGGGGTGGATGCATCCAATACCACTGGGGCAACTCGTCTATACCAACGCGCTGGTATGCGTGTAGCAAGTGAGTTTGCCACTTACGAAAAGGAACTTCGCCCGGGAAAAGAGATGGAAAGCGCCAAAAAGCGCGTTTAAACTGCCGGTACTTTTGAACCATCAAAATAGAAAGAAAATGGATTCGCAACAGAGAAAATTTCGGTGTATAATCAAGCGGTATTAAGAGTACATTTACGAGAGGTCAATTTCATGCTCAATTTGCGTTGTCTATACTGTCAGACACCCTTCACTGTGGGACGTGCTGAAATGCTTACGGCTCTCATCACTATGGATGAGAAGCACCAAAACCATTACGATGCGCATTGCCCGCGTTGCCGCCGTGCCAATTCCATTTCGCGCCAGCGGATGGAACTGTTCTTCCCAAATTGGCGTGAAGCTGCCAAAAATCTGCCTGCTGTGCCCGCAGATGATGTAGCTGCCTCGACCGATTTGAAAACCGAACCTTTGCCGAAATCGGTCAAAAGTGCGGCTGGAAAAAGCGCCGCCAAAAAGACCGTTGCCAGCAAAAAAGCGCCTGCTGAAAAGAAAACGGCTGCAACCAAAAAGCCTGCAGAAAAGAAGCCAGCCGCTAAAAAACCGGCTGCTTCAAAAACATCCACGACCAAGTCCACTTCAAAGTCTACTGAGAAAAAGACCCCGAAGAAAAAATAACCTATTGCTAAAAAATCCCGCAGACGAGTTTCATCCGCTGCGGGATTTTTTATGAAATGAGTGAAAACAACCATGAAAATTAAAGCAGTATTTTTCGATTTTGGCGGTGTGATCCAGCGCACAGAATATCAGTCGCCTCGCCAGCGCCTCGCCGAGCGCTTCGGCATGGAGTATGCGGATATTGATAACATTGTCTTCAACAGCCCTACGGCGAAACAGGCAACAGTGGGGGAGCTTTCTGTGGAAAAACATTGGGAGACGGTTGCCAAACGGTTGAAGGTTTCCAAAGAAGAGATCGCCGAGGTGGAGCGGGAGTTTTTTGCAGGAGATGTTGCAGATCATTCCATCCTTGAATATTTGCGTTCGCTGCGTCCGCATTTTATTACGGGGTTGATCAGCAATGCCTGGTCAGATATGCGTGCATATCTTGTGCGCCAAAAAATGGATGATGCTTTCGATCACCTTATTATTTCTGCCGAGGCGGGTGTGGCAAAGCCTGAGGCGAAGATATACCAACTCGCGTTGGAGCAGGCTAAGGTCCAGCCGGGGGCGGCGGTTTTTGTCGATGATGTAGCGGAAAATATCGCAGCCTGTGAGCGGGTCGGCATGAAGGGCATCCTGTTCAAAGACCCGCAAGCAGCCATGACGCAATTAAAAAAACTTTTGAAAGAATAAGGTATGAATACGAATTCTGAACTTTTTATCCGTGATCTTGGGGATGGTTTGATTCTGCGCCGCGCCTCAAAAGCGGATGCCGATGCGCTTGCGGAGATCAACAGCCGTATGCACAGTGATGATGGTCCTGATAAACCGAACCTTGGCATTGCAGAGTGGATTCGAGATCTGGTGACCAAGCCGCACCCTACCATGGAGCCTGGCGATTTTACTGTGGTGGAAGAGACGGCTACAGGTCGCATCGTTTCAACTTTATGCCTGATCCCCCAGACGTGGACATTCGATGGAATTGAGTTTGGTGCGGGTAGACCGGAGCTTGTCTGCACGTTGCCTGAATTTCGCCGCCGTGGGTTGATCCGCGTACAGATGGAGGAAGTGCATAAGTGGAGTAAGGAGCGGGGGCATTTGGTGCAGGTGATTACGGGCATCCCTAACTATTATCGTCAATTTGGTTATGGTATGGCGTTGGAACTTTCAGGCGGTCGCAGGGGGGTTGAAGCGCATGTGCCTGTTTTGAAGGCGGATGAAACTGAATCTTTCCATTTCCGCCTGGCGGGGGAGGGAGATGTGGATTTTATTGTGAAGCTGTATGCTGCGGCTGAGTCGAAGCATTTGGTTTCTTGTAAACGACCTGCTGAAATTATCCGCTATGAAATATTTGGCAAAAGTGAGAAAAGCATTGTCCGCTACGAAAAGTTGATAATAGAGGATGTTTCAGGGAGGCGGGTTGGCTATTTTGAGATTTCCTCTGAATTATGGATGGATGGTTTGGTTTGTACCTATGCGGCTCTGGAGGATGGGATTCCATGGTTGGAGGTTGCGCCTGCGCTGGCTCGCTACTTGTGGAAAAAAGGCGGAGACTATGCCCAGCGTGATGGGGGAACCCGTACTTCTTTTGGCTTTGGGTTTGGCAGTCAGCACCCGATCTATGAGGCGTTGGATGATAAATTACCAAAGGTTAGAGAGCCGTATGCGTATTACATGCGTGTGCCAGACCTGCCTGCGTTCTTAGACCTCATCCGCCCGGCGTTGGAGAAGCGGTTGGCAGAATCTCCAGCGGTGGGGTATTCAGGAATGTTGCGATTAAGTTTTTATCAAAGCGCGGTGTTTTTGGAGTTTGAGCGTGGTCAGATCATGCGTATTGAGCCGATGCAGGTAGGTTCGGGCATTGAGGTGGATGCACTCTTCCCGGATCTGACGTTTCTTCATCTACTCTTTGGGCATCGTAGTTTTGGCGAATTAAGCCATATGTTTGCAGATTGTTACGCAAACCATAATACAGCACGGGTTTTGTTGAATGCGCTGTTTCCCAAGCGTCACTCTGCTGTACCGGCGGTTACATGAATTCTCGACCGCTCTGATGCGATATTTGTCGCTGCATGATCCTGTTTTGTGAGGTTAATTTATAAGAAAAACGCCCTGCTGATTTCAACTCAGGGCGTTTTTTGTGGGTAAATTTTCCTTCAATTTTGCACCCATACAAGAGTGCAAAGCCGATTAATTGCGAATTAGGGGTTTAGCAAGTATAATTTTCGCACCCCCTCCAAGCAGGGAAGAGGAATTTATGGCATTACGCGGCAATTTAAGAGATTTCACCATTACTCAATTGTTAAACCTCATCAATCTTGCCAGTAAAACGGGGACTCTGGTAATTGATGGAGCTTCGGAACAGGCATTTGTCTCTTTCCGTGAGGGTAAACTTTCGTATGCCCGCATTGGCAAGGAAGATGGAAGCCTGGCTTCGGTTTTGTATAAATCAAACAAAATCAACGCGAATCAATATAAAGCCATCATCGAACGTTCCGGCAAGATGACGGATAAAGAGTTGGGGCTTTTATTGATCAATGCGGGATATGTATCCCGTGAAGATATTCTTCTAAATTTACAAACATATTTTGTTGACCAGATCCGCCGTTTATTTACCTGGGTTGAGGGGGTTTTTAGTTTTGAAGCGGAAATGTTCCCTCCGGAAGACCGCATCAATGTGCGGCTCGATCTGGAGAACATCATCATTGAAGGGTCGCGTCAACTGCGTGAACTGGAACAATTGAAAGATGAAATTCCCAGTTTAGAAATGGCTCTCAAATTCACCGAACGACCGTTGACCAATGTCAACCTGAGCGTGGATGAGTGGAAGGTGGTCAAGTTCGTAGACCCGAAGAACACCATGAGCCAGATCGCCAAGACAAATAAATTATCTGAAGTGGAAGTTCGCCGTATTGTATATGGTTTGTTACAGGCGGGTCTTGTAGAGTTGGTGCGCCCAGCGAATGCACCGTTGCCGCAGGCAGCCAAACCACTTGCCCCGCATGAAGTGGAAGAGAAGAAGAATCTTGTAAATAAACTGATCGGCCGCATTCGTTCACTCTAATTATTCAAGGCCGAAAGGATAAGGAATTATGCAAACCGTCAAAATGGTCGTTACAGGTCCCTTTAGCGCTGGAAAGACCCAGTTCATTCAATCTGTCAGTGAGATTGATGTGGTTGCCACCGAGCGCAAAATATCCTCAGAAGAGGAACGTACTGTCAAAACTGCAACTACAGTGGCCATGGATTTTGGACGCATCACTGTAGACGAAGACCTCGTACTTTATCTCTTCGGTACCCCGGGGCAGAAACGCTTTGACTTCATGTGGGAGATCCTTTCAGAAGGCATGTTGGGTTTTATCGTCATGGTAGATAGTACCCGCCCTGAAACATTCCGCGAAGCGCGTTCAATTCTTGAAACCTTCCGCGCCTATGCCCCAACCCCATTTGTAGTGGCCGCCAATAAACAGGATAAGGAAGACGCCTGGGAGCTTGAAGATATGGGTCATGCCCTTCGCCTTGATAAAGCTACCAAGTTATTGCCCTGTGTTGCAACAGACCGAGACTCGGTCAAGACCGTTTTGCTTGAATTACTTTACAGTATTATGAGCGAAATGGAAGGAAAATAACGGGCGGGTGATGTTTTACTGTGTCTTCAATCACAACTAGTCAAGGAATTGTTCATTACGAAGTATACGGGCGCGGACGCCCAGTCATTTTGCTGCATGGCTGGCTTGGTTCATGGGGGTTATGGCAGGAAACCATGGCGTACCTCGGTGCGTTTTATCGTACCTACGCATTGGATTTTTGGGGCTTTGGCGAATCGGGTAAAAAACGAGAAACCTACGCTGTTTCTGATTTCGTAGACCTGGTAAATCAATTTATGGAGCAGCTTGGCATCGTCCATGCGCCATTGGTGGGGCACAGTATGGGCGGCACAGTGAGTCTTTCTGTTGCGATCAAATACCCTGAGCGCGTGAGCAAGGTGGCAGTGGTAGGATCGCCCATTGTTGGCACATCGCTTGCCCCATTATTGAAAATGGCAGGTCAACGCCCTGTTGCTTTTATGCTTTTCAATATGATGGGACCCTTTCGGGCTTTCATGAAATATTACTATTCCCGGGCGATTTGTTCTGACCCGCGTTTTCCTGCGATGATGGACCGCGATCTTTCCCGTACGACAGTTGAATCGTTTCTATTATCCATTGCCTCACTCCGACGGACTGACCTAACCCCGATGATTTCGCAGATCAAAGTACCCTCTCTGGGTATGTATGGCGATAAGGACGTGATCGTTCACCCGATGCAGTGGCAACCCATGCTGGCAGGAATCCCTCACGCTACGATCGAGCGATTCCCCAATGCGGGGCACTTCCCCATGCTGGAAGAGCCAGCCGTATTTGCTCAAAAACTCAAAAAATTTCTGGATAAAGATTTCCAAGCACAGGGGTAGTTTTTGGCATTTGCTTGAGTTAGCAGAGGGGGGAGACCTCAAAAGGGGCATTTGTCCACGTTCGTTTTATTGATTTGTTTGATTTATAATTCCCCCATGCTCAAAATCATTCTTAACGCGTCGAACCCTATCATGCCGTTCTGCGAACCGGCGCGTGAGCTTCGTATTCAAAATACGCCCCTTTGGCTGAATCAGCGTGAAATGCTTGCGCCGTATGTAACCCGTGAAATGGAATATAAACAAGGGGAACGCCTTACACCGGTACGGGAACCCGCCATCGTTTATCGCGATAACCTATACTTTGATAAACCCTACATCACTGCATTTATGAAAGAGGCATTGAAACGCAATCGTCCTGTGCGGGCTGCCTTCCGTTCTGATGACCCGGCTTTTCGAGAACATGCCCTGCCGCTTTCCACATCCTATACCCCGGCTGGAAGTTTGTATCTGGCTGATTTATGGTATTACCCCAACGGTCCGGTTGCGGGCGCAGAACCATTGGTGATCGACCTGCAATCAAAAGAGATCGGTTATTACCATGTCCCTACGTATATGGCAGATAAAAGCGGTGATTTGATCTTTCAAGTACCCATGCGTTCCTTTATTGCCATTGATTCATGGGTTCACATTTTTATTGCAGATATGGTGTTTGGTCAATTTGCCCGAGGCGCTCGTTATGAGAAACGCGCAAACGAAGAACTTTCATTTAAGCTGAAGATTCTGGGAAAAGCCATTTACGAGGGGCGTCAGGTCTTGGAATGTTCTGAGGTTGTCATTGTAGGCAAGGACTGTGTAATTGACCCCAGCGCTATCATCAAAGGACCAACCATCATCGGCGATAATGTGACCATAAATGCCGGTGCGGTGATCGATAACTCCTATATTGGGAATAATGTAAACATTGGACAGGGCGCTCAAGTGATGTTATCGGTCGTGGGGGATGGGACTTTTCTGCCATTTCGTGCGGCATTGTTCATGACGACCATGATGGATCACTCCATGTTGTCGCAGAATACTTGTTTGCAGATGTGTGTTGTTGGGCGTAACACATTTATCGGTTCGGGCTCCACATGGACAGATTACAACCTTATCCCTGCGCCGATCCGTGCTCGTGATGGGAATGGGAACATCAGCATTTCCAACCGACCGGTGATGGGTGGCGCGGTAGGGCATAATTGCCGCATTGGTGCGGGTATGATCATTTATCCGGCACGCACCATTGAATCGGATGTTGTGTTGGCGGCATCTGCCGAGCGGCGTGTAATTGACCGCGATATCACCTTTGATCAAAGTGACCACCACAAACAGCGGCTGGCGCACCTGCACCAGACCCTTTATCATAAAAAATCGAAAGCTGAGGTTGAATCCTGGTAAATTATGGACTCGTTTGCGTTCATCATCCATCCCATTGATCCCAAGCGCGACGTGAGCCGGAAATTCCCATTTTTGGGAAAGGTGCTTACAGAGAGGCAGATCGATTTTTTTTCCACATTTTTCCCACCGGTCTATATTTCTGAGATCGAAGGAATTACATCCCGATCTACTGGGAAACAGATCAAAGGCTGGTTCCTTGCATGTCCGTATACTCCGCGCCGTATGATGGAGTTGCCTGAGCGGACGGTCTATCGTAAAATTGTCCAAACAGGGCTTGCAGCAGAAAAATTGGGAGCGCAAATCCTTGGGTTAGGCGCATTTACTTCGGTAGTGGGGGATGCCGGAGTGACAATTGCCCAACAACTTGATATCCCCGTTACCACTGGTGATTCGTACACGATCATGATGGCGGTGCAAGCCATTCGTGAGGCTGCGAAGGTAATGGACATTAATATGAGGGACGCCACTGTTGCTGTTGTAGGCGCTACTGGGTCTATAGGGCGTGTCTGTGCAGAGTTGATTGCCGGGGAGGCTGCCCGTACCCTGCTCATTGCCCGGGACGAGAAAAAACTTGCAGTATTGCACGACCGGCTAAAGGTCCATGCGAGAAGCGAACTTTGTACGAGTACAAAAATGGATGTTCTGAAGGAAGCGCATCTCATCCTGACCGTGACCAGCGCCATCCATGATGTGATCCACCCGGAACACCTTATGCCCGGAAGTGTCGTTTGCGATGTGGCGCGTCCTCGTGATGTTTCTGCAATGGTCGCGGCGAAGAGAGATGATATATTAGTGATTGATGGCGGTATGGTGGACGTGCCGGGTTCTGTTGATTTCCACTTTAATTTTGGTTTTCCTGAAGGCAAGGCTTATGCCTGTATGGCAGAAACGATCGCTCTTGCATTGGAAGGCAGGTTTGAAGATTACACCGTAGGCAAGGAAATTACCCTTGAACGTGTAAAGGAAATCACAGAGATTGCAGATAGACACGGGTTTCGGATGAGCGGGTTTCGTTCTTTTGAAAAAGAAGTAACTGAAGAACAGATTGATAAGATACGCAAGAATGCCCGTGGAAAATAAGATTGCCACAAAATAACGTTTGAACAAAAGTTGCTTGCTTCGAAGAACGGCTCTATTTTTATAAGAATTTCGACAAGCAGCAGGAGGCTTAAATGGGAACTGCTCGCCTTTTGGTAGTGGAAGACGATCTTGACATTGCCAATATGTTAAAAATTTATTTCACAGGTTTGCAATTTGAGGTGGATGTTGCCAACCGTGGACGTGATGCGCTGGAGAAAACCCGGCAGGTGTTGCCGCATCTGATCGTGTTGGATATCATGCTGCCGGATATCGATGGGTATGAAGTTTGTCGTACCTTGCGTACAAACACACGTACCAGCCATATTCCTGTGATCTTTCTGACCCAGAAAGATGAACGCAGTGACAAGCTGCAAGGGCTTGAACTTGGGGCAGATGACTACATTACCAAGCCATTTGATATTGAGGAACTAAAACTACGGGTGCAGGGCGCCATTCGTCGTGCAGAGCGTGAAAGCCTTACCGACCCGCGCTCAGGGCTGCCTGCCGGACGGCTGATCGAAGAACAACTTCGACGTATTATCCGTGAAAAATCCTGGTCGCTGTTGGATTTGCGTGTTAATAATTTTGAAGCGTTCAAAGATGTATATGGTTTTGTTGCCGGGGATGATGTCATGCGTTTTGCCGCCATGCTGATCGGTGAAGTTGTGGATGAGTTGGGAACTCCAAATGATTTTATTGGTCATGCGGGGGGAGATAACTTTATTATCATCACTACGACAGAATCGGCTCCTTTGATCCGACAGAAGATCAAAGATCGTTTTGCAGAGGAAGTACAGAGTCACTATAATTTCATCGACCGTCAACAGGGCTTTATTCAAGTGCCGAAAGCGGATGGATTGGTGGAAAAGGCGGGTTTTATGAACTTCTCTGCCGGGATCATTTCACCCGATGAGAACGCCTTTGCAGATATTCGAGAGATCACCGAACTGGCTGCTGAAGCGCGTCGTCAGGACGCGGCGACTGCAACGAGCGCCTAATTTGGCGGTCTGGTTTCAATGAACTTTGGGACGGGTATCGGTATCTTCATTGCCGGGCTGGTGGTTATTACACTGGCTTGGTTTTTGTTGCGCCTGCTTATTCGCAACCAATCGCCTTCGTACTCTGAACCGATTTCCCAGCTTAACCCAAGAAGAGAAATAAAAGAAGCGATCATCGTTATTCAGCCCGGTGGACGGGTGGAATATCTTAGCCCGTCTGTACGGGCTTTTTTCAATTTACGGGAAGATGAACCTTACGATCTTGAACGCCTGGCTCGTTTTGTGCGCCCCTCGGATGATTTTATTGACCTGTGTGTAACCCCGGGTATCAAGCGGGTTTCCATAGGTGGGAAGCCTGCTGAACTTGTTTCGTATGAAGTGCCTGGAAATTACCCGCGTATTTTGGTTTCCATTCGCGGGCGTGAAACTTCCGTCTCATCAGATGTGGGGAATGAAAGCGAAAGCGCCAACGAAATCTTACAAGTGGTTACAGATTTCAGCCAAAGCATTGCGGCAAGCTTTGACCTGGAAAATACCGTCCGCACAATTTTAGATCATGTGAGCCGGCTTGTTCCTGCGGATGTGATCGAGTTAAAGTTATGGAACGAAGAACGCAAAGCGTTGATGCCATTCCGTTATCAAAATGTTGGCGCGGGTAAGGTTATCACAGCAACGCTCTCCCGATTTGGAGGGTTGACAGACCAGTTGTCGGTGCGGCGTATCCCGCTTATGTACAACTCTGTGGGTGAGATGGATGGGTTTAACTCTCAAGCAGAACTAAACCCTATTCAGTCTTATCTTGGTATTCCACTTTTGGCGGGCGGAGAGTTGGTTGGCACTCTCGAAGTGGGGCAGTTGAGTGGCGGCGCCTTCGGTTCTCACGATTTGAATATTCTCCACCTGGTTTCAGGGCAGGTGGCTATTGCCATCCGCAATGCACGTTTGTATGAAGATGAGCAGAAACGCCGCGCAGAGTTGACCGGACTTGCAGGTTTGAACCGGGTCTTTGGTTCCGTCCGTGATGGACAGGATGTGATCTCGCAATTGGTTGAAAGCATTGCGCCCTTGTTCGATGCCGAGATCATAGGCTTTTTAATTTTTGATGAGACAAAACACTTGCTTGAAGGAAGAGTTCCCTTTCGCGGGCTTCCCGACCATTTCGTTGAGATATACCGCGCGAACATTCCCTCAGACAGCCCGGCAGATAAGATCATTGCTGGGCATGAGCCGATCTTAACATCCAACGCAATGGGAGATGAGATTTGGCGCACCCTGGGGCTGGCAGATGTGGCAACCGCTGCGAGTTTGCGAGATATTGCCCTTATGCCGCTTCTTTCTTCGGGACATATGCATGGTTACCTGCAAGTGGGTCATCACACCCGGGGCGTGACCGCTTTCAATAATGAAGAGATCCGTTTGATGGGCATTGTTGCCAACCAGGCTGCTTCGATCATTGAAAACGTTTTACTCATGCAGCAAGCCCGGGTTCGTGCTCAACGTGCAGATTCTTTAAAACGCATTGCCAGCCTGGCTGCCTCTTCTGCAACATTGGACGAGGTTCTAAAATTTTCCATGCTTGAATTGGCGCGCCTTTTCAATATTGACAGTGGAGCATTTTTTCTTGTGGACGAAGCACGCGGCAGATTGGTGCTGAACCGAGAATCCATGTATGGGGTTTCAAGCGATTTGGATGAGACCTTCATTCAAATATTTGTGGATGATCCTCAATATCGTCATACTGTGTCTGGGAGTAAACGCGCTTTTATTTCAGGGCATCTTAGCTCTGATCGGCGCATCCGCCCTGTGTATCGCCCGCTTGCCAGTGCGTTAGCGATGGAGTCTGCCATGGTCATTCCCCTGGTGGCGCGCGATCGAAGCCTGGGTGAATTGATGCTTGGCAGCATCAAGCCAGATTTCTTCAATTCTTCTGATTTGCAAACGGTTTCCACAGCAGCCGGACAGATCGCTGCCGCAGTGGAAACTGCGGGGTTGCTTTCCCAAACGGATGATACTCTTCGTAAACGCGTAGACCAACTTTCTGCAATTACCAAGGTGAACCGGGAACTGATTTCTTCGTTGGATACCAACCACCTGCTCAGTGTCCTGCGTGATGAAGCGATACGAATTACCAAAGCAGATTGCGCCTCTATAGTTTTATTTTCACAATCGAGTTCTCCTGCCGACCCTGTCATTGAACTTTCAACCGGTTGTCACCGTACTTCTACTGTCACAAATATTGAAAGAAATGTATTGCGAAACAGTGAACCGATGCTAGTGGCTGATTTTGTGCAGGAAGCCATGCTTCCGCCGCATGAAGATGTGCGCTCAGCGGTTATTCTTCCCATCACGCATCATGCACGACACCTTGGCTTGTTAGCTGTTCATGCTGCCCGCCCGGGATTTTTCACACCTGAAACAGTTGAGTTATTACAATTGCTTACTTCTCAATCTGGCGTTGCGCTCAATAGTGCGCATCGATACCAGACGGAGAAGCAACACAGCGAATTAATGCGCCGTCGTGCAGATACACTTGTGCGGCTTACAGATATCAGCCAGAACCTTGGCATTGACCAACCTCTGGATCAGGCGCTTCAAATGATTGCCCGGGGTATTCGAGATGCCACTCCCTTTCGCGTGGTACTCATCAGCCTCGTTGAGGCAGATTCGGGTCAGCTACGGCGGGTGACTTCTGTTGGGCTGTCTCAGGAAACATGGAATGAACTATCTGCACGCAAACAACCGTTAGCCAGTGTGCAACAGTTAATGCGACCCGAATTCAAGAGCGGCAATTCCTACTTTATTCCTGCCGATCAGACTCCTATCATCCCACCCGATGTACATCACGTGACGCTTGATACAGGCTCAGTCGTAGAGCAGAGTGTCGAAACCTGGAAACCCGAAGATTTCCTGATAATTCCGCTTGAAAGTTCAGAAGGAGATTTGATCGGTCTGATCAGCCTGGACGACCCATCTGATGGATTGCGCCCGGACAAAGCAACGCTCGAATCTTTGGAAGTTTTTGCATCCCAAGCGGCGCTCTTGATAGGGAATACCTTACGCCAGATCGAATTGCGCTCTCGTATTGATCAGTTATCTTCGGCTTTTGATCGCCAGCAAAAATTGATCGACATAGCAAAAGACGACCTGCCTGTTCTTTTGCGTAAGGATCTTGAGCAAACCATTTCTTTACACAACCTCGACCGCCGTGCTCAGCGTGTTCGTGCAGGCTTGGCGATCACTGAATCTGTAAGCCGCCAATTAGATGCTGGCTCTGCCCTTTCTGCGCTTGGGCGCGAAACCCTTACCCAACTTGGCATGGCAGTTGCGTTGATTGCAGAAAATACAGCCGATGGACCTCGTTTGCTCCATGTATTAGGCAGTCTGCCGCGCTCAACCAATGTTGAAGCATTGTTCGGTCAACGTAACCCGTTGCGGGCATGTCTGCAAAGCGGAAAACCCATCCTCATCCCAAATCTTGATGAAGATGACGAATGGCGCGATGCTGCCCTGCTAACTTCCTTGCGCGCCAAAGGTGTGATCTGTTTGCCGGTGGCAGTGGAGGGTAAGCCCATTTCCGCCATGCTGGCAGCAAGCCCTGAACCCATGCCAGCCTTCACAGATGAAGACCGGCATGTATATACCCAGATTTCACAACAGACGTCGGTTATTCTGCAGAATATCTCCCTATTAAATACAACCCGCCGCAGGTTGGATGAAGTGAACCTGCTGCTTGATTTTAGCCGCCAACTCTCCGGCATGGATGCAAATTCTATTGTTGGTGCATTGCTTACCAGCGCCCGCCGCGTCATTCCTCATGCACATGCCGGGGTGGTCTTGGTCTGGAATCAGAAGATCGAACAGCTTGTTCCCCTCGCAGTTTCAGGTTATGCCGATAACGATAGTATGATGAAGATCAATCACCGCATCGGTGAAGCCCTGCCAGGCATGGCGTTCATGAACCGAAAAGCCCGCCGCGTAGATGAAATTAACTTCCCGCGTGATTACAACCTCAACACCGAAAATCTTGCGCATTACCGTCAGGCAACTGGTGGACGTTTGCCAGTGTCCTGCCTGCTTGTGCCCATAGTAGCCACCGAGCAGAACCTTGGTCTGCTAATTTTGGATAATTTCAATACAACCAACGCCTTCCGCGCAGAAGATGAGACCCTGCTGATCTCCCTTTCGCAGCAGGTGGCGCTCTCGCTCGATAATATGCGCCTCGTGGAAACTTCACAGGAACGCGCGGGGCAGTTACAGGCTTTGAATGAAGCGTCTGCTTCGTTGACTTCGAGTTTAAGCACAGAGCAGCTGATCCACTCATTGATCGATCAATTAAGTTATATTATTCCATTTGATACTGCCACACTCTGGCTGCGTGAAAAAGACCGACTTGCTGTGGTTTCAACCCGCGGCTTTTCTGATATTGAAGAACGCCAGGGGTTATCCGTCTCAGTATCTGACAGCGCACTTTTCAAAGAACTGGCACAGACGGGTCAGCCTATTTTTATTAAAGATGTTCGTGAAGATCACCGTTTTCCACCTGTGGATGCTCCGCGTCTTTCATGGCTTGGTGTTCCGCTTATTTACAAAGGTGAACTTGTGGGCGTACTTGCTGTAGAAAAATGGCAGTCAAATTACTATACACGCGAACAAATACAATCGGGGTTTACTTTTGCCAGCCAGGCGGCGGTTTCACTTGAAAACTCACGCCTTTTTGAAGATAGTGTAAAACGTGCCACCGAACTTGACCGGCGTTCACAACGTTTGAATGCGCTTAACCGCTTCACATCCACCCTGACACGATCACTGGATGCCGACCAGATCATGTCTGCCACGGCAGATGAACTTTTCCAATCCTTGAACGCCAGCCGTGTTTCTCTTGTAACCTTTGATCGCGGGCAGAATTTATGGAATTACACCACGCCGCGTTTCCGCTTGAAACTGCCGCGCCTCCTTCCAGATGCCCCGATCTTCAGTCGACTGCGGGATTCTCGGGGCATCTTTAATACAGATGATGTCCGCGGTGAGCCAGACCTTGTTTCCATATTGGAGATGTTGGGAGAAGATACTCGTGCCTTGCTGATCCTGCCCCTCCTTAGTGGCGGGACAGTTTCGGCTCTGGCATTTGTCCAATTAATGGGTGAGAACCGCTTCGGGATCAATGAACTGGAAGTAGCGCGTACCATTGTCAATCAGTCAAGCATTGCGCTTGAGAATGCCCGCCTTTATCAAACATCCGTCCGCATGGCAGACCGTTTTGCTGTGTTGAACGAAACCAGTTCTCTTGTGGGTGCAAGCCTCAACGCAGATGAAATTTACAGCGCCGTTCATCAGGCAGCAGAACGCCTTCTGCCGCTTGATTCAATGGTCATTTCGTTGCTTGATGTGGATGCCGATGAGATAGACCCCGTATATATTTATGACCGTGGAAAACGGTTTTCCAGTGAACGTATTCCGTTCGGCTCTGGGCTAAGCAGTGAAGTAATTCGTTCAGGAAAACCATTTCTGATTGACGATGCCGCCAGGGAAAAAGAAATAAATTATGTAGAAGCAGGCGATGATAATGGTGGTACACGATCCATTTTGGCTGTACCCATGATCCTCGGTGGGCGTGCGTTGGGTATGCTTTCTGTGCAGAGTTACCAGGTCGGAATTTACACAGCCGAAGATACTCAACTTCTTGGCACGCTGGCAAATCAGGCAATTGTTGCCATCCAAAATGGACGGCTCTTTAACGAGACCCAAACACTCGCCGCAGAACTCGAAATGCGTGTGTTGGAGCGCACAGGGCAATTGCAGCGTGAAAAACAGAATACCGATACCTTGCTCCGCATTCTTACAGAAGTTTCTTCCAGCCTCGACCTTGACCGCGCTCTCAATAGAACCCTTTCATTATTGAATGAAGCATCTGGAGCAGAACAGGGCACGATTCTGCTTGTCCATGCAGAAGATAACTTGCTTCACTATCGGGCTGGCTATGGCTACCTTACAGACCGCTCTGGCTCTGGCAGTTCTGGAAAAGGCTTTACGTTGAAGATCGGTGAAGGTTTGGCTGGCTGGGTTGTAAAACACCGCCAAACGGTTCTCATTGAAGACCTGTTCGCGGATGAACGCTGGGTGCGCAGCGCTGCCACCGGACAGGATCATCGAAGCGCAATTGCAGTTCCCATGTCAGTTGGCGAAGATGCCATTGGCGTTCTTATGGTTTTCCATCGTGAACCACGATTCTTTAATCCAGAATTACTTAACCTTGTTGCGGCAATAGCAGGGCAGGTGGCGGTGGCGATCAACAATGCCCGTCTGTATGAATTGATCCGCGATCAGGCAGAACGCCTTGGCTTAATGCTGCGTAAGGAACAGGTTGAAGCCAGTCGCTCACAAGCCATCCTTGAAGCAGTCGCCGACGGGGTGCTGGTGACCGATGCTGACAACCGTATTTCCTTCGTCAACTCATCCATTACTCGTGTATTGGGCGTGGATGATACACAAATGCTTGGGAAATCTCTTGAGGGATTTGCAGGTTTGTTTGGAAGCTCTTCCATCGAATGGATCAAGACCATTCGCCAATGGTCTGAGGACCCATCCACATTCCAGGTCGGCGATATGTTCTCTGAACAGATCGAACTGGAAAATGGACGCATCGTTCTCGTCCATCTTGCACCAGTAATTATGATCTCAGACTTCCTTGGCACAGTATCCATTTTCCGTGATATTACCCGTGAAGTGGAAGTGGACAGGCTCAAATCGGAATTTGTGGCGACGGTCAGTCATGAACTTCGCACACCCATGACCGCCATCAAGGGCTATGTCGATATCTTAACAATGGGCGCCGCCGGAACCTTGAACGAGAACCAGATGCACTTCCTGGATGTGGTACGCAATAACATTGAACGCCTCAATATCCTTGTGAGCGACCTGCTTGATATTTCACGAATCGAATCTGGTCGAGTGGATTTGGAACACAACCCGGTGGATGTTCATGGGATCGCCGAAGAAGTGGTAACAGAAGCGTTGCGCCGCTCTCAGGATGAACAAAAGGCGATTGCCCTTTCATTGGATGCGCCCCAAACATTACCTAAAGTTAATGGAGATGGTGCACGAATTCGCCAGATTATCAGCAATCTGGTTAACAATGCCTTTAATTACACGCCCGAGAATGGAACCATCCTTGTTAATATTCATGCAGAAGAGGATGAAATTCAGGTGGATGTACAGGACAGTGGTATTGGGATCAGACCGGAAGATCAAGGGCGCATCTTTGAACGGTTCTATCGCGGTGAACACCCGTTGGTACTTGCCACACCGGGCACCGGGTTGGGGCTGCCTATTGTCCGCCAGTTGGTTGAAATGCACAACGGACGAATGTGGATGAAGAGCACAGGCATACCAGGTGAGGGCAGTACCTTTTCCTTTACCTTGCCTGTCTATAAAAACGGAGCAAATATATAAATGGCCAGGATATTGATCGCAGAAGACGAACCGGATATTCGCGAATTGGTGGCTTTCACCCTGCGTTTTGCCGGACACGAAGTAACCCCCACCAGCAATGGCGAAGAGGCATACGAAAAAGCGCAGGAGATTGTCCCGGATTTAATCATGATGGATGTGCGTATGCCAAAAATGACAGGTTATGATGCCTGCCGCGCCATGAAACAAACACCAGCCATCAAAGACATCCCCGTCGTTTTTCTTTCAGCAAAAGGACAGGATTCAGAAATTCAGATCGGGCTTGAAGCAGGCGCTGAAGAATACCTGCTCAAACCCTTTGCCCCAGACCAACTCGTGGAACGGGTGAAAATCATTCTTGCAAAATTTGGAAAATAAATGAGTGCAATTATTCTTGACGGTTCGATGGTGCATTACGAGGCGTTGGGACGCGGGCGTCCCATCATCTTCCTGCACGGCTGGGTCGGCTCATGGCGTTATTGGATCAATGCCATGCAGGTCGCATCCACATCATTCCGCGCCTATGCCATAGACCTTTTCGGCTTTGGCGATACGGCGCGTGAAACAAAATATTATTCCATCGAACGTCAGGCAGAACTGCTCGGTAAATTTCTCGATGAAATGGGAATTGGCAAGGTTGCATTGGTAGGGCATGACCTTGGGGCATTGGTCGGCTTTCATTTTCTCAAAGCCCGCCATGAAAGCGTTGACCGGATGATGGCGGTCAACGTCCCATTGGAGATCAGCTCTCTCAATACCCGTATGCGGACATCCCCGGCAACGGAGCTTGCTGAATGGCTTACCAACAAACAGCCAGATGCCATGACCGCCCTTTCAGACGCCTCAAAAGTAGACCCGGCAGTGGTTACTGCCACGATGAGCAGTTTACAAGCCGGTAACATCCTCCCACATGTTCGTAATTTCAGCGTGCCCTGCTTGTTTGTTTATGGTGCAAATACCCCGGCGATTACCATCCCTGTACCAGAGACTAACGGATTGCCGGTACACATGCACCAGATCACCCTTGAAAATTCTGGACATTACCCCATGCTTGATGATGTTTCCCAGTTCAACCGCCTGCTGGTGGACTTTCTCGCCCTCGACTCTGGCGTCAGCCCAACAGAGCTACAGATGAAAGAGGAATGGAAACGCCGCGTTCGCTGAGAACACCGTGAGAGTTTTTCCACGGTGTTCTTTTTTGTCTTGACACAGAACATCCACAGTCATATACTGCAAACACAATTGAACGGAGAGCCTTTACGAAAGGCTGAGAGGAGCGTGAACGCGCTCGATCCGCATCACCTGATCTGGTTAATACCAGCGGAGGGATTTCTCAATACACCTGCCAACATCCTCCGCT
>Ga0172373_10000838_pt1 | contig 50779 bp, 42 predicted proteins | sample Lak10m_2_FD_114546 | JGI IMG/M metagenome (GOLD analysis project Ga0172373, IMG submission 114546) | Freshwater microbial communities from Kabuno Bay, South-Kivu, Congo - kab_092012_10m | ecosystem: Environmental > Aquatic > Freshwater > Lake | place: Democratic Republic of the Congo... | reverse complement strand
GGCGAATGGTCAGACGAGGAAAAGGAAACCTTAGCAGATCGCATCCAAGTAGCTACTGAATTTATCAAAGGATTTGGCACCATCGGTTTAAACATGACCATGACCCAATGGAATAATAAGTAAAGTCTATCAAAGAAAAGATCCTTCAATAGCCGCAGATTACCATCACTATTCCCACTTTCTTGTTAAATTTGGCGCACAAAAAAGGTATTCATGGCACGCATTAAAATCGCTGAATTATTGAAAAACCCAGTAATTGGGTCAGAAATTGAAGTTAAAGGTTGGGTACGCGCATTCCGCAGCAATCGATTCATTCAGTTAAACGATGGGTCAACCATCAATACCTTACAAGCGGTAGTTGATTTTGAACAATTCGATGAAGCCATTTTAAAGAAAATTACTACTGCAGCTGCAGTTGGGTTAACAGGAACGCTGATCGAATCACAAGGTTCTGGTCAAGCAGTTGAATTGCAAGTTAAATCGATTGAAATTATTGGCGAAGCGAACCCTGACGATGTACAACGTACCGTCATGCAACCCAAAAAGCACAGCCTTGAATTTTTGCGCGAACAAGCCCATTTACGTTTCAGAACAAATACTTTTGGCGCCGTATTTCGTATTCGTCATGCTGTGGCATATGCCATACATCAATTCTTCAACGACCGAGGTTTTTTCTATTTACATACACCGATAATTACAGGATCAGATGCAGAAGGTGCTGGTGAAATGTTTCGTGTAACCACGCTTGACCCAATTAATCCTCCCGTAAACGAAGACGGTACAATCAATTTCAAAGAAGATTTCTTTGGCAAAGCGGTTAACCTGACCGTTTCTGGTCAGTTGGAGGCAGAATTGGCGGCATTGGCCTTGGGTCAAGTGTATACCTTTGGTCCTACTTTCCGAGCGGAAAATTCGAATACATCAAGGCACCTTGCTGAATTTTGGATGATTGAGCCAGAGGTAGCGTTTAACGACCTGACGGACAACATGAACCTGACAGAAGATTTCTTAAAATACATCTGTTCATACGTCATGCAGCACTGTGCAGATGACTTGAAATTCTTAAACGACCGAGAAGCACAAGAACAAAGTCAGAAACCGCAAAACGAACGCAACGCAATGACGTTGATTGAGCGCTTGGAATTTGTAGCAAACAATGCCTTCAAACGCTTGACATATACTGAGGCAATTGACATTTTAAGAAATTCGAATCATTACAAGAAGAAAAAATTCCAATACGATGTTACTTGGGGAATTGACCTACAAAGTGAACACGAGCGCTACTTGGTAGAAAAAGAGTTCAATTGCCCGGTAATTTTGACAGATTACCCTGCAGAGATCAAAGCCTTTTACATGCGATTGAATGAGGACGGTAAAACCGTTGCAGCCATGGATGTTTTGTTCCCAGGAATTGGAGAAATAGTTGGGGGATCACAGCGTGAAGAGCGTATGGATATCCTAAGACAAAAATGTGCAGACTTCCATATTCCAGAAGAGGAATTGTGGTGGTACATGGATACCCGTCGTTTTGGATCCGTCCCACACGCTGGATTTGGATTGGGCTTCGAACGCATGGTTATGTTCGTAACAGGAATGAGCAATATCCGCGATGTTATACCATTCCCAAGAACGCCACAGAACGCCGAGTTTTAGGTTGATGGGGTAAATCTAGTTGCCCCTGCTCAATCGGAATTTTCTTAGGAAATCTTAAGACATAAGATCAGGTATTATTCTGTATCAACATTTATCTTGCTAAATCCAAGTAGGAAGTAATAGTTGCAAAAAGTAACCTATTAAGGTAATCTTCTGAGCATGCATAGGAAATGGAGCGTTTAACTTGATGACAAACCAAACAACGACATACTAAAGAAAACTTTGGTGTGCTCTCTACACAAAACATCGCATGATTGTGTTTATATATACACACCCCATTTTCCTCAACAAAACTTAATTAGATTTCGTTTTCTTGCTCTTTGAGGAAGTTGGTTGAAATTTGTTATTCGGGATTAGTAATTGTTAATTCCCCCCACCTTAGAATGTTTTCGAAATACCGGTCTTCACTCTTATTCTAATTACCTTCAGTGCTGCTTCGCGGTCTCGCTCTTAATTTACCGCAGCATTACAACTACTGCGGGGCGGAAATAAATTATTTTTTTTGGCTTTTTTCAACTGATAATTTTCGCTAACTTAAAGTAAACTATGAAGAATGAAATCATTTTATACCGACCAAATGAGGTGAAAGCGAAACAGGTTGGATGCAGCGATTATTATTAAAAAGTGATTTTTTTGTAAGTTTTAATGATTTTAATACCTTTAATGCATGATACCAACCATATCACGACAAGCCTATTTGAATAAATTATTTGCGTACAAAGACCATGATCTCATTAAAGTAGTAAGTGGCCTAAGACGAAGTGGAAAAAGTACTCTGTTTGAATTATATCGGCTTGAACTCCTAGAATTGGGTGTAGGGTCGAATCAAATTGTCCTTTTAAACTTTGAAGACTTCGAATTACGCAAATACCTTGATAAACTTGATGACTTGTATCTGTACATCACAGAACAATTAGATGTATCAAAGCCGTGTTATGTGTTTCTTGACGAAATTCAGCATGTTCATGAATTTGAGAGACTAGTGGATGGTTTGCATGTTAAACAAAACATTGACGTTTACATTACTGGTTCCAATGCATTTCTATTATCCGGCGAATTGGCAACCTTGTTAAGTGGAAGATACATTGAAATTTCCATTTTGCCTTTTTCATTTCGTGAATACTTAACTGCAAGAAAGATTGATTTCTCTAATAAATATTTGAATTACGACGGTCTTTTTTTTGATTATATCAATGAAACATCACTTCCGAAGGGCGTATCTCTGCGAGACGGCGGTAATGACAAAATTCATGAGTATCTCGAAGCCATATATACCACTATAATCGAAAAGGATATAACACAACGGCACCGAATACATGATAAAAGAGCATTTCGAAACATTGTAAAATTTGTAGCATCACATATAGGCAGCCCTCTTTCACCCGGGAATATCGCCAGTCAACTGAAAAAGGATGGACAAACAACGCACAATACAACGGTGGAAAAATACCTGGACTACCTAACTGCAAGTTTTGTATTTTACTGCGTACATCGTTTTGACTTAAAAGGCAGAAAACAATTGGCTACTCTGGAGAAGTATTATTTGGTAGATCCCGGTTTACTAAATATCTTGGTAGGAAAGGATCGTACAGCCGACAAAGGACATGTTTTAGAAAATGTGGTGTATCTCGAACTTTTACGAAGAGGTAATAAAATATGGACCGGCACCAGTAGAAATAGTGAAGTAGATTTCGTGTGTAAAATGCCTGATGGTGAGATTGAATATTATCAGGTAGCTTGGCAATTGACATCAGAAAAAACGGAAGAACGCGAGTTTGGAGCTTTGGAAAAGATCAAAGACAACTATCCAAAGTACCTGCTTACAACCGATGGCTTTACGCAAACACGTGGAGGAATAAAACACCTTAATGTCTTTCAATGGTTACTTGGAAGCGCCCAAGAATAAAACTTCGTAAAAAAATGTTTATCCAGCAAACCAAGGATAGTTTCTCCTTCGAAATCACCTTATCACTTTCAGCAGCATTGCAAATACTACGTAAAGGAATATCGCTCATCACTCTCTGTCTAAGTCTCGCTCTGAATTTACCGCAGCATTGCAAATACTGTGGAGCAGGAGAAAACATCATTTAACCTTCCTCACTTTGTAATAATGAATTGGAAATCCTACTATGATTGCCAATAAAATGCCAGCAAAGACATGAAAATACTCCCACCTATAGCTCAAATAAACAAATAAGATGGTAAATGAAAGCATTGCAAAAACAGAAGAATTTCCTCTTACAGCGGATAAAAAGATTATGGGCAATAAAAAGACAGTGAAACCAACCGTCATTTGCCACATGGAATACCCATGCTCTATTGACCAAATAAATACGCCACAAAACAAGACTGCCGTTATAATACCAATGATAAATTTCATGCTTTTTCTATTTTCACAAATTCAGTGTGATATCCAAATTTTGAATTAAAACAACATCATCATTTTCAATTACCTTTCGAAAACCATGATGATCAATGAGTCGTTTTTCCACTTCATTAGTTGTTGGAAAACGATTGACGAAATCATATTCTAAAAAAAGTTGTTGGTTTTCCTTAGACCATGGACGAGGCTCTGTTACCACAAAGGTTCCTGTTCCTCGCTTGTAATATATCATGAAATGTTTAGCTGCCATTTGATTAACAGTTATTACTTTTCGGAGGTAGCCATAGCTATTATATAACATATTACTATTCCGATAACGACGATCCTTCCAGTAGTAGACAATTTAGACCACCAAACTTTTATTCCCTTAAAGAAACTTTCTTTGAAAGCATTTTTTATTTCCTCTTTTTGCCCATCAGAGGACAATTCAAAATCTTCTCGTGATGAGCTATATCCTTTTGAAGGATTGAGTATTCTTAAACTCCTCAAATATTTTTCTTCTATCTGGAAAACAACTTTTGAGAAATTGTTTATTTCCTGTTTTCTAAAGTTAGATTTCCGAATCTTGCTTTGGGCATCACTACTGGCAGATTTCCTAGAAAACTCATTTGATGAGAATTGACCAATTATACCTTGTGCTAAAGCGGAACTACTTGCAGAGTTAGCGTATTGCTTTGGTAGATCAATAACACGTTTACATAAAGCATAACCCGTTTCGAAATATATTATATTCTGACTATCCAATTGAGTTGCATAATCTTGAGCGCTTTCAAGAGTAGCAAAACGTGATACTAATTCTTGGTAAGAATTATCTAAATCATGGAACTGTATGTAGTGGTTTTCAATAGTAGGATAAAATGAATTCACCACCTTATTTATCTCTTTTGCAACCCTTTTACCCATTGCCTCTGAATTAGATGCGTGTTTGATTGCATTTTTCCAATAAGCAATTGCTTCCGTAGTTTTTATATCGCCAATTTTAGACGTATAAACCATTGCAATTCCTTTTCCCAACCAAGCATCAGAATTAGTTACATCTTTTGTTAGTGCTTGATTGTAAAAAGATAATGCTTCCTCCCAATTTGTTGCGTCGATAGCTGTATCAGCCATCATCATCAAGTTTCCTACTTCACCACCTATTGAAGTTTTATAGTTTTCTTGCGCTTTTACTGCTTCTACAGTGCTTCCACAAAAGCCACATTGGTTATTTGGTGCTAATTCTTGTGATGCACCACATGAAGTACATTTTATTTGCATGTTTTTATTTTTTATAAATTATTCCGTGACCCTTACCAAAATCGCCTGGATATATTTCGTTAATCATTCCATAAAAAGCTGCAACACAGCATTTGCCTTCTTGTATTAACTCTGGAGTCAAAACATCAAAATCTCTAGTTCGCAACTCATTGTTCTTGAGTAGAAATGCCCAGAGCAAATCAAATTCTGCTCGCTGAATTGCTTTAATATTTGGATTTTTTGGTGATTTGTTATTTGGAACCGTATATACAACACATTCGTTTCCTTTTCTTCTATCTCGCACACCAACAAAATAGTAGTCGTTTAAATCTCGACTCGTATGAATTACTTCACCGTATGGTATCTGCTTGAGACGATGAAATATTTTTTTTGAGAATTTTGTCATTTTAAAATATTCTTTTTAATAAGATATTCTGCTAATTTCCATGGGCCAACGACACAAAACACAAGTAACCAAAAAATTAGTCCTCCTTGATTTTCTTGATTAGAAAAGAAATTGGTGGAAAATAGAATAACAATAAAAATTAATATTCCCGACACGATAAATAGTGGAAGCTGTTTTTGAATTCGGCTATTAATTTCCTTTTGTTTATCATTACGCTGCTTAGCTTCATTAACTTTTTTTTCCTCATTTAATACAATTGAATTATTCGGATCAATTTCTTTCAATTTAAAAAAGTATTTTCCAGAAATTTGATCTATAACTTTTGCATATTTTTCTATTTCCTTTTTTCTGGCGCCAGCTTTATTCATTTTATCCTTGGCATCTCTTGATGCAGATTGGCGAGAATATTTATTTGATGAAAACTGCCCAATAATTCCTTCTGCTAATGCCGAACTGCTAGCAGCAGAAGCATACTTTTTCGGTAGTTCTATCACTCGCTGACAAAGTGCATATCCTGTTTCACAATAAACGATGTTTGTAGAATCTAGTTGTGTGGCATAGTCCTGTGCGCTTTCCAAGGTTGAAAATCGAGATACTAATTCTTGGTAAGAATTATCCAAATCATGAAACTCGATGTAATGGTTCTCAATTGTAGGGTAAAACCCATTCACCACCGTATTTATTTCCTTGGCAACACGTTTCCCCATGGCCTCAGAATTTGGAGCATGCTTGATGGCATTTTTCCAATAGGCGATAGCCTCCTTCGTTTTAATGTCCCCGATCTTCGAGGTGTATACCATGGCAATACCTTTTCCAAGCCAGGCATCTGAATTAGTAATATCTTTTTCAAGTACTTTATTGTAATATTGAAGCGCTTCCTCCCAATTCGTTGCCTCCACAGCCGTTTCAGCCATCATCATCAAGTTTCCAACTTCACCACTTGTTGAAGACTTATAATTTTCTTGCGCTTTTTCTGTTTCAACTGTATTTCCGCAGTAACCACATTGGTTGTTGGGGGCCAGATCCTGCATAGCGCCGCATGATGTACATTTTATTTGCATGGTTTGGATTATTTTGATTTTAATATATTTAAGACTCCACGGGTAGCTGACTTTCTGCAATCTTTGTATGGAAAGGTTTTAAAATCATAGTTGTTCGATTCAAAAATTTGAATAATCAAATGAATCGAAATTGATTTTTTGTATGGTTTACTATCATCACGATTGTTGGGTATCGAAAAGAAAATTTTCTCATTTCGAAAATGGCTTATTAAAAAACAATTTTCATTTCTGGTTTTATGTATGCACTTACCAATTGGTAAATGCTTAATGATTTTTTCTTTATCCAATTTCATTCTCACAATTGTTTTAATAGTTCTTGTTTTTTCTTATCAAACTCATCTTGTGTGATAGCACCTAAATCAAGTAGTTCTTTCAACTCTTTCAATTTAGTAGCAACTGAATTGGAGGACGAAGGAGCCATATTTTGTTGTATAATTCCCGGCAATGCCATTCCCGTACCCAAACCTGCGCCTAAACCCAATCCTTCCCCCATTCCCCCACCAGATTTGGAAGCTTCTTCGAGAGAATCTGCTATTTTCAATTTCATGTACTGATCCAAATTTCCAAGAACATTCATACCTGACTTTGTATCAATTTTTTGTTGGACTTCTTCGGGCAAGGAAATGGCTTGTACAAATAGATCATGAATAGTAAGACCTAATCCTTCAAAATCTGGGATCATTTCTAACCGCATCAAGGTATTCAACTGATCCATAGAAGCCGGAATATCAAATACACTTGTAAGTATTTTCGACAATACCACGTTGAGTTTTGAAACAATCATTCCACGCAAATAATCTTCTATTAACGATGCAGTAAATAAACCCATCGTACCGACAACCTTATTCACAAAAAGCATTGTATCTTTAACCTGAATAGAAAAAGAACCATAGGCTCTCAATCGGATCATTTCAAGTTCTTTATCCCGAAAAAGAATTGGTTCTTTGGTTCCCCATTTTAAATTTGGAAACAATTGTTTTCCAACAAAAACTACTTCAGCTCTGAACGGGGAATTCGGTCCGTAGCCAAACCTTGTAACCCACTTGCCTATTACTGGGATATTTTGTGTCTGAAGGATATGCCTTCCGGGACCAAAAACATCCAATGCCATCCCATCACGAAAGAAAACAGCCTCCTGACTTTCACGCACGGTAAGTTGTGAACCCCATTTTATTTCGAGGAAACCATTATCAGGTATTCGCTTTACCAATACCTGACCTGTGTCGTCCAAAAACTCTAAAACCTCCATTATTGCTTCCCCTTAAAACGTATGAAATTGGAACGTTCACTTACTAATTGATCGATCTCCTTCAAATGACTTCTCATAGTCGCCATCAATAAAGAGGCTTCATGTTCTTGCTGAACAATGAGATATAGATGATTTGATCGATCCAACAATTGTTCGTCCATAGTATAGATTTCGCGTAGCTCATCTTCTTTGATCTGTTCAGCGTCGAATAAAGATGATGCGCCGTAACTGGCAAGTAATATTTTGTCTGAAATGGTAGAATAGGCCTTACGTATTTCCTCAAATTCGGCAAATTCGCTAACCTTTTTTTCTCTCACCAGAGATTTCATGTACTTTTCTAAATAAGAAACAGTCTTTAGTAAAGTCTCGGCAATTTGAGTCCTCAATAGTTTATCTGACCTTCTCTGATCATCTCGCTTCGCATAGCCATCAAATCCGGGAACTAACGTTCCGATACGATCAAGTAGTGATTTATTCCGTTGAGACATAAGCCTTAAACAAGTTGTATGCTAATATATATTATATTTTACAATAATGTGCATTATATGGTGTTTTTTATTCTCACTATACTGCTCATTTTTGAGCAGTATGCAACACAGAGGAGAGATTGTAGAAAAAGCTGTACGTCAAAGTGGTTATCCGCTTACCAAATTGGTGGCACGTCTTGGAAAAAGTCGCTGATGGATCTATAATGCGTTTGAAAATGCCAATCTTTCAATTGATTATATTTTGGAAATTGGAAAAATAATTCATTACGATTTCTCCAAGGAATTAGATGTTTTAAAGGATAAATATTATTTTGTGGAGGATAGTCAGAAGCCAGCTTAATCAGCAACAGATAAGACTCATTGGCATGATAAGTACTATGAAGTATTGGAAAAATACCATGCACTTTTTTAGAACAGGTGGATTAGCTTTAATAAATGAACATGTATCTTATGGTTTTAAGAAGTGAAACAAACTTATAAATCTAATAATCAGCCAGATGCCATCTTTCAAAATAATTTTCATTTGCTTTGGCACAATTCGTGTTACAGAAATGCTATTTTTGTTTTGATCGTCAAGATCTGGGTATTTCATAGCACATGGCACTTAAACAGCACCTGGTACAAAAGTTAGAGCAACGCCTCTCTCCGCAGCAAATTCAGTTAATGAAATTACTGCAGGTGCCTACTATGGAATTAGATCAACGCATCAAGCAAGAAATTGAAGAAAATCCTGCGCTGGAAGAAGGTGCTGACGATTACGAAGACGATTTTCAGCAAGAGGAGGACGATTATGATGACGATGAACCGGAATTCGATATTTCTGAATACATAGACGAAGAAGGTTCTGACTATAAAACCAAATCAAGTAATTCAAGTAAAGACGAGGAAGAACGAGTGATTCCCTTGTCTGGAGAACAATCCTTTCAAGATGTTTTATCGGAGCAATTGCATTTACTTGACCTAGATGATGTCCAGTTTTTAATCGCAGACACCCTCATTGGGAACTTAGATGAATCGGGTTACCTCAACCGTGAGTTAGAGGCTATTGTTGATGACCTTGCATTTTCTGCAAATGTGAACACATCCGAATCAGAAGTCGAGGCTGTATTACTCCAAATACAAGAACTTGACCCTGCAGGAATTGGTGCACGTGACTTACAAGAATGTCTTCTCATTCAAATTAACAGGAAGCAAGACGGCGATATCACACGCTTTACGGCTAAAAAAATTCTGGAAGATCACTTTGAAGAATTTACACGTAAGCATTACGATAAGATTGCAAAAAAATTAGAAATTGAAGATCAAGATTTAAAGGAAGCGATAGACGAAATCTTGAAATTGAACCCAAAACCGGGTGGATCTATGCGCGAATCGGCCCGACCAATTCAGCAAATTATCCCAGATTTTATGATATATGAGCAAGAGGGTCGACTTGAATTAACCATAAATGGCCGAAATGCTCCGGAATTGAAAGTGAGTAGAGAATATGAGGGCATGTTACGCAGCTATGCTGAAGGAGCAAAAACCTCACGTTCTGATAAAGAAGCGTTGCAATTCGTAAAACAAAAACTAGACGGAGCGAAATGGTTTATAGATGCCATTAAGCAACGTCAACAGACGCTATTCCTGACCATGAATGCAATCATGAACTACCAATATGATTACTTCTTAACAGGAGACGAAACCAACCTGAAACCCATGATCCTGAAGGATATTGCTGAGGTGATTGGTTTGGATATTTCAACGGTTTCACGCGTAGCAAATAGCAAATACGTGCAGACCGGATACGGCATTTTTCCGTTAAAATATTTCTTTTCAGAATCCTTATCAACAGATTCAGGAGAGGAAGTTTCTACCCGTGAGGTAAAAAAGATTCTTTCAGAAGCCATTGAAGGGGAGCAAAAAAGACGCCCACTTACTGACGAAAAACTTGCAGATTTACTCAGAGAAAAGGGGTATAATATTGCCCGAAGAACAGTAGCAAAATACCGTGAACAATTAAATATACCTGTTGCGCGCTTGCGTAAAGAACTATGAAGTTACTTGCTGAAATATTATCCTGGGTTTTTCTTCCGCTGCTCATGCCTATCTATGGCTTGATGCTCGCCATGTATATTCCCTCCAATCAAGATTACTTTTTCAATACCGAGTCACTGTACTTCTTAACCCCTGAAGCCAAAGAATTGATTTTGTATATGTTCTTCATTTTCAGCGCTCTTGCTCCTGGACTATCGTTTTTCATGTTGCACCGCAGAAAGGTTATCAGTACAATTGACATGGAAAGTGCAAAGGAGCGCAGTATCCCCATGCTCATCATGTTTGGCTATTGCCTTTTGTTGTATATCCTATTCGTGTTAAAAGCTCCGAACAACATCTTACCCAAATACATCTATGCACTTCCATTGGCTGGTTCTTTGGTTACCGCGTTGTACACGTACATCAACTTTTACATTAAAATTTCACTTCATGGTGGAGGAGCAGGTATCTTATCCGGGTTCATTTTTGCATATGCGAGTGTTCAACAAGAATATCAATTCTGGATATTACCTGCTGTAATTCTTGCATCGGGTTTGACCATCTTCGCAAGATTATTTTTGAAAAAACACACGCCAACCGAAGTTTATACCGGTTGGTCTGTCGCTTTTATCATCACGTTTTGTTGCAATTATTTTTATCCTAACTAATATGAAAACCTATCGCTGGATTTACTTTTCGACCTTTTCTCTTGTTGTATTCCTTGGACTCATCCAATCATGTGGAGTTATGAATCCAGCAAACAAAGGTAAGGGCGTGAATTTATTTAGTGTGGATCAGGATAAACAACTTGGCGCACAAGTGGCTGCTGAAATAGACGGCAATCCAACGCAATATCCCTTACTCGATTCGGTAAAGTACAAAGATGTTTATGCTTACCTCTACAAAGTGCGCGACAACATTCTAAACTCGGGTAAAGTCGACTTCAAAACTGATTTTAAGTGGCGACTGCGCATCATACACGACGACAGTACCTTAAATGCCTTTTGTACACCAGGAGGATACATTTACGTTTATACCGGTATCTTGAAATTCTTGGATTCAGAGGATCAATTGGCTGGAGTATTGGGTCACGAAATTGGGCATGCTGATATGCGACATTCAACCCGACAAATGACTCAAATGTTTGGTATACAATTGTTATTAGATGCTTCACTGGGCAATATGGCTGCGGTAAAACAAATCACCGGGGCGCTCATCGGACTAAAATTCTCCAGAAAACATGAAACCGAAGCGGATGAACGATCAGTACTTTACTTGTGTCCAACAGCCTACAATGCAGACGGTGGTGCTGGATTTTTTGAAAAAATTCAAAACATGGGCGGCGGCAGAACACCAGAGTTTTTAAGTACACACCCAGACCCAGGAAACCGTATTGAACATTTCCGAAACGCTAGAACTACGATGGGCTGCACAGGAAGCTCAACGTTTGCTAACGAATACAAAGCTATTGTAGCAAAATTGCCGAAGTAAGGTACTTAACTGAGGATTAATTAAACCTGAAAAGGTATGCAAAACAAACCTTACCTTCGTATCTTACAGCGACAGTTGTTTTGATATGAAGCTATGATCTATCTCAGGCATTTTTTTGTTGCAATCACCTTAATTCTTGCATCACATGCTGCAGGTCAATACCCCAGTTATTTTAACTATTCTATTGAAAATGGTGCTCCTTGCAATGAACTCTACTGGATAATACAAGACAACAAGGGGTACATATGGCTAGGGTCGGACTTAGGCGTTTATCGCTTTAATGGGGTAAGATATGATCAATTCACTTCCAAATCACTTACATCACGCTCTGCTACTGGATTAATTCAAAGTGTGAAAACTAACCGCATCTACGGCTACAATTTCAACCGGCAATTATTCTACATTGAAGCAGGCCAATTACACGTCATAGCTGGATGGAATAAGCAACTCAATGGACTAGCAGATGACCGCAAAGGAAATATATGGATTACTGGTACTGAGGGTGTATTTATTTTAAATGAACAAACGCTAAAGATCCGGCCGGTAACCAAGGCTGGTTTCGATGTGCGAAAATCTAAAAACCCATGCACATCGCACGGCCTTTCAGGAAAAACAGGGTCAATCTTTTACCAAAATGGAGACCAAATTATTACCTACCTGAATGGTAATTTTAAGCGGTTAAAGCTTGACCAGCAATTTCAAGCCATATCTGTACTCTTGTCCAGGAATTCGTCATTTCCATGGATCATTGGCACGACAGGAGCACAAGTAAGGCGTTATAGAGCAGGTGTTTTTCAACCCTATACGGATAAAGGCCTTGTACATATGCTTGAAGGAAAGAAGCTAAACTTTGCCTTTGAATCCAACAACGGCAAACTCTGGATAGGCACTTATACCGGCTTAATTTGCCATGACAAACATTTAAAAAGCACTCAATTATTGTACCCACAATTTTCATTCTCTCATGGTATTCAGGATCAAGAAGGAAATTTTTGGTTTACAACGCTGCATCATGGGATGATCCGAATACCAAACATGCAGATCAACACCTACTGCCCTGCTCTAGACAACAACCTAACAGAACAATATACACACATAGCGGTAACTAACCAATCACTGTGGCTTGGTGGTTCATTCGGTTATTTAAGTCAAAAAAGTTTCACAGGTACAGACCAAGTACAACTGAAACATACCCCTTTGGCAGATCTTGGAATGTTATATTGGGACAAGCAAGATCAATGCCTATACTTTAATAAATTGAGTCAAGTTTTTAAACTCAAAGCGGGTAAAATTACCTGTGTCAATAATCATGCGCGTCCGATAAAAAATATGTTGCACCACAACGGGAACTATTTCATGTTGAGTTCGCAAGGTTTGTATGTATTAAAAACTATTTCAGAACCTTTAACTGAATCAAACCTTATCGATCCTGAATGGTATCGTGACATCTGTATTTCTCCGTTTTCGAACACCTATTTTTTAGCTTCCAACAAGGGTGTGGTGGAAATTGGTGAGGCCACCGAGAAATTTCAAGTGCTGAGACATATACTGAGTAACAAACAAATCATTTCCATTGGATCAGATGCCCATAAAAAACAGATTTACTTTTTGACATTTGATGGACAGCTATATAGTCTCGACCAAAAAAATAAACTTCAGTTACTCCAGGAATGGAAGCATGACATTCGAATTTCCCAACTGCTTGTTCACGAAGGTATTTTATACTTTGCAAGTAATAAAGGCCTTGTTGTTTTTAATCCAGAAAACAAACAAGTCAAATTGATTGACCGCACCTTCGGTTTAGCTTCCAACCATGTGCGTTCAATTGCTATGCAAGGTAATACCTGCTGGGCTGTTGGATTATGTGCACAACGCATACCATTAGACCAATTGAAACAACAGGTAAATCGAGCGCGTATTTTGCATCGAGCCATTTTAATTAATGGTAAACCTATTCCACTCCAACAAGCTTTAGAATTACAATTCAAGGATAAATTAGCTATTCAAACGGATGCTATTTGCTTCCGTGCGGCAGGTGATTTTCAGTACGCCTATCGTATTTTGGGCTCCTCTTCTAATTGGATTAATCTCCCAGGTAATGTAAAAGAAATTGATTTCGCTAGTCTACCGACCGGTGACATTACCCTCGAAGTAAAAGTAATAGACCACTTGGGCAGAAATTCTATTAATAAATTAACCTATAAACTTCACATCTTACCCCCATTTTGGCAGCGTTGGTGGTTCTACGTCCTAGTTATTCTTAGCGTTTTAATTTCCACTTATGGTATTTTTAGATGGCGGCTGAATACGTTACGAAAACGTCAACTCACAGAATTGAGTCAACTCAAGTTAAAACATGCCCTTCGATTAACGCAACAACATGCCTTGAAGGCTCAAATGAATCCACATTTTTTATTCAATGTACTCAATTCAATAAAAGGATTCATTTACGAAAACGACAAGAAAAATGCCACAAAATACCTGAATGAATTTTCAAGTTTGGTAAGAAAGGTATTAGAGTTGAGTGCGAAACCTAAGGTTACCTTAGAGGAAGAACTCGAAGCGCTTAGCCTGTATATTGATCTGGAAGCTATGTTGCTGGAACATGATTTTACCTATACTTTGGACATTGATCAGAACATAGATACTCGGGGTATATCTATTCCAGCCTTGCTCATACAACCCTACGTTGAAAATGCTTTTAAACACGGTTTACGACATAAAAAAGGTCCTAAAATCTTGACTATTGCCATTGCGTATCAGCACGAAGATAGTTTGCTCTACATTCGCATTTCGGATAATGGTATTGGTCGTAATGCCGCTGAAAAGATTAATCAATCCTTGCAACGAGAACACGAGTCTTTTGCGTCAGGAGCGATAAAAAAACGTATTGATTTACTCAATTTCGAGCGCAAGGATGTGATTGGTGTAGAAATTCAAGATATTTTTGAAGGAACCACCCCAACGGGAACCACCGTATCGATTCGAATACATGTTTAACTCATCCAAAATACGCGCTCTTGTTATAGATGATTCGACTCAGGCAAGAAAATTACTCCGCCTGATGTTGAGCGAACTAGCACCTGATTTCAGCATTCTTGGAGAGGCCGAAGATGTGGACCAAGCACTTTTGATGATTCGGCAATATAACCCTGATGTGCTATTTCTCGACATTGAAATGCCCGGTAAATCTGGTTTGCAACTCGCTGAAATGTTACAAGATGAAAATTTCAATGGGAATATCGTTTTCACAACAGCCTATAATGCTTACGCTATAAAAGCATTTCGCCTTGCCGCACTCGATTATTTATTAAAGCCAATTCAGGAAGACCATTTACTTGAAGCCTTGGATAAATTGAGGGAAGTAAAAGAAAGTACTGACAATAAGACTCGCTTAAAAGCATTGGAAGAAAACCTGCGCGAAGAACGAAATGAAGTGCTGTGTATCCCCACTCAAAATGGATCTGAATTTATTCCGCTTGAGCAAATTACTTACCTCGAAGCAGATGGTTCTTACGTTCAGATTCATTGTGTCAACAACCGGATACGAACCGTTTCAAAAAATTTAAAATATTTCGAAGGTGCCTTAGCAGATTGTACCAATTTTATTCGACCTCACCGCTCTTTTCTTGTCAACTTGGATTGTGTGACCAATTATTCGAAAGCTGATGGTGGATTTCTGATCTTAAATAACTCCATTCAGATACCTGTTTCGCGTGAACGTAAACAAAGCATTTTAGAATTGCTCAAATAACATGATCTGTCAAGTTTTCTGAATCAGCATACTCCATACTAATCGTATCTTCCATTTACAAACTCAAAACTACTGTTCACAAAGTTCAAAGACTATTTGATCGATCGAATTCTACTTTTACGATCCAAATTGTCAACTTCCATGAATTCACTGAACAAGTTAGTTTTAAGTTTATGCTTGCTGATTAGCGCAGCAAGCAGTTTAGCACAAACACAAAACGCACTTCATTTTGATGGTGTAAATGATTACGTCAATCTACCCACAACCATTCAATTAAACATTAGCACTCAAGCAACATTTGAAGCTTGGATTAAAACAGATAACGCAGGCAGCGGATATCGGGGCATTATTGTTCGGGAATACTATTATGGTCTTTTCCTGGATAACAACCAGTTAATGACATACAACTGGACTGGCGCTGGAACAACAGGTCCAACCACGTACACAGGTGCTACACTCAATGACAATAAATGGCACCACGTGGCGGTAGTAATGAAAATTGGAGTTGCTAACGGCACACAATTGTATTTGGATGGTCAAGCTGTTGGTCCTGCAATAACCTTAGCTGTCAATTCGAGTGTCGTAAACAACATGCGCATCGGTGTCAACGGTAGCGCACAATATTTTAAAGGAAACATAGACAATGTTAAAATTTATAGCCGTGCCCTTCTGGCTTCCGAAATCCTTGACAGTTATTCCAATTGCACCAATTCAACTGTAAGCAATTCGCTCCTACATGCCTCATATAATTTCAATCAAGGTAGCGCTGGAGCAAGTAATACTGGAGTTACCACACTCACCAGTCAAACAGGAAGCAACAATGCCGCACTCATCAATTTTGGCTTGAGCGGAACCACTTCAAATTGGGTATATGGTTGGGACTGTTGTAACGAAAGCAGAAACATCACAGGAAATCAACAATATTGTTTAGGCCAGACTTTAAACCTTAGCGCTGTTTTCAGTCCTAAAACGGGAACTACCATAACTGGTTACCAGTGGAAAAAAAATGGGGTAACCTTAACCAATGGAGGAGCTGTAAGCGGTGCAACCTCTGCCAATCTTCAAGTCAGTAACCTCGGATTGAGTGACTACGGAACATATAGTGTTGATGTCCTTTCTTCGTGCGGTACAGGAACATTCGAAGTTTCGATTACACAAGCTGGCGTAATCAGCAACACCAATCTGTCTGCACATTATGAAATGAATAATGGCAGTGCAACCGATATCAGTGGAAACAACTACCACGCGACAGCTTCCAATGTTACCAGCACCACCAACCGATTTAATGAAGCCAACAAAGCATTTTCTTTCGACGGAACAAACGCTTCAGTTACCATTGCAGCACCAACAGGTCAAACGATATTGGGTAATGGTCAAAATAAATCCATTTCGCTTTGGTTCAAACGAGGTTCAACTTCCAGTAAGGGAATGTTAGTGGCTTATCAGCAAGCATCACCAGGTAACTGGAACCCCTTAGCCATAATTGGCAATGATGGCGTACTTAGAGGTTGGATGTATCAAGGAGGTTCTGTGCCTTGGTCTTCAGGTGTACTCATTGATACAAACTGGCATCACTTGGCATTAGTATATACCACAAACCTTCAAACGGTTTATTTGGATGGCACTCAAGTGACCTCACTTAGTGGAACGCCAAGTCCCGGTTCATCCAATATCATTATGATTGGTAATGGCTATGCCAATACGGGCATAACAGGTGTTGCCACTACGGGTAACCAACCATTTTCTGGATCAATCGATGAAGTCCGCTTCTACAATGCTGCCTTGTCTGCCTCAGACGTTACAACACTAGCCACCACCCCTTTTATCATTACGGGTCAACCTCAATCAACATGCATTCAACTTGGTGGTACATTATCATTATCTACTACGGTAGTGGGCTCTGTTACCTACCAATGGCAGAAAAATGGTTCTAATATTCCCGGAGCAACCTCCAGCTCATACAGTGTGAGCAATGCGCAGCAAAGTGATTTTGGTTCATATCGCTGTTTGATTACTTCACAGTGTGATGTTTCATTATCCACTTATACCAACCAAGTAAGTATAGGACTTCCGTCTTCAATACCTCAACCATCACGCGTTTATACATTCGACAACAACAATGAAGATCACTTGCTTCGCGGTGCTTACCATGGCGTATTGAATCAAACGGTTAACACACCTGCAACATTCAGTACGGATCGATTTGGAGCGGCTAATGCGTCGCATTACAAAGGAACGTGGTCTTCCATCAGTTTGAACAAATCACTTAGTTTACCGAACATGACCATTTCTATGTGGGTAAACTTAAGCAACGGATCGGGAACACATGTGTTTTTAGCACCCACGACCAATACACTACCTTATCACTTATTTGCTGAAAATGGACAATTAAAAATACGTCCTTCTTCTGGAGCAGCAAACGACATCATCATCCCTTACTTTTTACCATCAAGCGGTTGGTTGCAAATCACCATGGTATATCAAGGAAGCAACAATTTAGTTTATATCAATGGACAACATGTCTTTACAACAAATGCAGGTATAAACCTTTCAACTACTCCGATTGGGACCTTAGCAGGTTTAACAGGCGGAACAGTTACTGCGCGTTATTTACTGGATGATGTTTATGTATTCGAAAAATCACTTTCATCTGCTGAAGTTGAAGGATTGTATGCTGGAGGGGCAAAGGCTCCGTATTTTTACATCGAACCAATCAATGACATGGTCTGCGAATCCAATGCTATTCGGTTCAATTTCCAATCAGCGATTGCAGGTTCCGTGGTTTCCATTCAAAAAAATGGTGTAGATCTACCTGCAGGGGGGAACGTAACCATAACAGATACATCCGTAGTAATCACCAATCCAAGTGCTTCCGATTTCACAGACTACACGATTACACTCCGAAATGGGTGCGGTGCTGTATCCAAAACAGTTCAGGCTGTTCAACCTACAACAGGTTTTGCATCACAAGGATTGATTCGATATTTTCCATTTAACAACAGTTTAAATGATGCAATCGGTGGGCCAGCTTTATCCATTGCGGGTGGAATTAATTACACAACAGACCGCTTCGGGAATGCCAATGCAGCCTATCAACAATATCCTGGAAGTATGCTGCTATTGCCTACCGCTGCAATTGTGAATACATCCCCATTTACTGTTAACTTTTGGGTCAATGGATACTCAACCAACACCAGTTATCAATTCTTTTCTTCAGGATCACCAACATCAGTTGGATTAAGCGCTCAAAATCAATATATCGGATTTTCTTTAGGTAACAATAATGTTGGATTTAAACAATATAATGTATTAACTAACGGATGGCGTATGCTGACCCTTTCCTTTGATGGTCTAGTCGTTAAAATATACAGCAACGAACGGTTAATTTCCGTGCATAGACCTCAAAATGCAACAACTTATTTACAGACATTTATTGACCAGATTCAATGTCAAATTGATGACATTCGTATCTACAACAGGGTGCTAGCAGATGAAGAAGTTCGGGGTTTATACCGCCTAGTAAACGTAGCTACACAGCCACAAGCACAAAGTGTTTGTGTAGGTCAAACGGCAAACTTATCGGTAACTGCACAAGTTTTAGCAGGTAACGCCTTAACATACCAATGGACTTTCAACGGTAACCCACTTACGAATGGAGGAAATTTTTCGGGAGCAAATACAGCCAATTTACAGCTATCCAATGTGCAAAATAGTCACGCCGGAACTTATGCCTGTCTAATTAATTCAGGGTGTAACAGTATCACAAGCGCCAACGCTACTTTAACTGTAGGTGCAGGAAATGTTTCCATCACTCAAGAACCACAAAGTGCTTCTACTTGTCAGGGTGGTGCACAATCATTTACCGTAGCTACCCAAGGTGCTGCAGTAACATACCAATGGAAGAAAAATGGAACAACTATTACTGGCGCTACAAGTACTACACTTTCATTAAGTAATATCACTGCCGGTGATGCCGGAAATTATACTGTTGACATCAGCGGTGGAAGTTGCGGAACGATTATATCACAAACAGCAACACTTACTGTTTTGACAGCACCATCAGCAGCGATAACACCTGCTTCACCGTCAATTTGTTCAGGTCAATCCGTAACCCTAACAGCAAGTGGAGGGTCCTCATACAGCTGGGATAATAATTTGGGTTCAGGTGATGTCAAAACGGTTACACCAAGCAGTACACAAAGTTATTCTGTTGTAGTCACTGGTGCCAACAATTGTACAGCAACCGCAACACAAACGGTAACAGTCAGCAATACTGCAACACCAACTGGTTTAGCAACACAAACATTTTGTAATAGTGGCTTGGTATCCAATCTGAATGCCTCTGGAACCAATATAAAGTGGTATACATCTGCTGCAAGTGGATCTCCCCTAACGGCAGGAACTGCCTTAACTCATGGAACAACCTACTATGCAACACAAACACTTAATTCATGTGAAAGTACAAACCGATTAGCCGTATTGGTCAACATCAATATCCCCGCTACGCCCACAGGATCATCCTCACAAACAGTTTGCAGTGGAGCACTGATTAGTGATCTTTCGGCATCCGGATCGGGTATCAAATGGTACGCAGCATCCTCAGGTGGTAGTCCGCTTGCCGCAGCTACCTCTCTTGTCAATGGAACTACGTATTATGCATCGCAAACAATTGATGGTTGTGAGAGTATCAATCGCTTTGCTGTTCTAGTTGCTTTTGGTATCCCAAATGCTCCTACAGGAAATGCAAATCAGGTATTTTGTCATTCAGCAAACGTAAGCAACTTAGTTGCTGTCGGCACAGCCATTAAATGGTATACTACCTCCTCAGGCGGAAGTGCCTTGACTTCATCACAAGCATTGACCAATGGATTAACCTATTACGCATCACAAACTGCAGGAGGCTGCGAAAGCACTACTAGACTGGCCGTTACCGTCAGCATCAATTCAACAAATGCACCAACTGGCGCTAGCACACAAACATTTTGTCATGCCGCTATCGTAAATGATTTAGTTGCAACAGGAACAGCAGTACAATGGTATTCTGCTGCATCTGGAGGAACGGCATTAACTGGTGGCTCAACGTTAACCAATGGTGCAAGCTATTATGCTTCGCAAACCCTTAATGGATGTGAAAGTAATGCACGCATGGCAGTTAGTGTAATTATCAACTCAACACCTGCCCCTACTGGTGCTTCCGCACAAACAAATTGTGGTGCTGGTTCGCTTGCGAATCTAACCGTTTCTGGGTCAAACATTTCTTGGTATGACGCCCTAACAGGCGGATCGTTATTAAGCCTACAAACCGCGCTTACATCTGGTAACACCTACTTCGCATCTCAAACGATCAATGGCTGTGAAAGTATTGATCGCCTAGCAATTACGGCCACCGTTCATGCTATTCCAGTAGCGCCTACAGCGTCAGGAACCCAAGAGTTTTGTAATGGTGTACAAGTATCTTCACTTGTTGTAACAGGTACAGCAATACAATGGTATACTTCAGCAACTAATGGTACACCTTTAGCCAGTTCTTCTACACTTACCCCTATAACATATTATGCAACACAAACAGTTAATGGCTGTGAAAGTACAGATCGTAAAGAGGTAGTTGTAACACTAATTAATACAGGTACCCCTACCGGTGCTTCTACTCAAAACTTCTGTTTAGCAGGGACTGTAAACGATCTAGTTGCAAACGGCACTTCAATTCAGTGGTATAATCAACTAACTGGTGGTAGCGCACTTCCACCTACCACAATCTTAACAAGTGGTAATTATTACGCCACTCAAACAACCAATGGCTGTGAAAGCGCAGGTCGATTAGCAGTTGCCGTAACCGTAACATTACTTGATAATACAGTTACCCTAACCGGGTCGACATTAACGGTAGTTCAACCTGGAGCAACTTACACGTGGATTGATTGCAACAACAACAACCAACCAATATCAGGTGTGAACGGACAATCGTTTAGCCCTAGTGTGAATGGAAATTATGCTGTAATTGTGAATCTCAACACCTGTTCAGTAACAAGTAATTGTTTCAACCTGGCCGCTGTTGGACTAGCACATATTGATCAAAACAAATTGCATGTTTACCCGAATCCAGCTGCAACAGAATTAAACGTTGAACTCGAAAAGATTTCGGCAATAAGTATCTTTGATATTAGTGGAAAGTCAATCGGAAAATACAATGGTTCTGCCGCATACACAATTGACATTACCGCATTGACACCTGGCATGTATATCCTTGAAACTTCAACAGGTGAGACCGTTAAGTTTATCAAAGAATAATCAGAATATACTTCGGTTATGACTTTCTTTCAGCGTAAGGCTTCTAATCAGTTTATTGCTGAAAGGAAGCCTTTCATAACCTAACCATAGAACCAAATACAAAGGGGCTGCATTTTTCAATACAGCCCCTTTGCAATAAATCAATATTTCTAAACCAAATCCACGGTCAACTGGTCTTCTGATTTAGTCACTTTCAATAGCCCTTGCTTGGTTAGTGATTTTATACTCACATCCCATTGTTTTCCGCTTAAGCCTGCTTTCGTTTTTAATTCACCCAAGTCCATTGACCCTTGATTTTGAACCAGCTCAAAAATCATCTTTTCATTTTCAGACAACTCTACCTTTTGGGTTTTTACTTCTGGACGCATTTGAGGGAAAAATAACACTTCCTGAATAGATGGATTGTTTGTTAAGAACATAATCAAACGGTCCATACCGATTCCCAATCCGGATGTTGGTGGCATTCCATACTCTAAAGCACGCAAAAAGTCTTGGTCAATAAACATCGCTTCATCATCTCCGCGCTCAGATAGTTTGAGTTGATCTTCAAAACGTTCGCGCTGATCAATCGGATCATTCAACTCCGAATAGGCGTTTGCAATTTCTTTTCCGCAGACCATTAATTCGAAACGCTCGGTAAGTTCGGGATCTTCACGGTGTGTTTTACACAATGGAGACATTTCTTTTGGATAGTCTGTAATGAAGGTAGGTTGGATGAAGTTTCCTTCACATTTTTCACCGAATAGTTCATCGATCAATTTTCCTTTTCCCATGGTTTCATCCACAGCAATTCCGTTTGCTTTGCACGCTTCACGCAATTCATCTTCTGTTTTACCTTTGATGTCAACACCCGTAAAATGCAAGATGGCATCGCGCATCGTCATGCGCTTATATGGCGCTTTAAAGTCGATTTCATGATCTCCGAAAGTCGCTTTGGTTGTTCCGTTTACTGAAACAGCACAATACTCCAATAAGCGCTCAGTAAAATCCATCATCCAGTTGTAGTCTTTATAGGCTACATATATTTCCATTGCCGTGAATTCAGGGTTGTGTGTGCGGTCCATCCCCTCATTGCGGAAGTTTTTGGAAAATTCATAAACACCATCAAAACCACCTACAATAAGTCGTTTCAAATACAATTCATTGGCAATACGCATGTACAATGGAATATCCAAAGCATTGTGGTGTGTGATAAATGGTCGTGCAGATGCTCCACCCGGAATACTTTGAAGAATTGGTGTTTCCACCTCCATGTATCCAGCCTCGTTGAAAAACTGACGCATGGCATTAAATAACTTCGTTCGCTTGACGAACACCTCCTTTACATGTGGATTTACCGCCAAATCAGCATAACGTTGTCTGTAGCGCTGTTCAGGATCTGTAAATGCATCATGAACTTTTCCTTCTGCATCAACTTTTGGTAAGGGAAGTGGTTTCAATGACTTACTTAACAAAGTGAACTCCTTCACATTTACCGATATCTCACCGACTTGTGTTCTGAACAATTCACCTTTGATACCGATGAAATCTCCGAGGTCTAGTAATTTTTTAAATACATCATTATAGAGGGTTTTATCCTCGCCCGGACAAATTTCATCCCGGTTAAAATATACTTGTATGCGACCCGTTGAATCTTGTAACTCAGCAAAAGAAGCCTTTCCCATCACACGCTGACTCATTAATCGTCCAGCCAGGCAAACCGATTTATTTTCTTCGAACTTTTCCTTCACTTCCAGTGCAAAATCGGTAACGGGATATAATGCTGCAGGATAGGGATCAATTCCTAAATCTCGCAATTTCGTCAACGTTTCGCGACGTTGCAATTCTTGTTCGGAAAGTTCAAAGACACTCATTTCATTCAATTTAAGTGTGCAAAGATAATAAAGTAGAAGTGATTTGAGCGGGGTCAGCAGCCTTTTCAGCGCAATAAACCCCTGATTCTATAAAAGACTGTGTACCTTTGCTACATGTCAAGATTGCTGGACAGCATACGGATCTTTCAACACCTCACATTAGCAAGAGTTTGGAACCTTTGCTTACTTCGATTTTCATTCATTCTTGCAAAATTCAACCGCAAAAAGCTGCAACTTGGACTTCCATTTAGTCTATCTATTGAACCCACTACAGCATGTAATTTGGGTTGTCCGGAATGCCCCAGTGGATTGAAACAATTTACTAGAGCAACAGGTAAAATTGACCTTACATTTCACGAGTCGATCTTAAAACAGGTGAAAAAACATGTATTTTATATCAACTATTATTTTCAAGGTGAGCCCTTTCTTCATCCTCAATTTTTAAAGTTGATCCAAGCTGCGAAGAAAAACAATATTTACACGGCAACATCTACCAATGCACATTTTATAACCAAAGAAAAAGCAGAAGAAATCGTGCTTTCCGGACTTGATCGCTTAATCATATCCATTGATGGATTAACCCAAGAAACCTACAGCAACTACCGTGTCGATGGCAACTTGGAGCACGTCTTGTCAGGATCGAAGTACTTGGTAGAAGCGAAGAAAAAGCACCAGTCAAAAACCCCATACCTCATCTTTCAATGCTTGGCGGTAAAACAAAACGAACACGAACTCCCTAAACTCGCTGACTTGGCTAATGAAATAGGTATCGACGAGGTGCGTATCAAAACAGTACAATTATATGATTACAAAAATGGCCATCCATTGATGCCACAGAACGAATCTTATAGCCGATACAAAAGACTTACCGACGGGAGCTACAGGCTGAAATACCGCATGGACAATGCTTGTTGGCGCATGTGGTCTGGAAGTGTCATCACGTGGAATGGTTTGGTTGTACCTTGTTGTTTTGACAAAGACGCCACACACCAATTTGGTGATTTGAAGCAAGATACTTTAGCAACAATCCTGAAGTCTCCCAAAGCAACTTTGTTCAGGAAACAAGTGTTCAATTCCAGAAAAGACATCGCCATCTGCACCAACTGTACGGAAGGAGCAAAAGTCTGGGTTTAAAAAAATTATAACATATAAAACACAACAAAGCGTTCTAGTTTTTATACCTTCGCCACAAGGTTAAGACTTTGAAAAACTTCATCAAATTCATATTACAACGTGTTCTCGGCTATCGAAAGTATCTGCTGCTATTTGCTCAATACAAAATTCGAACCCTGAAACATGATGTAAAAGAAAAGGATTTTTTCTTTTTCCTGGGTTTACTTCAACCCAATGAGCGTTTGGTACTGGATGTCGGTGCAAACATTGGTATCATGACCGCGCACCTGGGTAAGGCGCTTCCAAACACACCTATTCTTGCAATAGAACCGATGCCCGACAACTTGTATGTGCTCAACCACGTTGTGACCAAAAATGGACTGAGTATGGTTGACATAAAACCTGTAGCTGTTGGTGAACATTCGGGTGAAATTGAAATGATTTTACCTATTGAACAAGGTGCAAAACAACAAGGGTTAAGTCACGTCGTACATGAATCCATAACAACATTTAATTCGGGAGAAACAATAAAGGTTCCCTTAATGACTTTGGATGAATTGGTCGCTGATCGCCCGGTACAGGGAATAAAAATAGATGTTGAAAATTATGAGTATTACGCACTTTTAGGTGCGAAGAAAATGCTGAATGCCTTTCATCCTCCCATTTACATGGAACTTTGGGAAAATGAAAATCGGGAGCATTGCTTCAAATTTTTGAGTGAATTGGGTTATTTCGCTTATGTGGTTGTTGAAAATACCTTAGTCGAATACGATCCATCACACCACAAGCAGCAAAACTTTATTTTTAAAGTCCAATAAAAACTTCAGGCTTTCGTTGAAACTGTATGCAGAAAAAGTTTTTTTCCAGCCTCGTTCTTTTAATCGCACTGAACCTATTGGTTAAACCCTTCGCCATTTTTGGGATTGATGCCACCATTCAAAATCGAGTTGGTGCTGCAGATTACGGGTTGTACTTTTCGCTGCTCAACCTATCGTTTCTATTCAATATCGTGATGGATATCGGTATCAATAATTTTACTACCCGAAACATTGCGCAATACCCAGAAATTGTATCGAAGTACCTCGGTAAACTCTTTAGCTTCAGATTAATTTTGTTTGCATTTTATGCCTTGATCACCCTGATACTCGGAAGTACATTGGGGTATTCAGGACAAGAAATCTACCTCCTTTCCATCTTGGTCATCAACCAATTTCTGGTCATTCTCATTGCTTACTTCAGAAGTCATTTTGGCGGACTCCATTTATTCAAGACCGATGCGATTGTTTCGGTACTCGATCGCTTACTGCTTATCGTTGGTTGCGGATACGTATTGTTTGTTTCAAGTGACATCAATATGAGTATTTCCTTATTCATTTGGATTCAATTTTACTGTTATTTGCTTACGCTTTTTGTCAGTTTTCTGTTGTTGGTAAAAGCAATCGGTCTGCCCAAATTCACATTCAGTTGGGTATTTTCTTATGCCATTCTGAAAAAAAGTTATCCCTATGCCCTGCTTATTTTATTGATGATGCTCTACACACGCATTGATTCGGTTATGATTCAGCGTCTACATGCCAATGGTTCCTATGAAACGGGATTGTATGCACAAGGATTTCGACTACTCGACGCGTTCTTTATGTTTGGAATGATCTTCGCAAACTTACTGCTACCCATGTTTTCAAGGTTACTTAAAAAAGATACAAATGGCCTGGCGCAACTGCTTCGCGTAAGCAGAAATTTATTGGTTGGCGGATCCATGCTCGTTGCTTCTATTTGTATCGTTCATGCGGATTTTTTACTTCACCTCATCTACCGTCATGACATTCATGCTTCTGTACCTTCCTTTCAATTATTGATGTGGACATTTGTTCCCATGTGTTCGAGTTTAATTTACAGCACCTTGATTACCGCGAGTGGAAACTTAAAATTTTTGAATCAACTTTCTGTCGTTAGTATTGCAGTCAATATCGCTATTAATGCCTTATTAATTCCCACTTATGGTGCCTACGGTGCAGGTGTCGCAACACTTATTACCCAAGGTTTAACAGCACTAGTTCAATTGATTTATGTGCACAAGCACTTCCAATTGGCTGGTAGCATGATGGAATTGATCCAGTTTTTTATTTTAGGCATAATATTGATTGGATTAAGTATAACAATGGAATCTACTCCATTGACCATTTTCATGCATGCCTTAATCGGGTTGGGAGCCCTTCTGCTTACCAAACTTATTGACCTCAACGTAATCCGAAATAATTTTACGCAACAATAAAACGAGCTGAAAAGAGTTAGTGCTATGTAAATTGAGTTAAGTCGTATATTCGCAGTGAAATTTTGAACTATGAATCAAGAAAAAGAACCTACCTTGGAAAAAGAGCGCACCAACCTCTTGTTGTTTATATGGAAAAATCGTAAATCCTTGGGTTTTATGATGCTTGCAACATTGGTCATCTCGACGCTTATTGCATTCATGATTACTCCAGAATATCGCTCGCGAGCAATTGTTTTTCCTTCTGCATCCAATGGCGTGTACTTTTCAGAAGGCCGAACGCAAAAAGCTTCTGCACTTGACTTCGGGGAAGAAGAGCAAGCCGAGCAATTGGTTCAAGTCTTATCCTCTGCGGCCTTGCGTGACCGAATCGTAGACGAATTTGATCTGGCTAAACATTACAACATTGATCCTGCTGACCCCAACAAAAGCTACAAATTAATTCAAGCATTTGAGGGTAATTTCACTTTTGACCGCACAAAATTTGGCTCCATTCAAATTGATGTTACCGATCAAAACCCACAACTAGCGGCCAAAATGGCAAATAAAGTTGTTGATCTCATTGACTCCGTTAAACACGAAATTCTGTTGTCTAGAGCTGTGCCAGCTTTTCGTATTATGCAAAGAAAGTTGAATCAATTAAACGTGCAATTAGACTCTATCACCACTATACTTGACAGTTTATCTGCGCTTGGTGTTGTCAATTTTGAAGCCCGAGGAGGTTTGTATGAGGCCTATGGTAATGCCACAAATGCTGCTGACCGTGCCTTGCTCAGACAACAGATTGAGGCCAACAAAGAGCACAGTGCGAAATATGATTTATTGCAAAATTCTCGCAATGCAAAAATTGGTCAAATCGAATATTTTAGAAACAACTACGAACAGGCAGAATCTGATGCAAACACAGCGTTTAGTCATAAGTTTATTGTGGAGCGTGCAACTGTTTCTGATAAAAAAGATAAACCGAAACGTTTAGTTATCATCTTGGTTGCAGTAATTGGTTCAGCGGTTTTTGGGATCTTTGGTTTATTGGTGTGGCAGCGCTATCAAGAACTCAAGCAACTCGCCTAAGTGATCTTTACTGGTAAAAATCGATTTCTTCTAGTATTACTGGTCATTTTTTTGGCCGTAAGCAGTTACTTTTCGCTTAAGGGGCTCTGGTATTTATCACTTTTTCCAGTTGCCCTCCTGCTCATTTACTTCGCCATTTTCAACACCGATAAGGTCCTGATATCCTTGGGTTTCTTTACTCCATTATCCATAAACATAGAAGAATTTGGGAGTAAGTTGGGGTTGTTTTTACCAACGGAGCCTATCTTATTCGGTCTCATGATTTTGTTGGTCTGGAAACAACTCAAAACACCCTTTTTAAATCAACACATCTGGAGACATCCGATATCCCTGGCCTTAGGATTTTATTTGCTGTGGATGTTTATCACTTCAATTACCAGCACCGACCCGTTGGTATCATTCAAATTTATGCTGGCTAAATTATGGTTCATCATTCCGGTTTTTGTTTTCGGCACACACCTGGTACAAACAGCAAAAACAATCAGGCAATTTATTTGGCTCTTGGTTGCTGGAATGACAATTGTCATGCTCTACACACTTATTCACCATGCTAGTTATGGTTTCGGTGAAGAGGAAAGTCATTGGGTTATGTCACCCTTTTTCAAGGATCACACCATTTATGGGGCCCTGGTTGCCTTAATTGTTCCATTGACTATCGGGTTATTTTTCAGTAAAAAACATCATCCCATCACACAATTTATACTGATCGGGATAATCGCCATCAATTTGCTTGCGCTCTATTTTTCATACACACGGGCTGCGTGGTTGAGCGTCTTTGCTGCTTTTGGAATTTGGGTTGTGCTCTACTTTCGGATTAAATTAAGTTGGATTGCGCTACCTGTCATACTATTGGCCTTAGTGATCACTGTTTCGTGGGATCGAATACAGATGGAATTGGAACGAAACAAATCAGAACATACAACGGAGGATTTTGGTGAACGCTTGCAATCAGCAACAAATGTATCCTCAGATGCTTCTAATCTGGAGCGCATCAATCGCTGGTCATGCGCCATTGCGATGTTTAAAGAAAAACCAGTTGTTGGTTTTGGACCAGGCACTTATGCATTTGAGTATGCGCGTTTTCAAGAACCTGAAAACATGACGATTATCTCAACAAACTTTGGCGATGGTGGTAATGCACACAGTGAATACCTCGGTCCGCTTGCTGAAACTGGTCTTGTAGGCACAATCAGTATTATTTTGTTGGTAATCGCCATTTTCACCTCAAGTATACAACTCTATCACGGTTGGCCTGTAGCCGATACAGAAACACGCGCCCTGATCCTATCCATGATTCTTGCACTAAGTACTTATTTCATACATGGCATCTTGAATAATTACCTGGATACAGATAAAGCTTCGGTACCCATCTGGTTTATGTGTTCCGCATTTGTTGCATTAAAGCAACGATTGGACAATCAACGCGTCTAAGAAAAAATAACTATTTTAAGCCCATGAAATTAATACTTCCACTTCTGCTCCTTTTTTCAGCGCCAATTTTTGCGCAAAACTTAGAGAATTACGGTTCTTTCTGCGCAAAAAACAATGTTTCTGAAACTTGCTTGTCTGTTTATTTCGATACAGATTCCGAAGATTACATCATTGATTACATTCCCCTTGAAACAGAAACGTGTAAGTCATGTCCTGCTGAAATGCATTTCGTAATTAAAAAGGACCGAGAAGGCAATTATTCATGGAAAACTGAGGCCGTAGCCATATCGTTGGAGTTCAAAAACGACGAGCTTCAAGGCATCTACGTGACTCCGTTTAAATCATGTTGTGCACCTAAACGTGCTTATTACAGTCCGAAAACGGCTGAAGAATAAGTATTACTCGTTCTCAGCAACCACCTCTTTAACTTCCGGGAGGTGAGACTTCAGTAAGTTTTCGATACCTCCTTTTAAGGTAGCTGTTGAAGATGGACATCCTGCACATGAACCGCGCATAACAACAGTCACAACACCATCCTCATAACCACGAAAATCGATTGCTCCTCCATCATTTTCTACTGCAGGGCGTACATATTCATCCAACAAATTACGAATAGCATCATCATACTCAGATGGTGCATAAACCTTTTTAGGTTCATCTCCTTTGGTTTCAGCAACCTTTGGTTCAGGCATTTGAATGAGCACGTCTTTTCCCTCGCCTATCCAATTTTTAACAAACTCACGCAATTCCATTGCGATAAAATCCCATGGTACATTGTCTGTTTTTGTGATTGTAACGAAGTTTGCCGCGATAAACACCTTTTTTACAAAAGGAAAATTAAATAACTCCTCTACCATAGGTGAATAACCCTTTGCATCGGCTTTGGATTCAAACTCAACTGAATCACCTGTCATTAACAGGTATTTATTCGCTACAAATTTCATTGTAGCAGGATTCGGTGTCATTTCAATATATACAGTAACTGGAACGTTCATGTGTCAAATTTTACCGCAAATTTAGCGATAATCAAGTGAAATCATTTTGCAGTTGTAAAATTTCATGGATTCGATTAATTTAGTTGTTGATGAGAAGTATTATCTCTTTTTCTTTGATGTTCATACTCGGACTTTTTTCGTTCGGTATCACTTTTCATGAACATCTATGTGCAATGGATGGAAAAGAGATCTCATTTTTTATTCAAATAGATCATACCTGTTCAACTGATACCCCAAAAAGCGCATCTTGTTGTCAAACTAAATTAGTAATCAATAAAAAAGATTGTTGCAGCGATAAAACCAAAATTGTTCAGTGGATGCCAAAAGCCTTTTCCACTGCACATCAACACGTATTCGCGCCTCTTACCCTAATCCCATCACCCCAAGTTACATTCGTTGTAGCTAGTCGGTTTAAACAGCACGAAGTGGGATTCCCTGCCTATCGCGGACCACCAAAACCACCAGGAAAAGAGCTATTGATCTTAAATCAAGTATTTAGAATTTGAATCCGTTTATTTGAGATAAACCTGTTTGGTTGGACTTGTAAAAGCCTAACCTGAAGTCAGTTTATAGCTAACAACCAAAAAGTTAGCTAAAAGTAGTAACGTATTCATGATCTATTTATGAGACCGATTTTTTCACTTATATTCCTGTGTTCGATTTTTACAGTCCGGGCACAACATGTCGGCTTAGTCGTTGGCCGAATCGGTGACGCCGAATTACCCCTTTCAGACGCGGTAGTCTGGCACAAACAACAAAACACACGCGTCGTTACAGATTCTTTGGGAGGATTTCGATTCGATCTGCCTTTAGAGATCAATGACACCCTTATTATAAAGGCGACGGGTTTTCATACCGATACATTTTCCATACATTCCACAACCCAGCAAATTCGCTTTGTTTTATATGAATCTACCTTGCTAATGGAAGTGGTCATAAAACATAAAAAAGCGGACCACAACATCAACAAGCTAAACACCTTACATGTTGAAGAACTCAACTCGGGCGAACTGCGAAAAGCAGCGTGTTGTAATTTGTCTGAAAGTTTTGAAACAAACGCCTCGGTAGATGTGAACTTCACGGATGCCATTTCCGGTGCACGAAAAATTCAACTCCTTGGGTTAAGTGGACTTTACACCCAATTTCAAATCGAAAATATGCCATCATTTCGCGGTATAGAAAGTTCGACAGGTATACAACGTATCCCAGGGACTTGGATAGAATCCATTCAAATTACGAAAGGAACGGGCTCTGTTGTAAATGGCTATGAGTCTATGGCTGGAGCCATAAACTTGGAGCTAAAAAAACCTGCCGAAATGAACCCTCTCGCCGTGAACACCTATGTAAATCAATACGGCCGAAGTGAACTCAACCTACAAAGCAGTTGGAAGCCAAATAAACAATGGGCGTTTGGCACCATGTTACACGGCGCCAAAATTTCGGGAAGTATGGATATGAATAAGGATTCATTTTGGGATACCCCATTGGGATCTACCCTTGCTTGGATGAATCGTGGTTCGTATCATGGAAGGCACATGGAAAGTCAGTTTGGGGTAACACTCTACCAAGACAAAAAACTTGGGGGACAAACCCATTTTGTTTCTTTCTCACAAACACCATTGGCCTATGGCATCCAACTGAATAATTCACATGCAGATGCTTTTGTGAAAACAGGTTTTTTCTTTAAACAACCATACCGATCTGCCGGAATTATTGGAACCATAAAGCAAAACGAACTGGCAGCGAGATTTGGAAACAGAACTTATTTGGGGCAAGAGAAACGTGCAACCATGCAGTTTATTTATGACGACATCATGGGCACCACCGACAACAAAATTCGGATTGGGTCATCAGGTCAACTCATTACATATCAGCAATTAACCGAGGGTTTACCTTACCTGCGTCAAGAGAAAATTGTTGGCGTATTCGCAGAGCTTACACACACGAAAACGCGTTATTCATTCATTCTTGGGAATCGAATGGATTATCATCAGTTATTCGGTACGCAATACACCCCAAGGGTTCACGGAAAAGTTATACTTTCTGAATCGTTGGATTGGCGGTTTACTTGCGGAAAAGGATGGCGTGTACCTGTATTAGAGTCGGATAACATATCCCTGCTGGCAAGCAGTAAATCGTGGATTCTCCCGACTCAGGTTTTACCCGAAATATCATGGAATATTGGTACATCGTTGAGTTTCAAAAAACAACTCACTAAGGTGGGAGTCACCTACGTAAGCGATGCTTATCTCACGAAATTCAAAAATCAATTAATTGTTGACCGTGATGAACAAAGCGATGCCATTGTATACAAGAATATAGCTGATGTTTCACAAAGTATGAGCGTGCAACAAGAACTGGGTCTAACTTTTGGCAAACAAATCGAACTGAGGTTAGCACATCGCTATTTGCACCTATTATCCATCTTCAATGGACAAAAAAATAGCCAAGTATTAATTCCACAACATCGTTTGTTCCTCAACAGTTCGGTAAAAAGTAAAAACAATCGATGGGCAGCAGACTTTACATGCACCGGTTATGGCAAGTCTCGTCTTCCTGTAGCGAACAGCTATTCAAATCCTTTCGTCCGATTGAATGCACAATTGAGTTACACTTACAAAATATGGAACCTGTATGTCGGAGGTGAAAACCTGACAAATTACATGCAACCTAATCCAATTTTAGATGCTAAAAATCCATTTAGCACAACCTTCGATGCAACCGAAATTTGGGGACCAACCATGGGTATGGTGGTCTATTTCGGAATTAATTACTCACTTAAATAATATCAAATGAAAACTCTTATAAGCACCTTTTTAATCGTCTTTGCTTCTTTTTTTAGCCTTGGACAAAGTATGAAACAAGACACCATCAGAACAAGCGCTGAATGCGAATCCTGCAAGGTGCGCATAGAACAAGCCTTGAATTACACCAAAGGAATTAAGTACGCTGATTTAAATCCAACAAGCCAATTGCTGGTGGTTCGCTACAATCCTGAGAAAATAAGTCTTGATGCCATTAAACAACAAATTAGTCAATTGGGTTACGATGCCGATGAGGTAAAAGCAATTCTTGAAGCTCAGAAAAAGTTGCCTGCATGTTGCCAACCAGGAGCACATCATAAATAACGACCATGCTTTAATCCCTATTAACTTGATAGAGAATCTTTTTTTTTCTAATTTCGCGCAACTTACTTTAAAAAAAGAAAAATAATGTCATACTTATTTACATCAGAATCTGTTTCAGAAGGACATCCAGATAAGGTATCGGATCAAATTTCAGATGCGTTAATCGACAACTTCATGGCATTTGACCCACAGTCAAAAGTTGCTTGTGAAACGTTAGTAACAACAGGTCAGGTAGTACTTGCTGGTGAAATCAAAACAAATACATACTTAGATGTTCAACACATTGCTCGTGAAACGATCAAAAAGATTGGATATACGAAGTCAGAATACATGTTTGATGCAAACTCATGTGGTATTCTTTCTGCACTTCACGATCAGTCTTCGGATATCAATCAAGGGGTTGAGCGTTCAAACCCTGAAGATCAAGGAGCTGGTGACCAAGGTATGATGTTTGGTTATGCGACCAAAGAAACTGAAAACTACATGCCGTTGGCATTGGACTTAGCGCACAAAATACTTCAAGAACTTTCTGCAATTCGCAACAATGAACCTGAACTGATTGGATATTTACGCCCAGACGCGAAGTCTCAGGTAACAATAGAGTATTCCGATGATACGTTCCACAACGTATTGATACCATTGTAGTTTCTACACAACATGATGATTTCGATGAGGAGCAAGTGATGTTGGCTAAAATCAAGTCGGATATCATTAACTTGGTTATTCCACGCGTAAAAGCGAAACTTAAGCCAGAATTACAACAGTTATTTAACGATGAAATTACGTATCACATCAACCCAACAGGTAAGTTTGTTATCGGGGGGCCACACGGAGATACGGGTTTAACAGGTAGAAAAATCATCGTAGACACCTATGGAGGCAAAGGTGCACACGGTGGTGGTGCATTTTCAGGAAAAGATCCATCGAAAGTTGACCGTTCAGCGGCATATGCTACGCGTCACATTGCGAAAAATATGGTTGCTGCAGGTTTGTGTGATGAAGTACTTGTTCAAGTTTCATACGCCATTGGAGTAGCTAAACCATGTGGTTTATTTATCAATACATACGGTACCGCTAAAGTGAACCTAACAGATGGAGAAATCGCGAAGAAAATCGAGGCTATTTTTGACATGCGTCCTTACTTCATCGAACAACGTTTGAAATTACGTAATCCAATGTATTCTGAAACAGCAGCTTATGGACATATGGGTAGAACAAATGAAGTGGTTAAAAAATCATTCTTTGCACCAGATGGAACAGAAAAAGTTGTTGAAGTTGAATTGTTTACGTGGGAAAAACTAGACTACGTAGATCAAGTGAAACAAGCTTTCGGATTGTAATTACACATCGATATTTTGTTAAAAGTCGCTCGTTTGGGCGACTTTTTTTGTTTGGTTCCAAAATATAACCTTTTGTATACCTCAATTTACCATTGGTCATGCTCTCTCGTGATTTGTAGAAAATTCATTTACTTTTAACTAAACTCTTAACTTATGAAACGTACATTCTTAACGCTTATTCTTTCTTTTTCCGTTTTCGTTTTTCATGCTCAAACAGCGGAAGAAATCATTGATAAATACATGGAAACCATTGGTGGTAAAGCCAAAATAAATGAGATTAACAGCCTACGCATGAAGGCGACTGTAGATTATGGAGGCACTAGTATTCCACTCGACATGGTTTCTCAGAAGGATGGAAAAATGTATGTAAAAATCAACTTTCAGGGTAAAGAAATTACCCAAGTAGCCTTTGATGGTGAAACGATGTGGAGCACCAACTTCATGACCATGAAAGCTGAAAAAAGTGATGCTGAAACCACTGAAAACATGAAACGTGCAAACGGTGAATTCTTCTCCCCATTAGCAAACTACGCAGCAAATGGTTTTACCCTTGAACGCCTTGGTGATGAAACAATAGAAGGTACATCGTGCTTTAAAATCAAACTCACCAAACGAGCAGTTCTTGTAGAAAAAGCAGAAACACCAAATGTAGAGTATTATTACATTGACAAAGATAATTTTGTACCGGTAGTGGTTGAAGCTGAAATTCCATCAGGAGAAATGAAAGGACAAATCAGTCAGGTAATTTATTCCGATTACCAAGAAGTCAATGGCATTTACTTCCCATTCTCCATGAAACAAGGGATAAAAGGTATGGGCGGTCAAACCATACAATTCACCTCCATTACCTTTAACGAGAGTTTTGATTCAACTGCATTCAAATTCCCAGAATAAACGCGATGTATAAAGGTCTAGTAGCCACGATGCTGTGTTGTCAGGTATTGCAAGCACAGCAATCCACCGAATCTATTTTCGGTGATTTAAACGGTCGCCACATCGGGCCAGCCTTGATGAGTGGACGTGTATCAGACATTGAAGGTCACCCTAAAAACAAACAAATCATTTACATCGGTGCTGCTGGTGGAGGTGTTTGGAAATCGCAAGACGGGGGGGTTATTTTCAATTCAATCTTTGATAATTACACCCAATCCATTGGAGCTGTTCGGCTTGACCCCTCAGACCCAGACAATACCATTTGGGTAGGTACAGGTGAATGTTGGACGCGCAACAGTGTGTCTGTTGGTGATGGTATTTATCGCTCAACAGATGGGGGAAAAAACTGGACAAACCTCGGTTTGCAACAATCAGAACGTATCAGTTCAATTCAAATTCATCCGACGGATAAAAATACTGTTTTCGTAGGGGTTTTGGGTGCACTTTGGGGAGATAGCGAAGAACGAGGTGTTTACCAAACAACAGATGGCGGCAAGACTTGGAAGAAAATCTTGTATGTCAATGCAACTACGGGATGTGCCGATTTGGTTATGGATCCTGTTAACCCATCTATATTATACGCCTCGTTTTGGGAATTTCGCAGAACGGCTTGGTCCTTCAACTCAGGTGGATTATCCAGTGCCCTATACAAGTCCATTGATGGGGGTAAAACTTGGAATAAAATTCATACCGGATTTCCAACAGGTAAGTTAGGTCGCATTGCCGTGTCGGTAGCTCCGTCAAACACGAACATTGTTTATGCTGTAATCGAAGCGGAGAAAGCAGAAGACAAAGGACTTTATCGATCGGATGATGCAGGAAAAACTTGGAAACATTTGAATGGTGATTTTGGACTCACCATTAGACCATTTTATTTTTCCAGAATTGTTGTTGATCCAAAAGACCCTGAGACCGTTGTGAAAGCAGGATTGTCAGGATCTATTTCGCACGATGGAGGAAAAACATTTAAGAATTTAGGTGACATGCACTCCGATATTCACGACATCTGGTTTGACATCCATGATAGTCAAAAACTCTTTGCCGCTACCGATGGTGGATTATATCGCTCATTGAATGGTGGTGTAACGATGGAGCGTATTGAAAACTTACCGCTTTCACAGTTTTATCAAGTGAGTTTCGATAACCAAACCCCCTATCATGTTTATGGTGGACTTCAAGACAACGGTTCTTGGGTAGGTCCTTCTGCGAGTCCAGGAGGTATTGAAGCCAGCGATTGGCGTTCAGTTGGTTGGGGAGATGGATTCCGTGTTTTTCCACACCCCACGCAACCACACATTACATACTCAGAAATGCAAGGTGCTGAAGGGGTTTGGCGCTACGATTCTAAACTGAATCAAGTCAAACAAATTAAACCCTACCCGGTTGCTGGCGACCCTAAATTGAGGTTTAACTGGAATACACCCATCCTAACCAGCAAACACAACCCTGATCGCTTATACATCGGAAGTCAATTCTTGTATCGTTCATCAGATCGCGGCGATAATTGGGTTCGCATATCGCCAGATTTAACTACCAATGACGCTAAAAAAATGAATCAAGTGGGTTCAGGTGGTTTATCTGCAGACAACTCTGGAGCGGAAAATCATTGTACTTTATTTACTATTGCTGAATCGCCATTAAATGATCAAGTGATTTGGACGGGTTCCGATGATGGTAATGTACATGTTACGAAAGATGGAGGAAAAACTTGGACCAATGTGAGCAAAAATTTTCCGGGTCTACCTGCAACTACCTGGTGCTACCACATCGAAGCTAGCGTTTTTGGCGAAGGTGTTGCTTATGCGGTATTTGACGGTCATACCAAAAATGATAAAACGCCATATACCTATAAAACCACAGATTTTGGGAAGACTTGGATTTCAGTAATTTCACCTGATGTAAAAGCATTTACACGGTCAATCCAGGAAGATTATGGCAATCCAAACATCCTGTATTTAGGTACAGAAGCTGGATTGTACATTACCTTGGACGGTGGTAAAGTTTGGACTAAGTTTGATAAAAATGTACCTGCCGTTGGTATTTATCACATCGAATTGCATCCTGAAACAAATGACCTCATTTTGGCAACGCATGGAAGGGGAATTATCATTATTGATAATGTTAGTCCGTTGCGGGAACTAACACCTGAGGTGTTATCTAAATCACTTCACTTTTTTGCACATAAGCCAATCGTATTTGACGAAAGCAGTTCATTTGGTGGATCAAGTACAGAAACACAGTTTGTGGGTTCCAATCCTTCAACTGCCGTGCAAATCAGCTATTACTTGTCTAAAAGGCATACCTTCGGGAAAATGTCCTTGGATATTTATGCGGAATCTGGCGAATGGATCAAAACAATTGCTCCCGGAAAACAGAAAGGCATCAATCGCGTTGAATGGAATTTCAATATGATGTCACCCGTTGTTGCTAGTGGAGCAACCATTGCTGGTGAAGCGAGTTTTGCGCCTATCGTGAAGGCTGGAAAGTATAAAGTAGTGATTACGAAAGGAAACGAAACATTTGAAACGTGGATTGAATTGCGCTATCCTGAGGCTAGTCCTTTTACGTCAGCAGAACGCGAACTCCAGTACAAAACAACCCGTGAAATGTATGCTTTAACAGAACAGCTCGCTTATTTCGTGTATAAGATTGATACGTACAGAACGTTCATTCAAGAACAAGCCCAAAAGCAACCTGAACTAGCTAAACAAGGACTTGCCATTGAAACAGAATTGAATGCGATTCGTGAAAAATTGGTTATCACCAAAGGAGATAACTACGTGGGAACGGGTGAGAAACAGTTGCGTGAGAAGTTGGGAGACCTCTACAGCACCATTGGAAGCTATCCTGGTGCGCCATCTCAGCAGCAATTAGAAAGTTTAGCAGAAATCAAGGTTCAATTCGAACGCGCACAAGCAAGTTATGCGGGGATTGAAACAAAACGTTTTCCTGCCTATTTCAAAGCGTGTGAAAAGTCTGGAATTGTTTTGCCACAAATCAAATCAATGGAAGAATTCACTAAAAAACGCTAATGTAAACACACATACGTGAGGGTGGGATTTTTAATCTCACCCTTTTTTTTGCTCCTTCTCGATGAAGAATCGATCCTTACCATCGAAAAATGGGCTCTGAATAGAAAGTACCTTTAATGGTTTTCTGGAGTTTACTTTTACTACACTATGAACCGTACCTGAGGGTATGGTGAGTATTGTTCCTTTTTGAATGTGGATCACCGAATCGTTGATTGACATCATTGCTTTTCCCGCCAACACCACGATGGTTTCTGTATGGGCCTTATGAACATGTGCGGGCACCTCTTTTTTTACCCATATCACAAAAACACTTTGTAAAGAGTCTGACTGCAGGGACTTAACATAGATGTTCTCGTAAGGTTTATCCGGGACAATGTCTGCTGCCTTATCAGCAATCTGTGCACACAGCGGAAACACAGTACCCCAGTATATCAATGTTATATAAATAAACCTCATACCTACTAAAATAACAAAAAACAAGTATGCCAATACACTTTATTGGTAGTCAAAATAACTTATATTTACTCCACCTATGTACAATAAATTTTTCGCAGGTAAGCAATGCCTTGCCTGTCTCCTTTTTAGCTTATTGTCTTCATATGCCTTTGGTCAAACGTCAAAATATGCCGCAACTATAGAAGCAGGGGGGATTGGTGGCTATGGATCGGTGAATGTTGAATATACGCTAGATTCAATTGGAAAACTTGCTTTAACCGGTAGAATTGGTCTAAGTACCTATCACCTGTTCGATTTCAAAAACAGCTTTAACCCCGATATCATTGTACCAGTTTCTATCCACGCTGCCATCGGAAAGCGTCATCAATTTATTGGAGGAGTGGGTGCTTCCTTTAGCAGCATGCCCGAGCAACACGCATCAGCTAATCAACTTCAACCTGATCTTGCTTTTCACCTAAATGCCTTGTTCGGGTACCGACTTCATGCGAAAAACCGAAACTTGTTTTATTCTATTTTGTTCACCCCATTTAAGTCGCCCAATCACCCTGTTCGCGTGTGGGGAGCAATAAGTCTAGGCTATGCATTTTAAACGAACCTTTTTCTTCTGTATTGTACTCGTTTCAGGGCTTATAGCCTGCAAGAAACGCGATCATATTTTTCAATTAATTGAGGACAACGGAACCATCATTATGGGACATGGAGGAATGGGTGTTGCTTCCACCTACCCCATGAATAGTTTTGAATCGTTGCTCAAATGTTATTATTCTGGTGCAGGAGGAACAGAATTGGATATTCAACTCACCAAAGACAACATATTGGTTGCATTTCATGATTATACACTGGATGAAAAAACTAACCTTCAAGGTTTGGTGCGGCAACATTCTTGGGAGCAACTCAGTTCGGGCATATACAAACATACACCACATTCATCCTATTCACTGCTTCGAATCACCGACTTGTTTGCTGTACTCCCTGACAATCCTAAATTCGTGTTTAGTTTCGATTGTAAATTGTACCCAAACGGCCTAGCGGATACAACCTATCAAAGTGATTTCATACAAGCGCTTCTGTCTTTAATTAATTCAACGCCATCGCTGAATTCGTGTTGTATCGAGTCTCAGTCGACAGCGTTGCTTTCAACCCTAAAAGACTTAAATCCATCGTTGAAGTTGTTTTATTACCCCGGTTCCTTTGAATCTGGGTTTGAATTGGCGCAAATCAAGGGCTACACTGGAATCACCATTTCCACGAGAAGTATAACCAAAGAACAAGTGCAAAAAGCACACGATTATGGGTTGCAAGTTATTTTGTGGAATACCCACACCAAAAAAGACAATCTAGCAGCCTTAGAAAAACAGCCTAATTATATTCAAACCGACAAATTATTGCACATAATACGGTAATGATGAACCTAAATAAAATCAAATCCACAAGCAAAATGTGGTGTGTCCATCGCTGTCTTGCTATCTTTTCCTCTGGCAACTACATGCACTTGATTACGGCCAAGAATACGGTCTAAAAGTCCAAATTTGAGATGTTTTATGGCTGCTTGGTAATGCCCATCCGTTTGATCTACCCACCAAATTAAAGAATGCACACCTTGATCGGCGAGCAATGATTCAAATAATTCTTCAACCAGTTCGGGTTGCGCAAGTGGAAAACAAACCGAGTCAACCACTAAAAACTTGTGGTGTTTTGGTGCTATCAGTTTTCTGAGCACGGGTATTACTGGCAAGATACGGGTTAAAATACCTCCAAACTTACCTGGCAAACGTTCAATGCGCCAATTCACCGAATAATAACAGGCGCTCACTTCCAGATGTATTGCATGGGTTTTTAGGGCTGCAACCTGTGCGTGTTTGATTTGATCTTCGAAATAAAACCCGTGATTGCCATACGTTTGACGAATTAACGGCGCTACTGCTTCAAAATTGGTTTGAATAAAACGTTCGGACTTGTTGGGTTTTATTCTACTAAACGTTTGAGTGATGAGGCACGCAACAGGATGTAACGCAAACTGTGCTGCCATCGCTAAACTCCGCGTATTCTTTGGGTCTATATAGGCATAGAAGCGATTCACTTCACCCGAATCTAAACGCGCATTGAAAAAATCATGGATACCAGCCCGCAAGCCATGCTGTTTTTTGGTTGGAGCGTGCTTCACACCTGAACCTTGAAAAAGGGCATCAAAAGCGAAATAACGGATATACCAATTTGCGCCGCGTTTACAAAATGTTACATTCCCGATTATGCGGTCATGGCGCTCGATACATAAAAACAAAGGAGCATCTGCTTGCTGAATTCGTTGACGCGTATCGAGTTGAATGTAACGCGCTCCGTTTGTACCCAAACAGGTTTTTTCCAACAAGGAAAGTACCTTTTCCTCGGGATAATCATAGCAAACAAATCCTTTAGGGAGCAACATTAAATTGCTGCTTCAAGGATATCATACACCACTTCTGGGGTAATGGCACCGCGTTCGCCACTTGTCATCCAACCACGTTGTATAAAGGTTGCTTTAATCTGCGCTGCAAATTGATCCGTTGCTGTTGTATATGCAGACAATCGGGTTGGAATACCAAGTTCTTGAAAAAATGCTTCGGTTTTTTGAATGGCTTGATTAGCCAACTCATTTTCATCCGCAAGATCAAGATGCCAAACCCGTTTACCGTACTGAACTAATTTCTCTCGCTTGTTATCAAACTGATTTTCCCACAAGCGCGGCCCTATGATTGCCAGTGTTCTTGCGTGATCAATACCGAAATGGGCAGTGAGCTCATGACCAATCATGTGCGTTGCCCAATCCGTAGGTACACCACAGCGAAGATTGCCATTCAAGGCATGAGTAGCACACCACATCAAATTTGAAGCTAAGGTGTAATCAGCAGGATTTTGGATGACTTTCGGTCCAATTTCAATCAATGTTTGTAAGATCGCTTCTGCTTGCCGTTCTTGTAACAAGTTGCCTGTTGGAAACGTCAGGTATTGCTCCATCGTATGCATAAAAGCATCCACGATTCCATTTGCAAGTTGTTGTTTGGGTAAACTGGCTACAACCGTCGGATCACAAAAAGAGAAGACGGGAAAAAATAAGGGTCCGCCCATTGAACGTTTTTCTTTAATGTCGTCTCTACTGATAACCGCTCCTGAGTTGGCTTCAGACCCAGTTGCTGGCAAGGTTAAAATCGTTCCAAATGGCAATGCTTTGGTAAATACACAATCAGGTTTTCGGTCAAGTACATCCCAAGGATTACCGTCGTAATAAAACGCACCAGTCATGAATTTCACCCCATCAATGACAGAACCACCGCCAAGGGCCAGCAGGAATTCAATACGGTTTTTTCTGGCTAATTCTACTCCTTTCATCAAAGTATCGTATTGTGGATTTGCCTCCACACCACTAAAGAGGGTAAGTTCAAAATCAGCCAACTGAGCTTTCACGCGATCGAGCAACCCGATACGTTCTACTGAACCTCCTCCGTAGACAATCATGATGCGTTTCACCCCCAGTTCTGTTAATAAGGCTGGTAACCGCGATAATTGATCTTTTCCAAATACAATTCGCGTGGGATTTATGATTTCAAAATTCAGCATATACGAAATTAAAAATTTGATCGACAACTCAGTAAGTCTGATTGATATTGACTTATTTTTCCTACTTTCGCGCTCACGATACAGAGAGGTGTCCGAGTGGTTGAAGGAGCACGCCTGGAAAGTGTGTATACCCCTAAAGGGTATCGAGGGTTCGAATCCCTTCCTCTCTGCAAAAGGTCTTACTGGGTAAGGCCTTTTTTGTTTTATGAGGTTAGAAGATTTGGGTTATATTTTTTTAACTAATAACAAAATTCTTCAATAATTTGCTTTATTGAATCTGGTCCATTTCTATAATCTGATTTTTTGTTATAAAGGATTTTAAAAATATTACATGATTCATTTTGTCTATTTCGTATAGCCAAAAAATTCCCAAACCAAAAAAGAGCATCTAAATTTTGTTCGTTGAGTAAAAGACACATTTTGAAATCTTGTTCAGCTTCAAAGTCTTTTTTAAGCCAAGAATTTGCAATCGCTTTTTCTAGATACCATTGATGCATTAAACTTACCTTATCATTATCAGTTGCCATTTGAATAGCGTATTCAAAAAATTCAATCGCAAGAGAGTAATCTTTCGCCTCATTTGCTACTCTTCCAATCACATAGTTTGTGAATGAGATATTGGGTTCAATACGATAGGCCTCAAAAGCGTAGGTTTTCGCAAGTGATATTTCACCCAAAATAGAATAGACTAAAGCCGCTTGTCCCCATGGATAATAGTAGTTTGAATCAAGAGAAATTGAAATATCGAAGCATTGTAATGCGGAGCTTAAAATCTCTTTATCTAAAGACTGCCTGCCTAATTGATTAAACGAATTACCTAACCTAAACCAAGCCGTGGCATCATTTGGAAATTCTTGAATATGAGCAGTAAAATAGTCAGCAGCAGTTTCAAAATCTAAACGCTCATAAGCAATCATACCTTTAATAAAATTTTCATTATTTTTTATATTTTCATAAAAGGATAAAAGTGTTAAGTTCAAATTTCGTGTCAATTTATTTATGATCGCGACAGGAATAACTTTATTTAGATTAGCATGTCTGTCTTTTACTTCTTCTGCATAAGTTCCTGACGTTATACCGACTAATTTTCCAGTACCATCGAAAAGTCCACCTCCACTACTTCCATGCGTAAAGGGTGTTGAGGTTTGGATAATTTTTTCTCCATTTTCTTCTCTTAAACTAGATATTATGCCAGTTGTTACCGTACTTTCTCCTTGAATTTTAAATCCATTCGGATAACCGACGGCAAATACCTCAACTCCTTTTTGAGGTAAAACACTGTTTAGTATTGCAGGTGTTGTAATCTGATTACCAATGTCCAATTTAAATTTTATTAAATCATTTTGTTTGGAATAGTCTAATATTGTCGTGATTTCAAATTTCTTCCCACTTGCAGTTATCGCAATTGCCTTTTTAGCACCAATTAACACATGATAATTCGAGACACAAATTCCATTGTTCGAGATAATTACTCCCGAACCTTGAGACGCATATTCATTATTAGCATCAATTGTATATATTTTCACTACGGATGGATCTACTTTTTTGATTAATTGGGGGAGTTTCGACTGAATTTGAGCATTTGATGATAAAATAAATAAACAGCAAATTTTAAAAAGAATAATTCTCATCATAATTAATTTATTATTGTATTTTTTGATTTAACATTTCTTGTTCAAGTAATTTTTCAACTTTTCATGAGATTATTATAGTTGCTCCGATTTTTTTGAAATCATATAGAAATACAAATTCACCACTTATCATTAACAATATTAAGTACCATAATGTTTCTACCTACTATCTCTTGAAAAAAATGAATAAAGCAATTTTGCCATTTGCTCAATGAGTCTGTATTAGATTTCACTTCAATAAAAGCAAAATCGTATTTTTTATAAATAAACAAGTCAGGAGTACCTTTATATAATGAACCAATTTTATCAAAGAATTTAATAAGAGATATTATTTCTACGTCGCTTCGAGTTTTAACAAATTCAAATATCTCGTATTCTTTAAAAAGATTATCTGGGTGTGAAATTCTAACTTCTTTATGCAGTGTTATTGCTAATTCAATTAATTCTCTATCTAATTTGTTATGCTTCATTACTTCATCTTTTAACGCAGTAATTTTTTTTCTTAGATTTTTTAATTCTTGAATTTTATTTCCGAATTCCAACTTTCCAAATTGCTTATGTTTGCTCAGACGATCGATAAATTCATCAATAATATAATCTCGAGTAAAGGCAATGTAATTATATGCGTTTCTGATTTCTAATCCTGAAATAACACTAAATCCATTAGATTGAAACAATTTTGTCGCTAAAACCTCAGCACTGACAAATTCATCATTCCATATATAGTATGGTTTTCCATTCCTCCTTTCTTCCGGCACTTCTATTGTCATGAATTCGACGTCATGCGTATATAAGAAATTTATATTTTCTGGCAATTCAAGCTCAATATCCATAAACTATTCAAATCGAATATAACATATTAATTCTACGTATTAAATTTTCCAACACAACCAAATATGCCTTGCCCTAGAAGGTTTTGCCGAACTCAACTTACTTAAAGATAAAATAAAAATGATCAATAACACTAATAAAAATCAAAGAATCGAAGTGATGTTGTCTACAAAACAGTTGATGACCACAAACTACAGGTAATCAGAATATTGCGCCAACGTGTGAATTTTATAAGTGGTTAAAATAGAAATGCTTTAACATTTTCAAATTGGCGCAGACTGGCAATTATTCATGTTGCTTTATAAATTCTTCAGCAGTTAAAACTGGAATGCTTGCATGTTTAAAATCTTTCAAATTTCGTGTAACAAGGATATTAATTCCCTTCTCGATCGCGCAATAATATTGAATTGCATCCTCGAAATCTCCGAAATCTGAATTTAAGGCTAATTCTATTACTTTATCATCAACGGGCAGAACTTGTACTAAAACTTTAAATCGTGATAATATTTTTCTTGCTTCAATGGCAGATTTTTGCTTCGAAAGAATGTAATTCAAATTACCAAAACAAAGTGATGAAACACAGATAGTTACTTCTTGCTTGTCTGCATTCGTAAACAGTTGAGCTGCATATTTATAAAATGGTTCTCTCTTTGCCAAAAGGTCAAAAACAACATCTGTGTCCACAAAGATTTTCTTTGTCATTTGTATTTTTGAGTTAAATAGTGCGTGTAGTCATCTTTGACATCATAATTTTTTGGCAATTTGATAACCCCTGATAAACTTTCTACCAAGGGTGATATTTCCTCCTCAGTCGAATTTTCTTTCGTAAGCAACTGTAAATAGCTTTCGATTAGTTTTGAAAGACTAATCTGCTTGGATTCGGCATAAAGTTTTGCACGATTTATAATCTCCTTGTCCAGCTTTAAAGTCAATTTTGTGTCCATAGCGTCATGTTGTACGTACAAATATGAGATTTAAATACGTATTAAACAAATGAAGATGCTTTTTATGCTTCAGCTTGCTGCTAACTATTTGACAAGGATTTTGATTTGTTGAATAAGGAACTGAATATACTTGGTTAGTTTTTTATTGTTCAAAGTTTATTGCTTCTGAATTTTTTATGCCCGCATTTCAAGTTCTTTGGTATAAATTGATTTGTTCTCGAAATATGATGATATAAAAAAAGAAGTTGCCGAAACAATCATTAGAGGAACAAATAAAGCGTAACCACCCGTTATTTCAGCAATTAAAAACACAGCAGTTAGAGGTATTTTTATAACACCTGCTAAAACTCCAGCCATTCCTGCAACGGTAAAATTAATTATGTTCAACTCAATGATTCCAAATTTGGTTAATACACTAGCAGTTAAAAATCCAAGAAAACCACCCATAAAAAGAGACGGCGCAAAAATTCCACCGTTTCCACCTGCGGAAATGGTGATACTTGTAGCATATAATTTGACGAATAATAAAGCAAGAACCCCAAAGAACAAGAAATCGTTGTTTGCCATAAAAATAGTTTTGTTAAGTATTTGCAGATGTTGGTTATTGAAAATTGACTGAATTAAAAAATACCCCTCGCCGTATAGCGATGGAAATAAAAAAATAATAGTAGATAATATTATTCCTCCGATTCCCGCCCTTAACCATTTATTTTTGATTTTACTAAAAAGTTTATTAGTGGCAATGGATTGACGGATTATAAAAACCGAATAAAGACCTGCAAAAGTGCCTAAAATGATGTAGAAAGGTATTGCTTTTAGTTCCCAATCGTTAGTAATTAAAACAAATAGCTTCTCATGGAATAAAATTTTTGAAACAATTGCACCTGTAGCACTTGAAATTAGCAATGGAATAAAGGCGGAAACTAATATACCAACCAAAAGAACTTCTATTGCAAATAAAACACCTGCAATTGGCGCATTAAAAATAGCAGAAATTCCTGCTGCTGCACCACTGGCCAGCAACAAGGCCCTATCATCATTTGTAAATTTAAAATAACGGGCAATATCTGAACCAATTGCCGAGCCTGTTGCAACAATAGGCGCTTCAAAACCTGCAGAACCGCCAAAACCGATTGTCAATGCACTGGAAAAAATATGACCGAAAGTATGGCTTCGATCAATGTGTGCCGATTTATTATTGATTGCGTAAAGAATTGGGCTTATTCCTTTTTTTAGGCCATTTTTATGAAATATGGTAATGTAAAGAATGGTTAAAAATAAACCGATCGTTGGAAGTATAAAAAGTAACAGGTTGAACATATTCCTGTCTGTAACAATTTGGATAAGTTCATGAACAGAATGTAACGCACTTTTTAATATAAATGCGGAAATTCCAGCGCTAATTCCAATTAAAATGCAAATTAAAATGAGTAACGTCCGTTTTGGTATACGTAATACAATGCGCCTCAATTGAATTGTTAAGTTGTTTATGTGTCGTTGTCCTACTGTCACTTTTTTAAATTATTTCTTTTTACATCTTAGTGGAAATACCCTTACCACTATGCGCTAGGTGTTTGATGTCATTTTATTGTGCAATGCCTAATGCAGCTCAAATTGCTTAAACGCTATTAGGTAAAAGTTTAAATTTAATGAATTTCTTTTATAACAGCTGTAGACGATTCGAATGCTCCGTAATGGACTTGCCAATTTAATTTTTAATGATTTTCTTCGAGATCACGCTTTCGTGTTGATATAAGACAACATAATAAATCCCTTCCTCAAAAGCAGAAATATCAATAGCATTTCCATTAGCAGTTAGAATAAAGGATGAAATTATTTGACCCAATGGATTTACTATTTCAACTCTTGTACCCATAAGAATTCTATTATTTTCAGACACTGTTATGGATAATTGACCTTGCGTTGGATTTAGATATATCGAGATTCCATTTGATAAATTATTTTCTTCTCCAGAAACTGATTTGCACCCTGTAACTCCAGTTAATGTAGCAATAGAATCACATAAAATTTGATAATTCAGGAGATCTGTTGAAGTCATTGCTGAAGTATTTAGTAGTAAGTTGTTTTTTTCCTCAACATCTAAAGTCTGATTGTAAAACTCCTCAATACCATTGTCAAATCGCAACAAATGATAATCTTGGTTACGGATAGTTTTTCCATCATCAACCTTAGCAGGGGTATTGAATGTTTCTGAAAATATCCAAGTTCGATTGATGGCTGTTTGATTTTTTATGGTTGACAAAAAAGATTTACTATCCATGGTTGTTCCCAAAGGAATTGAATTCTTCCAATTTAGAAAACCACTTAATTCAGCTATGGTTGCAAACAAATCAGGCGTATTAATTAACTCATTTGAAGTTCTATTGCCATTAACAACTGAAGGTCCCGCAATTATCATTGGAACTCGAACACCATAATCATAAATCGTCCCCTTAGACTTTGTTGGGTCATCAATTTGTGCTACCTCACGCTGATTTCCGTTATCGCCAATGAAAATTATGTTTGTGCTATCCATTAAATTATTTAACGTTAAATAATTTAATAATCTTCCTATTTCAGTATCCATTGCCTCAAGGGCTGCTTTAAAATATTTTTCAGGATATGCTGCGATATCCGTTGTAGTTCCGCTTAAACCTGTTGTATTGCAAAGTGATGAAGGTGGCACATGAAATGGATCGTGTGGTGCGTTAAATGCCAACCAAAGAAAAAATGGTTTACTGGTATTCATGGTGTCTAACCAACCTATTGCATCATCAATAGTTTGCGTTGTGGCATAACTTGTTACGGTATCAACAATTCCATTTTTAACCCGCTGATAATTGTAATAATTTGGAATGGCTCCATTGAAATTTCCTGAGTACAGATCAAAACCTAATTTATTCGGGTTAAGTCTTTTGGGAGGAGCGTTGTTAGTTAAATGCCATTTTCCAATACAGGCTGTATTGTAGGTTATGGGCGCATAGTATTTTAACAATTTTGCTATGCTCATTTCGGCTGTATCGATTTGTGGCGAAGTAACACTTGTTATTACTCCTCCAACGCCTGTTCTGAATGGATATCTACCTGTTAATATTCCAGATCGCGCAGGCGAACAAACTGGTGCAGACCATACTTTGGTATATTTAATGCCTCTTGAGGCTAAAGCACGAATATTAGGTGTATTTGCAGTATCGGTTGCTGGACTTAAACAACCAAAGTAGTCAGGACTAACATCATCTGCAATGATGAGTATGGTATTCTGTTGTGCATAGAGCAATCGTGACAAAACACTTAAACATAAAATAATTACACTTCTAACAGGTTTATTCATCCACTTAAGAATTATGCTTGTAGCCTAAATAAACGAATATTTCTTGCAATTCATTACATAAAATGATTTAGTTTTTTAACTAATGTCATTGTTTTTAATTCATTATGTCAACAGGATGATGTTTGTAGTAAAGATACAGTCTGATTTACCCCTAACTTTTTATAGAACCCTAAACTTTCCAATACAACCAAATCTGCCTTGCCCTAGAAGGTTTTGGTGTGCACAACTTACCCAAAGATAAAATAACAATGATCAATAACACCAACAAAAACCAAAGAGCCGAAGTGGTATACTTCAGCTCTCTGTTACACTAGATCGTCGCCTTTTGTTTAGGTTCTAAAAGGTAGTTTAATTGGTTTAAAAGGCTTGTGTAAGTGTATTGTCTTGCTGGTTCATCAAGTGAATGGGGTAAACGGTAAGGTCTATAGTACCTAGGCCATTTGTAGGTGCTTGAAAGCTTGCTGTTTCTCCAACCAAGTGTGCATGTAGGTTTACATCAAATTTCAAGGTACACCCCTGTGCGTCTTCAATACTCATTTGGTGAACTCCTGATGTAATGTTTTCTGGGTTTTCATAGTATGATTTGCCATCTATACGTACCATATAAAGGTGCTCTAAATTGGTGCTTTCCCAAGGTGTTCCACCCAACACCATCGCATTCATTTTGGCATTTAAGTTATCCACTGAAGCACTTACCGGTGTGTTGTACATGATGGCCATTGGAGTGGGTGCAGCAATAGAAACAGTTTCTGTTACCTGTGTACCTTTTGCGTCTGTTACTTGTACGGTGTACGTCCCTTTT
>Ga0172373_10000837_pt1 | contig 50793 bp, 58 predicted proteins | sample Lak10m_2_FD_114546 | JGI IMG/M metagenome (GOLD analysis project Ga0172373, IMG submission 114546) | Freshwater microbial communities from Kabuno Bay, South-Kivu, Congo - kab_092012_10m | ecosystem: Environmental > Aquatic > Freshwater > Lake | place: Democratic Republic of the Congo... | reverse complement strand
TCCTTCTTGCGGGATGGCTTATGCTCCGTGAATCCGTCCAGATTGATTGTTTTCATAATCTAATTACCCCCCTTGTTTTCAATGCAATTAGTTTCAATGTGGCCAAACGCATCAAAGACCTCTCGGAGAGGGTTCCCCAAATCCGTGGGTGGCTTGTGCTTTTAGTGGCTTTTTTCTTCATGGTTTAATTACCCTCGGTGTTTTCGGGGTTCCTCCGTGGGGATTATTTTGGCCAGCTTCTCAATAAGCCATTTCTTGGCCTCCTCGACATCCTCCGTCTGGACGGGGTTGTTATAAAGGCTGGTGCGTAGGTGGAATGTGCCTTTATCAATAAAAAGCCACCATGTGTCCGAAGAGTAGTCGCCCCAAAACTCAATTGATCGGCTTGTGAGCCTATTCTCCCACATGCTTGCGACTGTTTCTTTGCACTGGTTGGAGCATCTAGGCCTCTCCCTTGCGGGAAGGTTGCGAACCTCCTCGTATATATTTTTTATAGGCGCAAACCTTTCGGCATCCTCCTGTTCCTGCCGTTTTTGGACGGCCTCGGCGTGATCCTTGGCCGCTTTGTCCATGCTTTGTTTCGATCTGATTAGTTCTAGTGCTGTCATGTGCTAATTAGCCCCTTTGTTTTTCCGAGATAGGCTTTGATTGCCTCCAGCTTGGTGACATACTTCTTGCCCTTGTTTTGCCCATCCAATATCTCGAAGATGAAGCACTTTTCCGCCCTTGGCTTGAGTCCGCAGAGCCTTGCCTTGCCTCGACTGGTCGCAAACTCCCTCGTAAGGTCGGCCTCGGTCAGTCCGTAAATGGAATACGTTTGACGCAGGGAGGACAACTCCTTGGTGATAACGGAACCCTTTTCCACCGAGCATACCTCTAGCTTGAAGGTGGCGTTGTCGCTGTCGTATGTGCAGTTGCCCAATCGAAGCGAAAAGTCTGATGACTTCTTGTTTATGGCCTCCAGATGTGGGTTAATTTGATTCCGTATGTTTTGTAGCAGTTGTTTTGTAATCATGGCCTAATTATCCCCGTTGTTCGGAGAGAATGTCGTATACTGAACATCCTCAACATCGCCCTCATCGAACCACATATTCTGGATGACGTGTCCTGTCTCATCAGCCATCTTCTGGATGACCGGATCGGGCGGAGCCCAAGCGGTGAGGAATGAGACCGAGTTGCCGTTCCAATGTGTGTCGGAGGCGTTCCACTTCGTCCCCCAGTTCGCACAACACCAGTCATACCAATCCTTGTGGCCGTATTTCCTTAAATTCTCGATGGCCTTTTTGCCTTCGCCCAATTCCTTTTCGGAAAGGCGCTTTCGGCTGTGTTCCATTAAGGCCTTTGCGGTCTTGATGCCCTCCTTTTCAAGCCAAGAACCCTTGCCCTTCCACCACTTCAATCTTTCCGAGAAAAACTTAAGATCGCCCTTGATGACGGCCATGGCCTCCTCCACCGACCCGCCGGCGGTGATTTGCAGGGAAGGGGGCATCCGAATGACCCTGTCGAAGTCCAGCCCCTCTTTCCCGTCGTCATCCTTGGAGACATAAAACTTGAGCTCTTCTTTGATGTCCTTGGAGACTTCGTTTGTCTCAATCGTTAGTTCGTTTGTAATCCAGTTTGGCATGGCTCAATTACCCTCCTTGTCTTTGGGCTTCGTAATCATGGGGAGGGTGGGAACCTCGTATCCCGCCCGTTTCAGGTCGGTCGTGCTTACTACCTGTCCGTCTATGTGGCATCCCCGCAAATTCACGACAAACTTCCTGCAACCGCATCTGTTTTTTCCTCCCCCAATCCCGTTTTGCGAGCGCACCTTGCGTTGGTCTGAAACAAATCTGCTTTTTCTCATAGCTTAATTACCCCCGATGTTTTTCACTTGGCGGATCATCGTTACTCTCTTTCTATAAGGTCATTTAAGACCTCATGAATGGCACTAAACTCGGCGGCCATACTTGGGTTAGTTAAAAGCCGGTCATCGTCGTCTCGGAAAAGACTCTTTTCCCGCTCTGCAAGTCCCTGCAGGCGTTTAAATATCTCTCGCCTACTAAAAACACGCGAGCCGGTTATTTGCCAAACTACTTTACCGTCTTTCTTAATCATTTCACATTCTGGAATAATAAAATCCATTTTTTGATTCATATATCAATTACCCCCGCTGTTTTTCGCCAAAGGAAGCAGGTCTTGGGACATCTCGAAAACAAGGCTCTGGTAGTGTGCGTCCATATACTTCTCAAGTCTGGATGCGATCTGGTCGAACTGCTTTTGTGTGATGCCGGTTGTATCGAATCCGGCATCTCGGATTGTGTCCTCATCAAGCCATAAGATGGTTCTGCCGTTGTGGGCAACAACTTGGCTGCGGATCACCATCCCTCCTTTGCCGACTTGATCGCGGCATCCAGCTCCTTCAGAGTGTCGTCGATCAGCAATACCGGCGTCCTCTTGCGTTTGCCAAGTCTGCGGATGTGTTGTTTGTGCAGATAGGCAAGCAACCGATCTGTTATGTTTTCGTATGGGCTGTCCGGTTCGTATGCCTTTAGGTCTTCAATAATTTCTTCAAATAGCGTCATATATCAATTACCCCCGATGTTTTTGGAAAAGATCCATCTGCCCAATCCCTCGGAAGAAGCGGAGGGATCGCCTTGGGTAAGCCCATATATCGTCGGGATCCCATTTCAGAAGAAGGGAGGATGCCGATTCCTGCCCCATTTTGCCTATTGCCCTTTTATAGCTGGGCTCGGCCATGTATTTTGTGAAGATGCGTGTCTGGGTGTTAAACCAGTAGCAGTCCCATAGATTCTTTGCCTTCCGGATCTTGACCCTTCTTTTGACCATGACCCATGGGCTGCTTTTGAACCCCTTTAGCTTGTGTCTGCCAAGTATATCCCATTGTGCCATGCCCCAATTACCCGACTTGTTCCAAGACCTCCACCTCCTCGGCCTCGACGGGCGGCTCAATCTCCCGAAACCTCCATTGTGCGAAGCCTCGCTCGGGGTGCGGGGGCCTGCTGGATGCGGGGTTGGTTAGCTCCATCAGGTAGACCACGACCTCTCCAGCCTCGCCCTTGTGGGAGATTCCCACGCCCATGTCCCTGACGGTATAGGTGCGGTCCTTGAGGGGGAGTTGTGTGTAGTAAATGAAAAGCTCTGGCGGGAACCGATCATCGACGCAGACAACCTTCGAGCCCTTTCTCATAGGTGCTTATCCATGAGCCCCAAGACCCCGAGCCAGTTCTCCCTCGTTTTGAAGTAAACCTCCATCGTGATCGAACCCCCCGACCCGCCACTGCTTTCGATCAGATAAATATCGATTCCGTAAAGGCTGGTGTCGTCCTTGTAGGCATAGTAGCCCTTAAAATCTATCTGGTTAAACGAGAACATAACGTGGCTGTCCACATAGACCTTGATCCTCCCGTTATGGATTTTCAGGTCGTAGGAGTGCTTCACATGAAAAGAAAGCCCGATCCGATAATTGCGCCGATGATGATGCCGGCGATGTAGAACCGGTCGGCTGTTTCGACCTGTTTGTCCAGTTCGCTCATTTGATTGTCTTTCCCTTGGACGGAAGCGAGGCGATGTAGGACTCGACCCAGTAGACAAGATGGCGGTCGGCTTTCTCGATGAACTCCCGCGAGATCCGCGTGAATTTGTGGTGTCGCTTGGAGGCAATCTCCAAGGCAACCCGCTTGAGTCGGGAAGGGGAGATAATCATATCTTGAAGATCCCCCGGATCAGCAGGATTGGGAATATGGTGAGGGCCATCCCCAGCCAAAGGCCGAGGTTGAACCAGAACAAATAGAAGAAGTATTTCATACCCCCCAATTACCCACGCTGTATACAAGCAGGGCACCAAAGCCCTCTTTGATGCGTTGATCCCTGCGCCTTACCCATCCCTCTCCAAGCTCGTAGGCCAGTAAAAGCCTCCCGATGGATGAGGTTTGTTGCAGTAGATATTGCGGCGTGAAGACTTGGAAGTGATACAGGCTGTCCGAGTCAAAGGGAGCCGACAGGACAACGTAACCGCAACTAAGTCTGGAAAGCTCCTTGGTGAAGGCTGGCACATCCTTGACGTGCTCGATCACATCGAAGGCCGACACCACCCCAAACTCCCCGTAAATCTTTTCCAAGGGCTGGTCGGTGTCCACCGGAAGGTCGGGTGCGGGGTCTTGGGTGATAACCCGAAAGCCGTGCGGCTCGATTCTTTCCCGCGACCTTCCAAGCCCAGCACCCACATCAAGCCATAGGCGGTTGGGCATGGGCAGGGCAGAGCAGAGTGTTGCGGCAAGCCCCTGAGTGAACCATTGGGTGTCCTCGCGCCCCTGTTCGCCGGCGGTGACGGCTAGGTCGACCTTGTCCACTAAAACGCCTTGAGCTCGGCCCTCTTGGTGCTTTCGAGGGTGCGCCAAATTTCGATCTGATTTTGTGCCGCCGTCATGAGGGCCTTAACCTTTTCCTCAATGAACACGGCCTCCTTGTGGGCCTTGAGAAGCTCGAGGTATTCGGGGTGGGCCAAGGCCTCCCGCTCCTGAGCGGCTAGGGTGGGGGAGTTCTCGGAGACCTGTTGCATCAGCATGGCCTTCTTGCTTTTGATGAACTGCTCAATGTAGGCCCGTTCTGCCTTGGCATTGGCCAGCTTTTCGGCGTTGTCCCGTATCCAGTTAAGCGCACGGATGGGGTCCGGCGCATCGTTGGTTTCATAGCTCATTTTTTCCTCATTTCAGGCTGGTAGGATAAAGCCCTTTTCTCGGGCCCATCTTCCATTGGCGTGGATGTCGGCGTGACAGTCTTGGCAGATCGCCATGAAGAATTCCTCGGCGCAGAGACGCCATCCGATACGTCCCCGTTTGTGGTGAATCTGTGTGGCCTTCTTCCCGCAGAGCCGGCAGAAGCGGAACTTTTTTAGATAGGAAAGTCTTAACTTTCTGTAGGTATCCAGCTGGCCCTTTCGCTTCTGCGTAAAAGGACGAAGCCTCCCAGACCGCCTGAGCGGGGTTTTGCGCCGTAGAAAGCATCGCTTCACCCCGCCGAGGCCCTTTTGACGAGGTCATAGTAGTCGTCCCGCATCTCGGCCCCGTTTTTACGAAGGTCGGAAAAGAACTCCGGCTCATCGGGGAAGGGCTTGGTGTCCAGCATGGCGATGCTTGGGAGAAGGCTTCCCCACCGGCAAAGCCCCTTTCGGTCGGAAACAAGGATGGCCAAGAAGAAGAGAAGCTGGGTGACCCCCACGGAGGCACTCTTTTCGGGCTGATCCTTGCTCTTTCTCCTGATGGTCAGGGCCCGATCCATCATGCTTAAGAGCATGAAAGACTCAATGGTGGGGGACTTCTTATCCCCGATGCGTTGGCGGATATACTGAAATGCCGTCTCGGTAATTTGGTTGTTCATGAACCAATTACCCGGCTTGTTTTTTGCTCACCCTCATCCGGCTACGTGAGGCGGTGGGGTGGGCAAGGATTATTTTAGCAACTCAACACAAAGGCTTGCGCTTAAAAACACGGCGGGTAATTGCATCATGCGTATGTTCCTTTTTGAAACGTCACTTGATGCCCGGAAGATGAAGAAGAACCATCCCCACACCTACAAGCAGATCCAAGGGCTGGATGCCTCGGACTTCATGGGGTGCTGGGTGAGCATGAGGGGAGGGGAGGATCCTCAGGAGTGGGTGGCCCTGCTTCGGTTCTACCGCAATGGCTCCTTGGGCGGGGGAGGATACTGTGCCCACGGCTATTTGTGGTGCCGATGCCAGCCGGCAAGCGACCTTTACAGGGCTTGGGGATTCTCGGTGCGGCCGAGGTTTGAGTTTAAGAGGCTCAAGAATGCCCCCGGACACGGGCTGGAATGGCAGCTGAGGGGATCAGCCGACACCTTGGACGAGTTGCTTGCGGGTATCGGCGGGAGGATTTCTTTGGCGAAGATGGCCGTTTCGAGGGAGTTTTCGGTCCTGAAGGACACCGCCCGTCGCCATCAGATGCTTGAGCCCGGGCTGAATTAGTGTGCTAGGGGTGCTAGGGGTGCTAGCCACGCTAGGAACGCTAGGAATGCTAGGATCGCCACCGAGTGTCACAAGTGTCACAGGGCAAAAAAGAGCCAAAAAGTGTGTTGTGACAGCGTGACACTCGTGACACTCGTGACACTCGTCCTTGAACAAGAACACGGGGGGTAGTTGTATATGGATGAGAACCTATTGCCCGAAACAGCAGAGATTCCCATATGTCCCTTTGGGGATAGGCACTTCGGTTGTTGTGCTGGGGAATCTCTCGGTGGACACCCGGCCCATGGACCCGGACGGCCAACTGCTCCTAGCCAAGGAATTTGAGCCTAGGGAGCCCCAGCCGGGCTATATGACCACTTTTGTCAGGATTAGGTCGATCAACGGGAAAAACGTCTACCTGTGCGATCCTCAGGACATCTTGGCCGATGAGGAGCGGTGGCGGGGTTGCCGGGCCTGTTGCCGGGAATGCAAGCGAGCCTGCAATACCAAGCCCCAAAATGACCCCAAAACCACCCGCCGTGATGCGGCAAAGAAGAGAATAACAAATTTTGTGTTGACACAACTAGGCGTCAAAAATAGTGTGGCCGACGTTGAAGCCGCTGTACGAAAAAGGATGCAATACCTCGGGAGTCTCGGGGGCAGAAAATCATCACCGAAAAAACGTGTCGCCGCTCGGCTTGCGGCACTCACACGATGGAGGATGCGTAAAGCTGTAAGCGTGTCCGGTGATGTTGTGCCAAGCGATAAGCTTGTCGCGCAATAAATATTCGAACACGAAAAAAATTATCGCTTCGCATAGCTAAAAATCAGCCAAAGAGGTTTATCGAAGCTCGACGCTAGGCTTCGGAAAAAATCAAAGCCGGTCCCCTTTCCAAAGGATTATCAGTGGGATTGGATACGGCATTTTCTCATTCGCGGTCTTCGCAAGACCGACTTCGTTCATTTCGGCGGGAACGATCTCCGCCAAGTCATGTGTGCCCTTCGTCATTTTGACGACTTTTTGAATTGTCGTTTTCGGGGGCGTTATCGCTCCGCACCGCTGGAACTCGAATGCAAAAGCGGGAACGGCTTATGACACAACAAACCAACAACAACAACCAACTCATAGATTCGTCAGCCCTTCACCACGGGCTACGGACCTTGGCGCATGTGGTGAAAGACAACGTCCTTGACCAGACGATCTCCATTCAGGGGAAGCGGTATATCAAGGTCGAGGGCTGGGGGATGCTCGCCAATGCGGCGGGTTTCATCCCCGGGGTGGCCGAGGTTCGTCCCGAAGGGGACGGCTATGTGGCCACTGCCGAACTGCGGAAGGCCGACACCGGCATTGTCGTTGCGAAGGCAGAGGGATTCTGCGGACGTGACGAGCCGCGCTGGAAGAATGCTCCCGCCTATGCCATCCGGTCGATGGCGCAGACAAGGGCCTTGTCTAAGGTGGTTCGCTCCGCCTTGGCCTCGGTGGTTCCCTTGATGGGGGTTTCCGATCTTTCCGCGACGCCGGCGGAGGAAGTCCCCGATGGCGGGTTTAAGGATCACGAGGCTCGTGGTCGCATTGTTGAGGTTCAGCCCGAACCGCAGGAGGCGAAGGAAATTCGCCAAGCCCTGATCGAGTCGGAGGGCACGAAGGCTGCCGAAAAGAACCGCCAAACCATGCAGGCCGACTCCCACGCCCCTGTGGAGGACATGGTGCTTCCGTTTGGCAAATACAAGGGCCAGACGCTTCGCCAGATCGCCAGAGAGGATGAGGGTCGCAAATACCTTCATTGGCTGGAGGGTCAGGAACTCAAGCTGGCCAAGAACGGCAAGCCGTTCCCCAACGACATCGCCAGAAACAAGATCATCCGCCGGCTCCTTGAGACGGCACCGGAGACGTTGGACAACGTGCCGTTCTAATGACTTGGGAGTTCATCAAAATGCTGACCGAAACATCCATGGTTCTGGTGGGCTACGCCCTTTTTGTAGGGGCGGGGGTCACCGGATTGGTGTTTGTCGCCTGCTTCATGCTGTGGCTCTGGGACAGGGTCAGAAAGGAGATGCATGACTGATCAGAACAAAAAACCACTGAGCATAAACGGCGAAGGTCTTCACTTCGTTTGGGTTGGGCATAGCGAGATCGAGGGCGACTTCGTTCACTTATGCGCCGAGGACATGCGGAGAATCTTCTGCGTTCCTGCCGAGTGGGTGTCGGACGCAACCGAGGAGCAGGTTCGGGAAATTGAAAAGCACAGGCCCAAGGAAGAGCCAAAGAAATGATTGTCGCCGATGATCGCAAGGGATTGCCCTCTGCCTCAAAACGGGAGCGGTGGAGCAAGTGTCCGGGGTCGCATGCCCTTGAAAAGCTTGCGCCCGAACAGGAGCCCACCGAAGCCCTGATGAAAGGCAACCGAATCCATGATGCGCTTTATCGTGGCGACATGTCGGGCCTCTCGCCCGACGACTCGGAGGTAGCGGAGAAGCTGGCCGAGCTTGAGAAGTTGGCGTTGCGCCAATGGAGGGAGGACATCGGCTACGAGGGCAAGCCGCTTGTTCTCAAGGAGCAGAGGCTCGGGTTTGCCGAGGGCTCCGAGGTCAAGATGACGGGCAAGCCCGATGTGGTTTATTCCAATGACGAGACGATTCTGGTCATCGACTACAAGACAGGATACGTCGAGGTCGATTCCACCGAGAATCCTCAGCTTCGGGCCTTGGCGGTGCTGTCCGCTGAGGAATTCAAGGTCAAGACGGCGTATGTGACCATCCTCCAGCCGGGGAAAGCCGTGGTGATAGAGAAGCTGTCTGAATCGGCCCTTCGCATGGAGTCGGAGCGGATCAGGAACGAGCTTCAAAAGCTGGAAAGCCAGATCGACACAAGGGTCGCCGGCCCCCAATGCCAGTATTGCAGGGCGGTGGGCATTTGCCCCGAGGCGGCCAGCCAGACGATGGCCTTGGCCCAGATCAAGCCCGAGGCGAGGGACCTCATCAACCCTCAGGATTTACCCAAGCTTTTGGAGGGATGCATTGTGGCCGAGGCGGTCATTGATGCCGTCCGGGCTAGGGCGAGGGAGATCCTCTCTGACGGGGGAGAGGTTAAGGGATGGAAGCTTCAGTCCGTTAAACGCCGTCAGGTGTCTGATGACGCCGAAGCCCTCCAGAGGCTTGCGGAGGAGCTTGGGACGGACGGGGCCCTCAAGGTGGCCAGCGTTTCCCTGACCGAGGCCGAAAAAGCCATTCAGAAGAAGCACGACTGCTCCAAGGCCGAGGCCGTCAAACGGGTGGATGCGCTTCTTGGGGAGATCGTTGAGAAGCGCGAGTTCGAAAGGCTGATGCGATGCAAGTGAAGCTGAACATCAACGAGGTGCTGGTTGCCGGCTATGTAGGCATGCGCCGCAATGCAGAGGCCAGCTATCGCCATCGGGAGCCGAGGTTTCCGGAACGGGTGACGGGCGAGTTGTGGGGTTCCCATATCGAGTCGGCTCATGCCGAACTGGCCGTTTCGAAGGCCCTTGGAATCTACTGGGGCTATGGAGTGAACACCTTTCATTCCCCCGACATCGCCAACACGAATTTCGAAGTCCGCTGGTCGAGCAGGAATGACGTGAAGATACGCCCTGACGACGAGGGGATCATTGTCTCGGTGACGGGCAAGTGTCCCGACTACGAGATCATGGGATGGATTTATGCAAACGAAGGCAAGGCCGAGCAGTTCAAATACTCCAAGGAGCCGGTCTGCTACTTCGTCCCGCATAAGGATCTAAGGCCGTTTCACAGCCTTGAGGCGCTCTTAGATCACAGAAAAAAAGAAAGGCTCAACAAGGAGATACTATGAAATCAAGTGCAGTTGATGTGAATGTGAACTCGCTCAGGGCGGTCAATTTTGACTCCGACCCTGTCTTTGGCGAATTCTTGGAGAAACGGGCCGGCAGGATTATCGACCCGCTGGTCAATTCGGAGGTCGCCCGATTGGAGGGGATTGTCGCCCAGATGCGGAAGGCCGTTTCCGACGTTCAGGCGATGAGGATGGAGGTGGCTTCCTACAGGGAGGTGACCCTGCGTCTGGCGATGGAGGTGGGAGCCCTTCACAAGATGGGGCTTCTGAACAGGCCCGGAGCCATCGAGGGGAAGCATATCATCATGGCCACATCCAGCGCGTTTGGTGTGCCCATCGACAAGCTTCTTGGGTCCGAGCGTCCAAACCATATTGCCTTCCCGCGCATGGCGGCGATGTGGGTGATGCGGGAAAAGCTGGAGATGGCCCTGATGGACATTGGGCAGATTTTCAACAAAGACCACGGGACCGTGCTTCATGCGGTCAAGCGTGTCCCGAAGATCGCCAAGGCCGACAGGCTGTTCGCCGAAAACCTCAACAAGGTGATTGTGGCCTTTAACTGGGAGGAACGCGAATGAGCCAGCAGGCGTTCATCAACAAGGGCGAGATGACGGCCAACAGCCCCAAGATCCGCGAGGACATGGAGCCAAAGCTGGTCAAAAAGCCCACCAAAAAGAAAGCAACCAAGAAAAACATCAGAAAGGGGTACCAAGAATGAAGGACGGACTATACGCAAACATTCACCGCAAGAGGGCCAGAATCAAGGCCGGCTCCGGCGAGAAGATGAGAAAAGCTGGATCTGAGGGGGCGCCGACCGCCGAGGCCTTCCGCAAATCCAAAAAGACGGCGAAGAAAATCAACACAAGGAGCATGTATGGGGAGTAGCCCCGCTTGGCAGAGAAAAGAGGGTAAAAACCCAGAGGGTGGCCTCAACGAGGCTGGTCGTCGTAGCTACAACAGGGCTACAGGCGGGAACCTCAAGGCTCCGGTGAGCAGGGAAGAGGCATCCCGCTCGCCCAAGTCTGCTGCACGGCGGAGGTCATTCTGCGCCCGAATGGAGGGCATGAAGCGGAAGAACACCTCATCCAAGACCGCCGGCGATCCCGACAGCCGAATTAACAAAAGCCTTCGCAAGTGGGATTGCTGATGAAGTGCGACCTTGCCATCAGAAAGGCCAAGAAGGGGGAGAAAATCTCCCATCTTGGGGTCATCCAATTTGGGAAGTGTTTCCCCGACAAGACGAAATACGTGAACTGGGAATTCCATTATGACGAAAAATCCGGAAAGGCCATGTTTGACGCCGGGATCGAGCTTCTAAAAAAAGACAAAGAAGCGGTCATTGATTACGTCGTTAGAAAGGCAATTACCTTCACGGCAAGCCTTCAGAGAGCCAAGAAGAAATGAGCGAAGACCCCCAGCAGTCCCTTGAGATGGTGGAGCGGTTGCGGGATTACGAGCCGTTTGGCTGGTATCTGTCCAAGCAACTTTCCGTGCTGTCTGAGATGGAGAACTCATGCCTTGACCCAGCCGTGACGCCGGAGGTCAGGGAAACTCGTTTCCAGCAATACAGGGGGGCTCGGGCCCTCTTTGTGGCGTTTGAGCAGCTGGAGGCAGGGCTACGGCTGGGGATAGCCCAGAAAAAGAAAAACGAAGATGCCAAATAGACCATCAAAGTCGGTTTATTCCGAAATGCTGGGGGAGGAGCGCAAGCAACAGGCCATTTGGAGGCATGTCGCGGCCGTCTGCGTGTCCAAGTACGGGCCGATTTCGGTTGAGGCAACGCCGCTGAGGGCAGTTTTAGACATTCAGGAAACCGAGGGGGGCCTAATCGTTGGCGTCGAGGGCCTGCGGAGGAGCCTTAAAACGAGGCTAATTGGGGCATGGCGAGCTCTAACAGGATAGCCGCCACCCTACCGGTTGCCCCTCGGAGCATCCAAAGCACCCTTAGATTTGTTTCCAAGGGCGGTGTAAGGGTGTTTCGAAACGCGGCCTACAAGACCTACATGAGGGATCTTGTGTTCTCGGCCAACAAGTCTGCGCCGGCCACTCCGCTGGACGGACCTCTTAAGGCTGATGTGACTTTCGTGTTGGCTAGGCCAAAAGGGAAAAAGAAGGGTCAGCGGGAATATGCGCCCGTCCGCCCGGATCGGGATAATTTAATCAAGCCGGTAATGGACGCCTTGACATCCAGCGAATGGTGGCTGGATGACGCTCAGGTCGTCACCGGAGACATCACAAAGGTTTATGGAGCTACAGGCGAAGATCCCTGCATCGAAATCGTCGTGTCTAAAGTTTAGCCCCGCCAGTTGGTGGGGGGACACGGGGAAGCTGACCCTAGAGGCGAAAGCCCTATGGCTTGAGATGCTTTTGCTTATGCACATATCCCCAAGACGGGGCTATTTGGTCAATGAGGATGGTAAGTTTATTAACGCCGGCGATATTGCAAGACGGCTCAAGATAGAAAAGAAACACGCCATTTCGATATGCAACGAACTTGAGAACTCGGGGATATTTAGCCGCAACTCCGATGGCATCATTTACTCGAGGAGAATGGTCAGGGAGCAGGCGAAGATAGAAAAAGAGGTTAACGAGGCTCGCGGGGAGGATGAGGCGGCGAAAATAGAGCAGGTACTAAAGCTTTCACGCGAGAGGGGCATCGATACGGCCATGGAAATGAAAAAAATGCAGGCCTATCTGCTTTCCCATCCCGACAAGCGGTATTGCCTCAAGTTTGTTGTCAGATGGATGGACACGGCAAAGCCGACGCTCCCACCGAAGCGAAGGGAAAGGGTTAATAATTTTCATTGCTACAGCCCACCCACAAGCCGTCCTTGGTGTGGACTAGGCTCAAAAGAGGCTTGGGAGGCGGCAGGGAAGCCGTCCGAGGAGGATTTGATTTTAAGGAAGCGGGAGCTTGAGGGGGTGCCGGCGTGAACTTGGAGACCCAGACATACCAGCCTCAGGTCATGGATGCCAAAAGCCAGTATTGGTACCTTGACGCCGTATCGATCATTGGCGAGCTTGGTGGTGAGGCTCGGGCCGGAAGATTTGGCAACGAGGAGTGGGTTAGGGTTGGTCAGCCGGTCAAAAACTTCTGCGCCGACAACGGGATATGCTACTCAATTCGGTTTGCTTGTATCCGGCTTCCGGCGGACGGATGGAACTGGCTCAAAAGAATGCTCAACGGAGAGCAGTACGACAAGGCTAGGGAGATGTTCCTCATGTCCGGTGAGGAGTTTAAGCGGCGAACGGATGAGCTGATAGCCGATGCTGAGAAAAGGCACGGCAGAAGGGTGGGCATTCCCAATGTATGTTGACGTAGACAAGGCCGTGGCTCAGGCGCTTTCCCTGAGAATAGGCAACCTTGAGAAGCGCGTGGACGCCATTGAGGTGCGAGTTCAGGCTCCGTCCAATACGGATGATGCCATTGAGGGGGACACCGACTTCAAAAAAGCCTGCGGTTCAGTGGGGTATTCCGAGAAGCAAATTCTTAGCCACGACAGAACCGGGGAACTTCAGGATGCCAGATACCAAATTGCCAGAATTCTTGTAAGGGGTGGCCTGACCGTCCGCGAGATATCCAGAATCATGCGGAGAAGCTGTCGGTCGATACAGAGGATGATATGAAGCATATTTACGTTTGGGGCTATCTTCATCAATGCGGAGGGGCCGGACCCGAGGCCGGACACATCATAGAGTTGCTTAGATTCAACCAATATGAGGTAACGTGCGTCCTGATGCCGGGGACAGACGTTCTCAGCGCCGGAGAGCCACGGCGGAAGTATTTTGACGGGATAGGTGTAAAGACCGAGGAGTACCGCCCCGGAATGTTTGAGGGAAAAATACTTTGGTGCTGGTGTCAGGACGAGGTGTTTTCCCATCTTGTGACAAACAATGAGAAGCCGGCCATTTTCGCGTACTGGCCATGCATGAATACGCTTTCCGAGAAGGAGCTTGTCGGCCTGTCGCTTGTTCCGAATGCGGCTGTTCTATGCCAGTCGAGGTTTCAGCATTCAAGGCTTGCCCCGATATTATCCGGGTACGGAATAAAAAATACGGTAAGAATTTGTGGGACATACTTTAATATTTATTCTCCTTGGAGCAGATTCAGGCTCAACCAGAAGGACAGGTCAAGGTTTGATGTCATTCGGATAGGTCGTGATGATCCGCTAAAATATCCGGATAATATGTGGGATATCGCCTATAGGCATGCCGCCCCCAAAATAAAGGGGTTCCATGTTGTTGGTTGGGGGCCCAATGGAGAGGCCAAGCTCGGCGACCACAGGAACGAGGATCATCCATACAATGGGAAAATCAAGGGGACCATTTTGGGCCATGTTTATGAGCCCCTGCTTCTTTCTGACATGATGGCGGCCAGCCATGTCACCCTGATGTACTATCCTTGGCTTGAAAATGCCCCGAGGGTTGCCTTTGAGTCGATGGCAAGCGGATCTGTGGTTGTCGGATCAAATACCGGGGGGATGCCGGAGTTTATCGCTGACGGAGAGAACGGCTTATTGTGCGACAATGACGAGCAGGTCATTCATCGGCTGGGAATGCTGGCGTTTGATGCAGATGCGAGAGAATCCTTGGTTCAGGGGGCTTTTGAGTCGCTCAGGCTTGGCATTGGAAATGGTCAGGCCGCGATGACTAGGTTTGCGGATTTCTTGTAAGCCTTGTTTTCTTGGGAAGCCTGTAGTGCGGGACCTTTCTTACCAATCCAAATTCGTCATTTACGCAAACCTTGAAGTATGCAATTTCAACAAGGTTCTTTAATTTGAGCCTTTTAAGGAACTTAAGCGCCTGAGTCCTGTTTACGCCAAGTTGTTCGGCAACCTGATCTGAGTTAAGCCAGTCCTTGGGAACCTTTTCGGCCTCGTTTGAAAGGGCTGAATAAAGTACCCTTGTCCAAGCATTTTTTGTTTTTGGTAGCCTGTGAAGCATTAGAATGATTTAACTCCTGTTGGAATTGTGAATTTTCCGCCTCTTTGTCTTGCAAGAAAAACATCGTGGCTTTTGTCTTCGCGGTGGATCAGGCCGTAGGCAAAGCCGTGTTGCCAGCGCATTCTTCGCATCTGATTCCTGTTGTAGGCGGGGGCCAGATTGGACAGACATCCAATGTTCCAAGCCTCCCTTGCGTCGATTGAGACAGACTTAAAATAGTCGATTGCGTGAGTATGCCCAAAGAGCACGTTCCCGTAGGCATCGGCATGCTGCTTGGCGGAATGGATAGCGTGGCCGTAGCCATGCACAAATTTAAGAGTTCCGCAGGCATAGACGCCCCCAACCGAGTCGTAGGGGAACATTCTCCCCCGTAGTTCTTTTACCAAGGCCTCGATGTTTTCGATCCCATCGTTTGCATAGTCTCTCGCAACGCCTGACCTTGAATTTTGGGCAAGGTCATAAATTCTTTCGTCATGATTTCCTCTTAAAAAAATCCTTTCGTCTCCAAAAGAGAAGAACTTCCTTAAAAACTCCTCTCCGGCTTGCCAGTCTTTTTCTAAGGACGAGGCCTGATCCTCGTCGCCGGCGCCCCTCCGGATAGCCTTAAAGTCCCATAGGTCTCCAATCATGACAACCAAGTCGGGCTTGTAGTCAGACATGAATGATAGGAGGGCCCTTACGGATGACTTGTCCTGTTCATCCCCATGGACGTCGCCTGCGGCAACAAACTTGATTGGGCTTGGCATTTACCATTTCCCCTTTGGGCATTTTCCGGTTGCCAGCCTTGCCTTAAGCGCCATGAAGCACCCACAAATGGTGCAACGCCCGTCCTTAAAAAACTCGCACTGCTGACAGATTTCAAGACGCTTGTCTATTTCGTCTTTTTCAGATAACTCAAAACCTGATTTTGCCCAAACAATTGTGTCGCGATAGAGGCTTTTTGCCATATCTATCGCTGGAGGAGGGGTGCCGACAATTTGCTCGTTGACGACCCCGGGCGTATGGATTTCGGCCGGTCCTCCCGGCGGGGATCCAAACATCTCATCGGCTACGTCGACATTGAACCTATTTTCGCTCACGAGTCCTCCGTTATCGGAAAATTCTCAAGAATGTTTCTTATGTTTGCACCGCCCTCGATTCCGTTTATTTCGCCAGCCTCAAGCTTCATGGCGGTATTAAGGATTCTGTTTAGGCAAATAATAAGATGGTGAGAGTAGGCCACCGCATCCAAGGCTTCGCTTCTTAGGTTATTTGCGTACCAAAGCGCCCCAGCCGTCCAAAACTTGGATTTATGCTCCTCATGTCCGCTTTCATATTTCCTCCGGCCATCCACATAGGCGCAGGACCAGATGGAATGTCCGTCAGCCTCGTAATCCTTAGTTGTCCCGTTTTTCATCTCCCCCTTCCTCCAAAAGCTCCTTTAGCGCGACCCGCAGGGCTGGGCTGGATTTAACAAGCTGGACAGGGTCATCCATTTTTTGATGAGCAACCATAATTTGTTGTCTTTCTACCGGTCTACCAACGATATAGGAAAGAGCCAGTTCGGCGGCCTTAATGCGCGTCGCGTAATCCGGAACCTCATCTGCCTGCTGTCTCTTCCCGTCCCACTGATGCTTCACGGCCGAAAGGGAGTCGGCAATTGCCCTTACGATGGATTGCTGGATTGACGGCTCGGAGAGGGCCTTTTCAAGCCACTCGGCCGGCTTGATGTCCTTCTTAATTTCCCGAAGAGTCGGCTTCGATCCAGTCTTTAACGACGATCGTTTGGCTTGAGCGGCGCTTTCTGTAGACACCGTCTCCGTCTCTTGATCCTGATCCATTGGTGTTCCCCTCTATGGTTATGCAGTACCTTGGCTTCGGGTCTTCTATGATCCCGGTGTGCCCGATTCTGCGTAGACTGCTAAAATAGATTCCGAAGACGTCACCACGCTCTGCCTTTTCGGTTGGCTTTCTTTTTCCTGATAACCATGCCGGAGACCAACCCGTTCTCGGCACTCGATCCGAAAGGCCGGCTTCTCTGAAGACATAGTAGTTGAAGGCAGCACACCAAGGGTGGCCGGGAGCAAGGCCCACGGAAGCAAGGATCTTGTCCACCACGGGCCCGGTGTTTGCGCCTCCTTCTTCCTTTGTCTCCAGTAGGGCTGAGGCGACCCAGACGACGTCATCTCGCGGTCCTGCGAGCGAGAGAAAAGGCATCGCAAGAACAGCCAAGGCAACACAATAATGCACTTGGCTATCTCCATGAGAGAAGGCATGAAATTGCCCCCAAGAAAAGAACCGACCACACGGCGATTGAATACCAAAGCCTCGCCTGTGGCGTTGCCGACCGCCAGTCCTGAGTCCAGCGATTCTCGTCGATGTGGTTGTCCAGCGAGGGCCACTCGATTTGAAATGCCAGCCAAGCAAGCCATACAGCCAAGAAATATGTTGCGGCCCCGATGGCAAGCCCATGAATTGATCCCCTGTCCCACACGCCGGCCGTTGGGTCAGCCTGCTGGAAAATTGGCCCTGAAAACCAAAAGACCATGCCGGCTATTAGGAAAGCCCAAAACCCCTGAAGCGTTGAAAAAAATCGTTTCACCAAGGTATCCCCACAAATTTTCGGGCCAGCCAGAGCAGGGGGCCCCTAAGCGAGAACAGAACAGCCACAATTAGAGCCCCGCGCCAAATCCAGAGCTCCTTCAGGGCCTTCCTTTGCTTCTCTTTCCAGTATAAGGCCTTGGAGAGCGCATCGTTACGCTCCTTGACGGCCTGTTCCAATTGTTCGGTATTGGTAAGGCAAAGTTCTTTGGCGGATGCTATTTGCTTTCTTGCCTCGTCTAGGTGTTTTCTTGTTTCGGGGTCAGCCGTCTTGTAGGCTTGCTCGAGGCGGGTTTCAGCGACGCTAAAGTCAGGGGCAGACCGGTGTGATACCGAGCTGCATCCGGAAAGCCCGATTAGGGCGAGAATTAAGAGCATTTGAGTCTGCATGGCGTTATCGGGGTTGAAAATGCCTGCGTACCCCACCTTCCCGTGCTTTGGTCGAATGTCCTTGCAAACCTAGTATTCTGCTCCCAAACCTGACCGGATTGGGCGGTTCGGTTTGTTCCGTTTGTTCGCTCGGACCTAGTCGATCTTTTTGTGCCTGTTCCACTTTTCCGTTCGTTGGACGATTCGGACCCGCCTACGGTCCCGGTCCCACTCGCGCGATATGTGTCGACTCCGCCTCCGCCGCCTGAGGATCTTTTTGACTCATTCTCCATCCCCGGACCACCTCCGCCTTCTGAGTCTCTTTTTGATTCAACATCTGATTGAGACGATGATCCTGAATTTACACTTGCCTCAAGGGAGGATTGTCCGGACGTTCCGGCCTCTGACGATGACCCGACTTCTCCATCTGCCTCTCCGGAGCGATCCGATTCCGAACCCTGAACTGATTCGCGGTTTGAGCTTGCCTCCGTTTCCAGCTCCCCGCTTCTCTTGGAAGATGTTTCAACATCTGATTCTAGGTCTCCGGATGTCTCGGAAAGCCCGGAACCGGCAATATCCACGGCCGCGACAGACATCCTGTCTCCGTTGGCAACAGTCTCAGTTGTCGAGGACGACTTAAGGAGCGTTTGGTACGCAGTCACAACCATCATCTCGAAATCAATTTTCTCCGGAAGGTCCACCATAATCCCGTTAAGTGGGTTCGCCTGATTGTTGTTTCTTGCCGTGGCAACGCCCTTTCGCACCTCCGTAAGCGCCGTCCTTATGAACCCATCAACTTCTGCAAGTGGAACTATGTTCATTTTCCAAAAAGAATTTGAAATTTAATAGAGAGGATTTGCCAGATAGCGGAAACGACGGCGCCTGCCACAACTCCGACAAGCCAAAGCTTGGCCCTCAGGCCGTGGGACTGCCGCTCCAATTCTGTAATCCTCATGTCACATTCATCAAGTTTTTGAACGTGGCCATGAAGCCAGTCGTGGATTTGAATCTGCCTCTGCTCCATTCGGGCAAGGCGCTCTCCTTGGGTTTGAAGCCGGTCCCTTATGTCTGATATCTCTATGTCAATGTTCACGGGAGAACGTCTCCGGGGAATTGAACGACGATTGGGACGCTGAACTTAACAACGCATCCCACGTCATCCTTCTCTGTTTCGGTTCTGGTGGTCAATCCGCTTGTTGATCTGGAGGTGCTTGTTGAGCGCGACGAAGAAGAGCTTGTTGACCCAGACCGACTTCCTGACGAAGACCCGCTTGAGGAGGAGCTTGTACTTGAGCTATTGCTCGAGCTTGTCGACCTAGAGCCTGATCCGGACTTGCTTGAGCTTGAGCTAGTGCTTGAGCTAGACGACCTAGAGCCAGAAGAGCTTGTGCTTGTCGACTTGGAACTGGATCCGCTTGTGCTTGTCGACCTGCTGCCAGAAGAGGATTCGCTCCTTGATGTTGACGAGGATCCGGACGAAGAAGTCGATTTGCTTAGGCTTCTTGAGGTAGAGGAGGAGTTGCTTGTGCTTGAGCTAACGCTCCTTGAGGACGAATTTGACGTGCTTGAACTTCGCGAGGTGGAGCCCGAATTGGATGAGGATGTGGATCCGGATGTGGATGAGCTTGTGGATCCAGAGCTTGAGGTCGATCCGGAATTAGACGAGCTTCCAGAGCCGGAGTTTACGGAATTTCCGGTCTGCTGATTATTGTAGTCTGCTAGGGTGTAACTCATGACGCCTGATTAAGAGCCCCCGTCTCCTCATCAAGACGCCAATACCTTCTGCTGATTGCCATGGTCTGACATTTGTCGGAACATTCCGACTCCAGAGATGAGTCCGATTTTGTGCCAGTATCGCTCTCGTTGTCTGATTGGGTGTTTGATGTGGTTCCGGTGCTAGTTCTCGTTTCATTGGTGGTCTCAAGGTCTGTCCCGCTTCCGGTTTCGGTATTGACGTCTAATTCGGAACCGGTTCCGGATGCTGAGCTACTTTCAGACTCAGAGTCAGTCCCACCGGAAGATGATCCGGATCTTCCGCCAGATGTCCCTGACTCTGATTCGCGCTGCCCCTGAATCGACGCGTCGGAGTCTCGGTCCGAGACAAGGCCCCCATCCCTGCTCGTTTGTGTTCCGGATTGGCTTGATGAATCCAGCTGAGTCTCGCCGTCAGACGATCCGACTCCAGAGCCGGACAGGTCCGCAGTAACGGATCCTGTTCCTCGCCTTTTTGTTCCAACGCTAAGATCGGACTCTCTTTGCAGGGAAACCTCTGCTTCTGCCGTGGTATCGCTGTCTCCGGAGCTTTCGCTTTGCGTGATGCCCATTTCTCTCGTTAGAAACTGATGCTTCGATACTAGATTTAACTCAAAATCAATTCTCTCGGGAAGATCGCACATCACGCCGGCGGCAAAGTCCGCAGTATTGTCCATTCTTGCCAAGGCAACCCCGCGCCGAATCTTGGTCAAGACATCGGTGACAAGCCCTGAGGTTAGTAGGATGGGGGATATTACTGCCATTTTAGTATCCCGCAGGGGTTAGCACTTTACTTATGTTTGACCCGGTTGGCTCATGGTAGGTCCTGAGGTATCCCTCAACTTCCTTCCCCTTCGTGATGGCGAGTGCCCTGTCAAGGCTGGGATTCCAAGCGACTGTCTGTGCCAACTCGGAAAGGATCAGGGGTATCACAAATGCCTCCAAATCGAATGTCCCGACATAAACGTCGGCTGGCGTTGATATGGACTGAAGTGAAAATTGCTGGGGCTCTAGGCTTGCGGAAAACCTTATTGTGGCTGGCTCGTTCGGGAACGGATATACCCTGACAAACGCCCTTACTGGACCCCCAATGGCGTCTCCAAGATGCTCAATTGAGTAATACTGCGGAACATTTGACCTTCTCGGGATAAGAACCTCATCCTCTTCAAGGGGAAGGCTGGAGAGGTAAGAAAGCCTGTATCTTTCGTCATAAATTACGGATCCCTCGATTCTGCGGATGGGCGAGTAGACCGGGACAACATCGTCAAAGAGAACGGCCTGATATGTTCCAGTTTGCCCGGTCCAAGGCTCGCGCAGCTTGGATCCGATTCCGAGCGGACAGCTCCTATTCCCAACTCGGAGCGTGTCCCCAATGTCATCGGCGGAAAGATCGTTAATTCCCGTGAAATCATACGACCCTTGGGTCAGGGATATTGAGCTATAATTCCTTGGCGGCTTTATGTAGGCCGTCACGGGAGTTACCTTTCTCCCGCTAGGAGCGTTAAGATGATACCGGGCCATGCCGGCGTTCATCGCTCCGACAATAACTGAGGCCAAGTCGGCCGGAATGGTGGATGGGTCCTGCGGTAGCGGGGTCGAGGAAAGAACCCTTTGGGCTAGCTGGAATGTGGTCATGCGGCCTCCGATAGGGTTTGCATTGCCCTGTCATACTCGGCCTTCAAGAGTGGTTCCCTCTGCTTCGATTTATCGGCAAAGAACAGAGAAGAGCATACAAGGTACCGAGCAATCGGGAGAAGAAGGGTTTCGGCGTAATTGTGGGGTATGGGGATTTGTGTTTGAGCCGTGTAATCAGCAGTTGTGAACGCCGGCGCTCGAAGGGAGGCTTCAAGGGCAAGAACCGTGCTAACAGTCGGGACAGGGATAACGAAAATTGAGAGGGAAGCTGCATCGGGCGCCGTTCCGCGACTCTGGTCGATGTAATAGGCCTGAGGGGGAGCCCCCGCGAGAGCCGTGATGCTTCCCGCATAAATGGATGCATAGTTGTCATATTCCCCCCTTGTCTTGATTGGGCGAAGCAACATGCCGTCTACACGACGCACAGGACCGAGAACGGACTGAATGCTTTCATTAAGGGGGGTTTCCTTTTGATTGGGCGGGATGGTTACCGACTCTTCGCTTCTGGTGTAGTAGTCAAGGAGGCGATGGCCCTTTGTCCAAAGCAACTGCATGGCTGAGTTGAGGTCGTTAAAAATCCTTCGGCGCATAATGTCCGGAGCGGCCGCATTGTTCGGGATGCCGAACACCTCATACATTGAGTCGATGGCTTCGTTTACTTTCACGAGTTTTTCCGTGGGCGTCCGCGCTTGCGGGGCTTCTCAACCCTGTCGTCAATCCTGTTTTGGTTCTCGTCTTTGAAGTCTTCCGGGTCCCTAGAGAACACCTTTTCGGCGGTCATATAGGCCTCAATGGCGGGGAGCGAGGATCCCAACGTCTCGGTTTCGGAAACCGGATCCTTCGCAAGTCTTACGATTGGAATGTAAATTTTGTTCGGAACGGAAAGAATGGACTCCAAGTCGGCGGAGTCTTCCGGGCCCAGTTCGCCACGATCCCAGAGGTGGGCGCGATGAATGGGCGAGTATACGAAAGTTCTGTTGGCGCCTTTGGCGTCCTGAATGCGCAGATACGGGAGATGTGCGGATCCCCCCAAAATGATGCAAATGGCTCTCATCAGAAAAGGATAGGGTGGGGGAGTTTTTTAGGCTCCCCCACCCAGTCCAATACCATTTAGCTAATGGTCGGCAGGGTCAGGCCAGCGTAGTTCACCGCGTGGGTCAGCACCAAGTAGTTGGGCTGTTCGCCATCGGGGCGGACATACGGGCTCTGGCCGAAGATCGACGTAATGTAGGTCTTACGCACGAATTCGCCGTCGTGATTTTCCTCGGAACGCTCGCCGTCGAGGGAGCCGTAACCGCGCACGGCGGCCATGGCACCAAGGATGACGGAGCGACCAATCGCCACACCGCTGGAGTTGGTCTCAATGATGAGCGAACCCACAGGGAACGTGGTGGTGGTGTTATTGGAGTGGAACGCGGCTCCGCTGGCCGTCGAAACGTTGGCGGAGTACGTGCTGTTCCAATCGGTAGACGCGAGGCGGCGGAACGCGCCCGTGGTCTCGGTAGTTCCCGAGAAGAGGGTGCGATCCAGCGTCAGGGTCTTTCCGTCGTTGGCCGAGTAGTGGAAAATGTTGTATTTCCCATTGGTCGGGTTAATCAACAGAACGAAGCCATCATCCTGCTGAGTCGGGCCGAAGCCTGCGCCGGTCGACAGGGTGTCGCCTTCAATGAACTTATAGGCATAGCCTGAGAAGAACTTGAAGTACGCGGCCTTGTCGATGGCGGAAGCGGCACCGCCGCCTTTGAGGGCGATGGCGGAACTTCCGGTGGTGCTGTCAACTGCGGTGGCCGCAGAGGCCTTCGAGTTGAGGGGCGAGCCGATCGCGCCGAAGCCGTCGTGGTCGGTCGGGTTGAACTGACGGATCGCATGACCATCGAGGTCAACGAATCCGCCGGTGAACTGAACGCCATTGTAGCCTTCGGACGCGGCGGCGGCCTGAACAGCGGCGAGGTACTTGGACTCGCTTTTGAGCGAGAGCAAGCCTTCACCGGTGGAGACCACCACGTAGCGGTTGATTTTGTTCTTGTTGATCGTGGCGACCGTGGCCGGACGGGCTCCGCGAGTGCGAAGCTGTTGACCGGCAGCGATGATGCCATCATAGCTGACAACGTCGGCGGAACGCAGGGCGCTCACACCGGTCTTGTTGCCGGCATAGATGTAATTCTTGCTCCCGCCTTTGTGCAGGAACAGTTTCATCAGCTTCTCGGTCTTGATGCGGCCAAGCCAGTTGCCCAGCATCACGGGGACGTTGGACTTGAGCTCGGAGGCCAGAGCCGTCTTTTCCTCAAGCCGGCGGTTGTAGGAAACCGCATGCCGAAGGAAGTCAACGGACAGGTTGTACGCGCCAACGCGGAAATCTTCCGTGTTGTCGTTGACCAGCGTGTCGCCGGTGACGCCCTCTCCGTAGAGTTGGGCCATCGTGCGGAACGTGATCTTGGATCCAGCGCCGCGACTCAGGTCACGGATGGACATAACAGGGTAGCTCTCAGTCGGCCCTTCGAACTGGTTGAAGAAGTTCTCAGCGGCTTCGGAGAGTTGTACCCCTTTCTTCCACAGCTCGGGAAGAAACGAGGACGCCTGACTGGTAAAGTCAGTCGTCGAATTGTTGGTAGGGATGTTTAATGCCGTAGGCATGTTATCATCCTCCTTTCAATTTAGCCTCAGAGCTTGGCCATGAGTTCGCGGAATTGGTCCACGTCCTCAATCTTGGACAAAACATCAGAGGCGGTTGGTTGTTGGGGTGTATTGGTGCGAGCGTTACCGCTTGCGGGTTGAATGGTGGGACTGCGTCGGGCGGCGCTTGGTGAGGGCGCGGCAACCTTGGCTGGAGAGGCCTTGGGGGCTTTCGGGTCCCTCGGGGCGATTCCAAGTTCGTTGGCGGCCATCTGGGCCAGCTTGAACGGCATTTGGGGGTCGCTGATGAGGGGGTTCCGGGTGTCCTGCAAGACATCGAAGATTTCGAACATCTTCTTTGTCAGGGCGGAGTCCTTGCTGGCCGTGTCGGGGTAGAATTCCACCGCCTTTTGTTTGGCGGAATTCAGGCTTTCCTGACGGGTGACCTTTTCGGCCTCCTCCTGTCGCTCCGCAAGCTTTTCGGCCTTGCGAAACTCCTTTTGCAGTTTGGCGATTTCAAGCTCCAGTGCCGCCGCCTTGTCGAATTCGAGGGCTTTTAATGCTTCGGCTTTTTGTGCTGCCTTGGCGTCTAGCTCGTTTTCGATTTCGGTAAGGTTGGGCAGCTGTTGGGCTGGCTCCGCCTGATCCTTTCCTTTGGCCATTTCCATCGCCTGTTCCAGCGAGAGGTCTGGGTTCCGGGCCCTGATTTGCAGGGCCTTTCGCTCGACCTCTGACCAGCTTCCGATGCGGATTCTCTCTGGGAGACCCTCCGGATCGGCTTCGTCGGCTTCCTCGGCCTTGGGTTTTTCCTGCTCCTTTTCCTCGGTCTTTTCGGCCTCTTCGGCTTTTGCCGGCTCTGGGGCTTCCGCCGCTTCAGCAGGCTGTTCGGCAGGGGTTTCGGGTTGCGAAGTTTCCCCCGCAACCTGTTCTGCCTGTTTAGCTTCGATGGCCTTGGGATCCAAGGTCTGGATTAACTCGTGATAGGCGCGCTCATCAAGCGCCGCCACATCCACAGTCTTGTTCTGCGTTTCGTTAGAAACGCCCGTCTGAGTGTTTGTCTCGGCTTGCGCCGGAGTGTTTTCGCTCATACATATTCTTTTGGGCTACATGGCGTAGCTCGCAAAAACATTATGAGCTTGCGACGCGCATCCTATTTGTCTCTTTCCTTTAGGGTCCAAGTGTCTGTTAATGCAAGATTGCCTTCGTAGTGGGGCCTGCCCCAGCTGCTTCCGGATGGGATTGTGACCCCGTCCACCAAAATGGTTACTTTTGTTGAGTGCTTCTTATATGCTCCCTCTTTACTGCCCTGAGTCATATATTCGCTTTGCCACCCCACGGTTGGGTATGTGCTTGTGAAGACGATATCTGGATAAACATCGTCTCTTTCTGGGTCATACCAGTGTCCTGTCTTGGGTATATGAATAGCTGTGACGGAAAAAAATCTAACCCTGCAATTCCCATAATAGCATCGTATTGGCTTTGTGGGACAGAGCGGGGACTGGGCTCCCGGGCCCGGGCAATTGCAATCTGAGCCCGGAGGTGGGCAACATGAACTTGTGCATGTGGACGCCTGCAAAACCCTGTCTGTCGCGTTGTTGGTATACTGAATCCAGTCCGTGTCTGGGGCTGGCGCATCGCAATGTCTTTCGACTGGACCAATATTTCTTCTTTGATACGTCGTCTCGTGCCAAGCGGTGGAGTGGTTATCAAAACACACGTTATAGAATGTTTTGATTAAATCCGAATCCGGTCTTCTTCCGTATTGCGATGGCTGATTGTTGAAGTTATTGCATTCACCCTGCTCGTATGTTCCGGGGACCCAAGGAAGTCCCGGGGGAAAATATGGATCCCTTAATTTGGGGCATTTGTTTTCCCTGTTTTCGCCATACGAGTAACCCGGAATCGGTGGCTGACTTGACTCCCCCTGCTGATCAAAGATATGCTGGATATTTGATTGGGTTGTCTCCTCGGATCTTTGGCAGCAGATGCATCCATTGCACGATTGCCCGGGCGAGAAGCAGTTATTTGTACATGGACATGTCTTTGGCTCGTCGCACGGGGTCTTTTGCCTGTAGTAGCCCGACATTGTGCGCCTGCCCTCCCAAAGGCCGTTCATCCACTTAAAGAGCTTGTCCCTCTTGATCTTTACCTTTTTTCTGGCCTCCCAATACTTCTGATCCATCCCTTCGGGCTTTTCGTTAGGCAAAAGCGTAAACGGGCATTGCTCGAGGCACCAGTAATATCCCCCGGCCATAACTACTCATAGCAACCGGGCTCGGGCCCAAGAAGCTTTGCCGCGTAGCCTTCGTAACAAATTAAAGGCGCCACAAGATTTGACTTAACATTTTGTACCACAACAACAGAATTATTTTCGTTCTCAAACTGGGCGACAATTATTTTGCCTTTTGTCTGCCTTCCTCCGGAAACTGTAATTCTCCAGTTGTTGCTCCCGCTTTGCGTGACTGTCTCGGTTTTGATTCTTGCTTCCTGTATTTGCAGGTCATTATTTATGGTTGCCTCAACAACAACCGAATGGTTGGAGCTCGGTAGTCTTTGCCATGAGTTATCTCCAGTTCCATCAACCTTTTTCCCGTCTATATAACCCTTCCTGATTTTAAACTCATATCCTCCGGCCTGAGTCTTTCTGAGGTAAACCTTGAACGGGTGGTTGCTGATAAGCCTTGGTAGCTTGATCATCCCGCCGCCAAAGAATCTTGCGTCAGTTCCAAGAACATGGCCGTACCCCTTGGCTGGGCTTACGCCAAGGCCCTCGATGTCCTGAGCATTTACGGCCCCGCTAAACTTTTTCTCAAATTTGCTCATGGAAATTGTGAGTGGGTTACGATGCCGTCCATTGGGACTCTGTTGCTCGGCAGGCTGGTGGTCGGATAGGTATACTGGTTGTTGTAGAGGCGAACAAAGCTCATGGTCGGGTTGTATGTGAAATAATCCCCACCAAGCCACTGCCCACCCGTGAAATCGTCGGCTGCTCCTGCTCCATACGTCAGGCTTACCTGTGGCGAGGTGGGAAGCTCGAAATAGTCGCCAACATACCCGCTTAAAAATGGCAGGTCCGGGGATGTCCAGATCGAATAATCCGGGAAGGGCGAGTCAGCCGGATTGTGTGGAACTTGGGTTAATCCGGCCCCAAAGCCTTTTGCCGAGTTGTATCCGTAGAATGTCGTGTCCAGATAAGAGCTTCCGTAGTAATCGCTTCTCGTCTGCCAATTCCACGACTGCACCACCGTCCCATCTGTGAGAGCAAGAAAATTTGGGTCACGATTGGCGAAGGCATACCCATTGGTAAGGCTGCTGTCTTGGTATGGTGTTTGGGGATAAGAAGGATGGGCTGGATCTGCAACCCTTTTTGACTCAATGCTGACAGCAAGCCCCCTGTTCATTCTTGATGACATTAGGACAAGCCGACCCTTAGAATACCTTCCATTTGCCCATACCGGGTTAACATAAGTTCCTGTATATGTCGAAGCATCATTGATAAAAATGTCGTAGCCGGAGTTGCCAAGCTGGTTGTGTGGTGTGCTGGTGCTCGGGGAGTAGTCCGAAAGCTCCCAAACAATTCCGTTGTATACCGTGCTTGTCACGAGAACCGGAATACTCCATTCGGTCACGTCCCACCAATTCGTTCCACCCTGCTTGAAATACATGGGGGCGTGGTTATGTGGGTTGTATGGATTGAAGCCTGTGGCCGCAGGATTTCCTGCCGGAGGCGGCGGGGCACACGGCGGGTACACAACTGGGGTGTGAACTCGGCTATGCGGGGCGTTGAGGGTGCCGCCTATGAAATTCATTGTGTTGGCCCCAATGGTCAAAAGCGGTTTTGCGGCCCTGAACGATTTTGTGATTGTAAATGAATCAAATTTCGTTGTCGCGGCTAGCGCGGCCGTAAAAAGGGACTCTCCAAGGTCGTCTTCGTTCGGGACAGTATTAAGAAGTGTGGACCCGCCGTTCCCCTGAGCTTTGCCCGTCACCGACATTCTTGCGTTTGAAAAAGATGTCGCAATTCTGGATGTCGTAAGGCCGTCCCACCCAATGTTTGGCGGTGTTGTGTCTATGACATAGCCCGGATTTGCATCCGTGAATGTGTATGCCGTTTGATCTTCCGTGCTGATTCCGCAATTTGGATTAAGGGAGTTGTTTGGCTTGTCGGAGACTGAAAGGCTTGATGGGATTTTTCTTATATCCAATGTTATGTTTTTGTTGTATACGCTTGTCCCGGCAATAGAGAGAGACAAAGTTGTGAGGCCGCCATACTCAAAATAAATCCCAACTTGCGTGTTTAGTGCGACTGTTTTGGAGATGACCCCATACTCAAAAGTGGCAGGCTCTTCGTTGTAGGTAGCGCCATTTAGGGCAAGATTCACGTTCCCGGTTGTCGGGGCGCCATCCAGTCCGAGAACCTTGAGGTATGCGATATGTGGGCAGCACTCCTCCGAAACAATCCAATCCGAGGAATACTCTCCGGCGGCATTCAGGACGACAGTGGATTGGGTGACCTCTGTAAAGGTGCTCCCGGCCGCTCCGTAGAACCCGGACTGCATCAGGGCCAGCCGTGGTCCTGCCTTATAAAAGTTAATATCAAAAGTTCCGGTCCACCCCAGCACTCCGGCGCTCGGCTCCTTGGATATTGCAAGTGACCCGCCATTTACCTCCCCATTTGTTGTTCCCGGAAGCGAGTTAATTGTAACCCCGACAGAATTTGCCCCTTGCGTGAAGGTTATCCAGCTTATGTTTCCAGAGAAAAAGTTGTTGAAGCTGTAGGTCAGCGCGCCGCTTGATCCCGTCCCAGATGTCGGCTGGTTGATGTTAATTGTAAATGAGAACGGCAGGGTTATCTCGCCGTCACCCTCTCCGTCGGAGTCGGCATCTAGCGCAGCAAGAATTTGCGCCTGTTTGCCCGGGACCCAGTTCGTGTTGAGCGGCTCTCCGGTTACAATGGCGGACTGCCCGGGGAAGGTGATGGTGGGCCTCATCGAGGGCTGGATGCCCGTAATTGCGACGCTTATCCCCTCAGAGGTGTCCCCGTATTCGCTGTCTCCCGGGAAGGCTATTGTCAGGGTAAATGAGCCGGCCTGAAGAATGTTAATGGTTGCTGGATAGCTCGCACCCTTGGTGATTGTTGCAATGCTTGTATTGCTCGATTCGAATGTAATTAAATTCCACCTTGCCGTGGTCATTGTGAAGTTTGTTGTAAATGCGAATGTCTGTGAAAGCCCTCCTGACGCATTGAGGGCAAGGGTGGCTGGGGCCGTGATTACGGCCGGTATTTTTGTTAGCGTAAATGTAAGCGAGGCCTCTATGGCAAAATAGTCGCTCGTCTCTCCGGTTGATCCGGTAATCACAGCTTCTCCCGGGGCATTTCTTTGAAGGGTAACGGATCCCGACTGGGTAAAAGAAACAACGGACACGGCAGCAGGGTTGCTCGAGGAAATGGATGTAAACTGCACCCCAGCTGGGGCGGTGAAAGCAAGCGTAGTTGTTCCGGCTGAATACACCTGATTCACGTCTGACGGCGCACTAACCTCCGGCGTATTTTTTGTTATTGCAAAAGAGTCTGTTGCGGATCCGGTTCTTCCGTCCTTTACGGCAGTTACCCGGATATAATAGGAGCCTCTCGCCGTTGGGGCATTGGAAAGCCAAGTAAGCCCACCATCCGAACTATACTCTATGGTTATGACGCTTCCGGATGGGGCCGTATACGAAAAGGCCGCGTAGGCGTATCCGGTATAAACCAAGTCTTGGGCCACTACGGTTACCGGAATGCTTGGGGTGAGCAAATCGGAGAACAGGGTTGCGTCCAAAACGAAGGTGTTGGTTACGTTTTGTAGGGTGTTTGGGCTTGTTAGAACAGGCTGAATATAGCTTGCTGAGGATTCCCAGTGGTACGGCCTGTCGGCAGACGCTTTTGCCAAATACTTTGCAAGGATATCATCGGTAATCCTAAACATGAATTTTACCGGGTCAGCCATTGAGGACGTATAGTTTGATGCCAAGTCAAACGAGATTGTGTCGCTTGAGAAGGTGTAATTCGTGAGCCAGCTTTGAGGTGATGGATTGAATGGCATATTAGGGCTCCGGCTTTACGTCATCAATCGCTGGCTGGATTTCAAATGTAAAAACCGTGGAATACTTGATGTCTTCCGGCGGATACACGTTTTCAAAATTCTCCCTTGTGGACACGCTTGTCAGGGTTGTATCCTGCGACTTGAGGAGGTTTATTGTCGAATGAAACTTGCTCATTAGACCATACATAAGCTTTCTTATGTCCCCCGTGGATGCATGCGCCTCGGCGGCAGACACTAGCGGCAAAATGCCCCTTTTAATCTGAACCCGTGTCTTGCCAGATACGGTCGAGATTGAGACATTTCCAGATCCAAAGGCGGCGTCAAGCGGAGTTGAAACCGCGCCATAAACATCCGAAACCTCTGTGGCCGCGCCCCCCCCAGAAACAGAAACATCGGTATAATAACTATCGGAACTAGGGAGGCCCGATTTAAGTCTTACGTAGATATTCCCAGTATATGCAGATCCGGTGTAGGATATTGACTGCGAAGCGGAAAACCCGGCTGCTGCGCTTGTTTGGGAGACTTCAAAGTTTGTGCTGTTGCTTAATGTTGCGCTCAGCGAGCCGGTGGCTGGTGTCAGTCCAGAAGCGGTTATTGTGAACACGGCCGAGTCGGATGGCCCTCCGTTTGAATATGACAAATTTGCCGAATACGGCGCTATTGAAATCGGCATAAACTAAACCGCTGTCCCGGTTTCTGGGCTTGCTCCTCCGGCTGGTCCGGCGTCCAAGGGAACTTGACGGGCATTCCCGACCGAGCTTGTCGGCGACCCCGGTGATCCGGCCTGACCAAAAACACGCCCGTCTGGAGTGATTCCGCCCGGGGCAGGGGGCGGCTCAAAAGCGACAATGATGGAGTCTGCCTCCATAATCCCAAGAGCCTTGAGGCTCTGCCTGTAGAACAGGGCGACCTTCTGCTGAACCTCCGGAGGAAGTCCGTAGAACTGGGCCACCATGTTGGCGGCTTGGGCGTTGCTCTGGAGCTGTTGCTCCCCATGGTAGCGGGTAAGAAGGATTTTGACGTTTAGATTGAAGTCCTTGACCTCTTCGGGATTTACCGAGATCAGGCTGATGGCATCTCCCTCTAGGTATGTAAATGCTTCAACTCTGTCTAAGTTGTCCAAAAGGATGTGCATCAGCCGGCTCAGAATTTGGTTTAACCCGCTCTCCAAGCTGAGGAGGTACTGGCTGAACATCTCGTTCCCGGCCTGATCGATGGAGCGGATCCCTGTGGCAAGCTTGGAGCTTGGGAGTCCGGAAAACTCCTGATCCCCACCATGAATCACGCCAGACTCAAGCTGAACAAGCTGAGTGAAGTAGTTTAGCATGAAGTTTAGGTCTTGGTTCTTGGTTTCCGGCAGGGTGACATAAGTGAGGGCATCGGCCGCGTTGAAGCCCGGACGCAGAGTATACGTCCCACCTGTGTTTAATATCAGGTTTGGGTTGGCCGACCCCTCAAAAGTAGCGTCAGGACGCCAGAAGGTGACCCTTCCTGAGGCACTCTGGGAAAAGTTTAAGCGGTTAATGGTAAGATCGATAAAATCCTGTGATGTTTTGAATTGTTCGACGCCGCCAAGCCCGTACCAGCGTCCGTCAACAGGGTTAATCCGAACCACTGTAAACGGCCTTTTGCCGTCTGGTGTCACATTGGCGAGGTAGTCGTAGTAGATGGCCTTGCGGTTGCGGACATCCAGCATGAGCATGATTTCCTCGGTAATGCCGTCCCCGTTGGCGTCGTATCTGAGATAGCATTCTGCGATCTCAATCGTTGGGTTCTCCTGATCGTTGGTTACTTCGGCCTCCCCGCGCTCGCTTCTGGCCTGTTTGGCGGCTGTCTTGGGGTTACTGCTTTCGCCGGCGGACAGGCGGATCTGCTCGATGGCGGCCTGAATCCGCAGGAGCTCGGCTTCCGGAGTTTCCTCGCTTTTTGACTTTGAGTAGAAGTCGGCAAGCTCCATGACCGGAGCGTCGTAAAGGTGGGCGCAAAAATCAGCATCATCCACGCTGGTGGCGTTCAAGGGGCAGATGAAGTCCTGATAGTAGACCGGCTCTGCTGTTGGGCCTTCATGCAGGACAATCTTTCGGGTGATGGTCTTCTCGATGAAAATCGGGACGATGGGCTGTTGGGTGACTCCGTCTCTTTGCAGGATCATCGTGATGCCATCCGGCCCGGGGATGAATGAATCCATGTCGGTGATGATGTCCCCGTCCGAGGCAAGGATGTCGTTTCCATTAACATCAACCAACACCTTGGCTTTACGCTGAAAGATTGATTCCTTCTTTTGGTGGGTTGTCTTGACCACGCACTCTCCGCGAACAAAGGCCATTTGCAGGATCATTGCCACGGCTTCTTTGAGCTTGGTCTTGTCGAATTTCCACCGGGCGTATTTCTCGACCCTTTCGGACACATTTCGGTCTGCCGGCCCCTGCGGAAAGGTGTTAAACCAAGGCTCTGTACCGATAAAATATTTCTGAGCCCTTGCAATCATTTGTCGGACAATACGGCGGGTCACCGGAACGATCAGATTGCTGTGCTCGAAAATTCCACCCATGACCGTAGGGCGCCATTCGACATTGTTCTCGTAGAGCCATTCGTAAACCTGCCGGCGGCCTAAAAACGATTCGTGGGCCGCCATGGTTCCGGTTTGGCTGGCCCAAGCAACCCCGCGAATAAGGGACCGGCCCATCTCGGTTTCGGTCTTTCTGAGCCTTTCGACTGCATATTCGACCAGAATGGCTTCCTGTTGCTCGGTAAGCTTATAGGGAGACGAAAAGCCGGTTTCGGCCGGGACTCCTCCGCCTAGGGCAGTCTCGTTCTGCTCGGGCTTCGCGCTCTCAAGCGCCTTTTCGAGTTCTTCTGCCTGATTGACAAGGTTTTCTATTTGGGGTGAAGCCACGGGTAAACCTCCTACCTGACGCCGGCCGGCTCAACAGCCATTTTCTCTTTTGCGCGTCGCGCGTTCCTGATTGCCTGTCTGGCGCGGCTTACTGCGTCCTCGCGGATTGAGTCCACAAGCTTTCTGGTGTTTTCGGTTGGATTGGAAATTCTTTCCTCGGTAAGGACATTGTCTATCCGGTCGCCGGCGTACTTGGAGGCAAGGGCCAGCATTGTTTTGTATTCGGCCGGAGTCATTTCCTCGTTTGAGGAGATTCCGTCCCTGTCCTTTACCTGAATGAACCTGTTTGGGGCTTTCGGCTGGTATCTGGTCTGCGGGAAGCGTGAGTTGTATGCCGCAACAAACCTTTCCAAGTGGCCCTTCTTTGATTCGACGTAGGCAAGCCCATCCGGGACAAGCCCCTTGGTAAGTCCCCCGATCATTCTTGAGGCTCTGTCCGGGATGCCGGCGGATTTTGCGATGACCTCGGCTCCGGTTATTTCACGATCCCTGACCTTGAGGTCTGCTCCATACCGAGGCGGAAGGGCCGAGTCCTCATTTCCGGTAAGGGCAGGCAGGCCGGGCATGAAGGAGTTGACCCATCCGGCCATTTCCGCTGGCCCCCACCCAGTCATTCTGTCCACATCCCACGACTCGTCACCAAAGGTGACCGCACCCGGCTCAAACAACCTCTTGAAGAAATTAGGGATAAGAATTGATGAGGCCCTTTCCCTTAGAACGTCGTAGCCCTTGTATTTGCCGGTGTCTGACGGGTTATCGAAGCCGGTTAGCTTCCCAAAGTCCCTGATGGCCTTGGAGAATGTCTTTGTAAATGGATACCGCAAAAACTCCTTAACATAGTCCCCAAGAGCTTCCGGGGCTGGTTGCCTGCCCTTGACGACCTGCTTTGTGGATCTTGCCGCGTCGGCCACGTAGGCGAGGGCGCTGACCGGCTCATATCGCCCGTAGGGAATGACATAGTTGCCGAGCGGAGTCCTTATGATTACGGATGTCGATGGATTCCCGTACTTGGTTCGGACCGCCCCTGACCCAGTGATTAAAATTGGCTTTTTGTCGTCATCGTCGTCCCCCTCCGCAAACGCAAACAGCGATGCTAGGCCGGCAATTCCGAGCAAAGCCTCTGAATGCCTTTGGGCGAGGGCATTATAGTCAAAAACATTCATGGTGTTAGCAACACGCCCACGGGAGGCCCGGAGGGCCACATTGGCCATCGCCAGAGGTGAGTAGGCGGCAGAGGCTCGCGCGATGTTGTATGGGCTTCTAATCAAAATCAGGAAGCTCTGGACAAAGCGGAGGGCAAGCTCGGCCGGGGAAAGGGATCTTCCAAAAACCTTGATGCTAGAGCCGCGCCCAACTCGCGTTGCGGCCTTGCCGAGCTCCATATTAATCATGGTAAGAGCCTCGGGGGCCAGCCCGAGAAGCTCGCCAATCGACTGATAGTCCCTTAAGGATCTCCCGAGCCCCTTGGCCTTTTCCCATAGCGGCTCCGGGGTGAGTAGCTCCTCGTCCCCACGGATGGAGAGCCGTTGGGTAAAGGTGTCGCGTAGGGTTCTGTCCACGGCAAGCCGCCAAGCCAAAGACCCCTTGTCCGAGAGCTCGCTTTCCACATATTGGTCAAGTGCCTCGCCCGAGAGCCCACGAGCCTTTGCGAGCCTGTAGGCAAATGCCCCCACGTAAGCCCTTGCTCGCATTGTTTTGTTATATTCGTCGCCGGCGAGAAGGGTGTTAACGCCCAGCCTTACTAATTTCCCTGCAAGCCCGGGGATGGATTTGTCCAGAACCCCGGATTCCCTGAGCCTAATATCGGAGACATTTACGATGCCCTGCTCGACCCCAAACTGGATTCTTTCCGTGGTGAACGCAGTCATGGCTTTTTGCCATGCCTCGGCATCCCTACCAAGCCATCCAAGCTCCTTGTAGGCCCTGAACGCCTCCGACAATCCTCCGCTGATTGCCTGACCTAGGGTCTGGTATGGGGAGCCAATTTCCACCTCTTTGGGGGCTATGCGGGATCCGGAAGGATTGCCCTCCTCGTCGAAAGTCGGAACTTTGTCGTAAACTGTTTCGGTCATCTTTACGCCACGAATTGCGCCCCTGTAGTAGGTGGTCAGCGCTTCCACAAATAGGTGGGCAGGGACGGTAAGCTTGGCGAATGGAATGGTGGAGACGTTGGCCACGAGGGAAGGGGATCCCGTAAAGATGAAGGATGAGAAAACGTCGGAGGCAATCTTGCCCCAAGAGGCCGGCCCGTTGATGCCCTCGGAGATAATGCTCGAGATCCTGTTGGCCGCATGGGGATCGTCGTACCCGAACAGGGGATCGCTCTCCTTATTCTCTAGGTTTTCCGTGTTTAGGCCGAAGGCGTCGTAAAGCATCTTTCTGGCCTCATCCACGGTGAAATTGTCCTGATCCGGATCTTCCGGAGCTCTGGCAAGCAGGCCTTGACCCTCGGAGTGCTTTTTAAGGGCCTTCATGAGTTGCTTGCGGGTCATCTTCCCGGCCTTAACCATTTCGAGAACCCTGCTAAATCGCCTGTCTGCCTCTGGCCGTAGCCCCTTTAGGATAGCCAGCTTGATTTTGTTTCTTCCGTTTTTGATTCCTGTCTGAAGTTCAATGTCTTTGACTGAATAGCCCAAAAGGTATAATTGCACCGCATCGCGAAGCTGTGTGTCTTTTATAGACTCAAGGATCTGGCCGGCTGTTTGACCGGTCCGAAGCTTCTTCTTCATGTTATCCTCTTCCAGCCCCTTCAGGCTTTTGCCGACCTTGCCTAGGGCCTGATCTGCTTTTTGTGCGTTCCGGGAGAGGATTTCGCGTTCCGCCACTCGGACTCCTCCGTCCTCAATGTCGGCCTTCATTTGGGCTATGGCGGCCTCCTGCTGGCTAATATAATCAATCCATTCTTGCGGAAGATTTGCGCCAAACTGGGCTCTTGCTCGGGTCTTTTGCTCGTTCAGCGAATCTTCCGCGATAGATAAGTCCGCCTTCAGCTTTGCAGTCTGGTTGATGGCTTCTTTTTGAAGGTCGCGCCGATCAATTGCCGTGATTGGCGTATAAACGGCCTTTCTTCTCCTGTCGTCGGGATTGAAGGGCTTTCTGCCTTGAAGGGACCGGGCGGCCTCAGTCCCGGATTTGTCGTATTGCCTCTGCAAATAGAGGAAATCGTTGATCTGCTTCTCGTCTTCCGAGGCGAAGGCCTCTAGGGCCAGCTGATTTAGCTCCCTCTGGGCCGCATAGTCCTCGTCCTTGGATAAAACCTCTCCCGCCTCAAGCCCGGCAAGACGACCGAGAATCTGGCTTCTTGAAATTGTGTCTGCTTTTGCCATCGCTTCTTCGTTTGTGTATGGCTCCGGGCTTGGGGTCGCCTCTCTTCCGGCCCGGATGACTGCGCTGGCCTCAGAGCCTTTCCCGTAATCAACAAGGCCGCGCCGGTCCCCGGCAGACTCGTCACGAAGGGCGGCCTGAATTTCATCACTTGTGATCCAATCGCCGTCTAGGGCTTCTTGAAGCTCGTCTGGGCTCATCAGGTCTGGAGTTCTCGAGAGAAGCTCTGTTGGGCCAAAATCAAACTCGTCCTGCAAGGCTTGCGACGCTTGCTGGCCTTCGGCCGACAACCTTCTGGTGATGTTGGGAATGTCGAAGAGCCTTAACTGAACCGGAATGGGCCACCCAAACCTGATGGCCATCGACTCGATCCGCTCAAACATGTCGACATCTTTCGGAGCAAACTCTCCGGACTTAATTTTGTCTCGAAGCTCAAAGTATTTTGCCAGAAGGCGAGGAGGAGGTAGGGGATTCTGCTTGTAGTAGAAACTAAGAGAACCGCCCCTGCTGCCGCCCTCATTTACCTTGGTCGTCCACTCTCCGTTTCTTATAAACCCGGACTCAACTATTTTCTGAACAAGATCTTCAGGCAGCTTTAGGTAGCCCTCTACGGCATTCGCGTGGATTCTCCACGCCGAGTCAGCTATAACTGTTCCGTCATTTAGCTGAACTGCAAAAACCGGCCTTTTGAATGAATCCTTATAAGCCTCTTCATAGTCAAGAGACTCAAATGATCTTGGCTCCAGAATTTCTGGCGTCCTAGCCCCAAGCTCAAGCTCAAGCTGGCCACCGCCTGCGCCGGATTCTTTAATTGCCCGTTGGGCGTCGGACCTTGCCGAGGCAATTGACTCAAATGTTTCCCCGCGACCAAGCCTTCCGGACAGGAACACGTCAAAATCGTCCAGCTTCGACTCTTCCTCTTGGGTCAAAATCTGCTTGGATTCTAATGCTTTTTTTGCCGAGTAGATTGCATCGATGGCGTTCAGAACCTTTGAGTAGGCTTCCTCGAACCTTGATCTTGCGATGTTGTCGGGGCGGTGTCCGGAAAGCTGTTCCTCTTCCGCAATTGCTTGGAAGCTCATTCCGCGAACTTTCATTTCGATAATTCGCAAGCTGTCCGGGCCAAGATATCTTGCCATTACTTCCGCCGCAGTTCCTGACTCCGCAAGTAGCGTTTCCTGTAGGTTTGCAGACTCATCTGCCCTCTGGTCCAACTCATTGCCCGTTTCTGGATTAACAAATTTGCGCTCAACCATGCTCTCCGTGTCTTCGTCGGCTATTTCAGTTGGGCGTCTTTCGCGAGCCTCTGCTGATGTGACAATAAGAGACTTCCCCTCCTGATCGTAGTTCCCAACCAGTTTTCGGACATGATTCTCAACGGACCTCATGACAAAGTTATTGAGCCTGATCTCTTCTCTTGCCCCGACGATATGCCTCATTTCAAATCCAAGGGCTCGGTCCTTGTCGCTCATCTCTGCCACAATGTCCTCGACTGAGGGATTCTTGTTTCCGGAAACAAGGAGCTTCCTAATAATCCTTTGGACAAAGGCCTTTCTTGCCTCTGTGTAAAGATTTAGATCGCTCGAAGTTGCGTTTACGCGAGTCGCCAAAAAGTCCTTGGCAATCTGCTTGCCGCTGGCCGACTTTGAGAGAACGTCGACCATCTTGTCATAAATTACCTCCCGAAGTTGCTCCTCTCCGTACCCGCGAGCATAGAATCTGTCTGCTACCGACATTCCGCCGGCGTCCGACTTGTTGACCAAGTAAGTTATGATCTTACCCCCGGGCCTGATTCTGCCCTCCTTCATGCCTTGGTCGGTTCTGGTGAGCCCCTCCATTGGGGCTATTTCCTGTATGACTAGGTAGGCGTTCCTTGCGGACTCCTCGGTTGCGCCAGTCTCGGCATCCTGCTCGCTGTCGGGTTCCTCGGAGGACTCGAATAGGTCGGGAGCCCTAGCCCGTAGGGAGAGGGAATACCTATTCGGATATCTTAGTAACTTGCGCTCCGCCCGGGCGCGGGATGCGATAATTTCGCCTAGGCTAGCGCCGCTATCTGCTTCTCCAGTTCGGCTATCGCCCCCTCGTCCCTGTCCTTCATTTCCGACAGGTTGCGATGGATTGTCTTGAGGCTGATTAGATTGGCCTCCTTCTGTGCCGGTTCTGAGAGATTCTGATGACGACTGAAAACCTCTTGCACTATTCTTTGTGTTGTAGCTGATGTATTTTGTTCTGAGGTCATTGATGTCCTTCCAATGTCTTGCATATATACTAGCAAGTATCCGTTCTGTTGCTATGTCGTCAACGCCAAAGGCACGGATCCTTGCATAGTTGTTTGCGAGCTCGGAGGTAAACTGAGAGCCCTCATTCCTTGCGTTAACGTGGGTTATTTCATGGATGAAAACGTGTATGGTCTCTAACGCGGCGGCTTCGGGGCTGACCATGGCATCCTCGGAAAGGCCGGCAGGGTTGAACCAAATGGACTTGAATGGCTTAACCATGTTCAGGCCCCTGTATTCCTTGTCTATGGATATGCCGGAAAACCACCCCTGCGCTCCATCGGACGCCAAGGCTGCGTAAGGCTCCATATTCGGCCCCACCTTTGCTCCAAACTCCCGCATGAAGCCGGAAAGGGCGTTTCCAAGGCTTGCAAACATCTTTTTGGCCCTTCCTCCGTCCGCTTGAGCCGAAAGATCGATGTTGGTGTTGTTGTGAAACAGGGGTACGCGGGGATCCATTCCGCTGACATCAAGTGCCGCCGACTGGAAATTAATGTCCTTTTCGGGCTTGAATGACTGCTTAACGTACTCCTCTTTGGGGATCTCCTTTGGCTTTATTCCCGATTGGTCCGAGTACCTGATAACCACATTATCACCAGAAAAATCAACGAATTCCGGCTTCTCAATTGGAACCGTGGGCCGTGGCTTGGGCCGTGCGGCTGCTATGTCAGCCAGCTCATCCGAAGTAAGATCCTTCTGCGGGTCGAACTGAGGCATTTTTTCCAAGTTTGAAAACGATTCTTTGGCCTCAAGGAGGTTTTGCTCGGTTGCCATGCGCCTGAGGTACCCATACATGGCGCCCACGTCCTCTTTGATGGTTCCGCGCCATCCCTCTCTGGAGTTGTTGAATGGGTAGGCGGCGTTTTCTGGCTTAACCGACGGCCTGACGTCGAGAACTATGTTGTATGGAAGGACGCCCTCCTCCTGCCAGCCGAATACGTCATAGCGACTAAGTCCGAACTGGTGCAGGCCGGCAGACAATATCTCAATCGTTGGATACTTCTGCCTTTCCGGGTTGATGTAGACATCAATATTTCCCCAAGAAAATCCGAACCGAGTTTCCTTCTGATAGTCTTGTTGGTTTACCCCTAGGTTTAGAATTTTGTTTACTGCTCCTGTATACGGGTTGGGTGGATAGGCGAGTGTTACTTTAATTGGGCCAATCAGCGGCTTGCTCAGAAATGCCGGTTCTTGCGGAAAGTATAGTGTCTTCGTATTTCCCTCTGAGTCCTCAATTGTTTGAGGAATGACAACCTCAACGCTTGTTCCGGACGGCTCAGACGTCTTTTCCGTGACCACATTGATGGGGTCTCGATTAAGAAGGGTCTTCCGGTCCGTTAAAACGGTGGACTTTACCCCGTCCCTAACGCTGACGACCTTGACGCTGTCGGATCCATACAAGAAGGCCATTTTGGCGAGCCCTAGGCCGCCGGAGGTGTTTTCGGCGCTCTGCTCCTTGTGGGTTCCGGCAATCGTGAAAAAGGCTTTTTGGATGATTTCCGGTGTCATGCCGACCCCGTTGTCCGTCACCGATACCGTTCTCTTGTCTGGATCTAGCCTTATAAAAACCTCTCCGGGATTTTCGTTGGTTGCGCCGGCGGCCCGAGCGGCATCAAACGAGTTCTGGAGGAGTTCCTTGACGGAAACTTCAACTAGGTTCTTTTCATACATTTTGGGCCCAAGGAGGTTCAGGATGCGCGAGTAATTGATTTCTGGCCGTATTTCCACGCTTCCTTTTGTCTCTCCAATGGTTGAGCCGAATAGGTCTGGCTGTCTGGCCGCAAGCTCAAGCGGGTCTTTTTTGGCAGGGAAGATGGGCGCCTGCGGCTTGGAGTTGTCTGGGTAGATTGCGCCGGCCCTATCAAGGGCGATGCGAATCATGTTAAGATTGAGGTCGGGCGTAAGCTTGGTCTCAAGCCCGGGCAACATGGCTTCGGAGGCCTCCCGATAGATGCTTGCCACCATGTCTGAGTAATTGGCGATATAAGAGGCGATTCTTTCCGGGGATCCCTTAATTCCTCGCGCGTTCGGGATTTTAGCCAGCGGGGAGGCAACGCCTTGAATGCCGTCCAGCTTTCCGTCCCTTACGATAGGCACAAGGACCATGGCCTGTTGTGGGCTGATGGTTCCAAAGAGGCCTGACTGGTTGATATAATCCTCGTATTCGGCCAGCCCGACCATGGCGATGGCCCTGTTGTCTCCGCTCTTTCTGGCGGCCTGCTCCCGCTCGGCCCTGTAGGCCAAATAATCCGAAAGGGATTTCTGGATGGCGACTATGGGGTTGGCGTCTTTTGCATCCTGACCCAAAAGGTCTTCGTATTTCTGGAAATCCTGTTTTACCCGGAACAGGGAAGGGGAGGCTTTCTCCAATCCTTGCTGAAGCGTTGCGATTCCGTTGTTTCGGGCAATCGTTGGCGAAACAAGCATGTTGATTGTGTCGAAAGTCTGCTTGGTGAGGGCCATTTCACCCTTCTCGTTGGTCGGGGCGAACACGTACCCAAGAATTGCCCTGCGGATTCTGGCTTCAAAATCGGGCGTGTAGACGCCGTTTTGATAGTATCGTCTGTCGCTATCGTTGCTGAATATGCGTAGCCACCTAGCCAAAATGTCGTCGTTGTTGCCGGCTGGTGTTCCATCCTGATTCAGGAGACTTGGCTGCCCATTGACCATGACCTCCTGCGGAAGGCTAAGGTCTATGTCATCAGAGATTTCCAAGGCGTCGGCTAGGGCAATTTCCGCATCGTTTTCGTTCCCCGTGCCGAGATTGGCGTCCCTCGCAATTCTCCGTAAGTGCTGTTTCTCGGTTCCCAGCGAACTATTGAAAGTGTTTTGCCAGTCGATCTTCCTGACCAGCATGGGCCTTTGGCCTGATGCCAATATTGCGTCTATTTTCCCGGCTAGCTCGGGGTACTTGGCCTTCAGTTTTGCGACATAGTCTGCGACCCTTTCGTCCGGAGCGGACGAGTACCCCTCGGTTCTTCCGTGCCCGGCAATAATGTCAAAGCCGGCCTGATTGACGCCGTAGGGGTTGTTCTTTGCCTCAATTACGGTTGCTGGGCCGGTATCAAGCTCGCCGGTGTCCCTTGACGCGGCTTCGTCCTTATCCCAATCCCGGGCAATAACGGCAACCTTTGAGGCGTACCCCTCGTCCCCGGTGCGATCTCGAAGCTGGAGCTCGGTTCCTGCCATATTGTTGAGCTCATTAATTGGAACAACGTCCAAGTCATAACGCACCACGCCATACTCCGTCTTTCTGGTATTTGTGGACTTTAGTCCCTGCGTTTGGGCTGGCCCAGAAACCTGAACTTGCCCTTGAAGTCGCTGCTTGGCCTGATCCGGGGTTAGGTTGGATATCTCCGCCGGCGTAAGCCCCATGTCCCGAAGCCTTCTTTGGGTTCCCGAATCAATTGATGGCCCGGAAGCTTCCTGCTGTCCGGCCTTCATATCCAAAACGTCGTTGATCGACTGAATAAGCGAATCCAGATCCGCCGCAACTTCCGGATTTGTTTCAGATAGCGACCGGCGAAGGCCGTTAATGGCCCTGAGGATGTACTTCAGGTAATCCTTGATGGTCTCCATCAGGCTGGCCGTTACAGATCCTCCGCCCCTTGCCGAAGCTTCCGCTACCTCTGCCGCTACCTCTGTCCTTCGCTTGGAGTTAAGTTGCTGAAGAAGTTCCCCCATCAGGGTAACATCGCTAATTCCGGAGCTTTCGGCCCACTCCATAAACTCCTCAGCCGTATATCCGCCCTCCTTTATGGGCGGACCATCCTTGCCGAAATAAACGGAGGCCGAGGACATGAGGGCGTTAAGGATTCTTTGATCCTGTTTGGCTGACTCAAAAATGTTTTGATAGAGCCTTGAGCGTTCTTCCTGATAAAACTGCTTGTAGTCGGACCTGCCGGATTCATTGGCCTTGAGGTTGCTGGCAATAAAGTCAGCCATGTGTCGAAATTCCTCGCCAAAGGCCCTGTTTGACCATTCGGGCGCTTTTTCATCCAGCCGAGTGAATAGCCTTGGGTTAACGACAAGGCTGATCGTGCCGTCCTCCGCTAGGCTGGCCTTTATCGCCGCCTTGGACTCCGAGTCCTCCCTGATTCCTATGGATGCCTTGAAAATGGATCTGGCCTCTCCAGCAAATCTTTCCAAACGACGGCGAGCATTGATGTATCTCTCCTTTGAGTTTTTGCCTTCAAGCCGGCGCATGTAGGGGTTAATTGCCCCACCAACCCTCTTTCTTTGCGTGTCTGGCCCTGTTAGGAGCGCGGATGGCTCCTGCCCGACCAATTCCTGCTGTTCGGCCAGCCGAACATCCCCAAAAGCGATTGTTTTGGCCCCGTCCTCCTTGAGTTGTTTTAGGGCAAGCTGTTTGGCCTTGTTTTCGTTTTCGGCCTGTATTGTCAGGGTTCCCTTAATTTTCCCATTTTTTGTGTATGGGACCGCCCAAGTTTGGCCGGTTTGCGGCTTGGCTTGGTCTGTCGTGGGGGCTGGCTCCGGGGGTTGCTGTTGCTCCGCCTCAAGCTTTTGTCTGGCGGCTTGATCTCTTTCCGCCCTGACATCCTCTTGGGCTGGAGCCTCGGAAAGGACGGGGGGCTGGTCGGCCAGCGTGGTCGGGGGAGCCGAATCCAATAAATTCTGATTGTTGGCGACAACGGACTCCAGAGTTGGAGCCTTCCCGGAAAGAAACCGCATGAAGGAAGGGGATACAATTGTCTTCCCGTCTTCTGTTTGTTGGAAAAGCTGGGTTCCTCCGACCTTAAGCTTTAGATCCTGCTTGGTCAGCGGGGCTCCCACCGAGTGTTTGGCGGCCGCAAGCGCGGCCTGCTGGAAGCTGGCATCACCCTTGGCCAGCGGCTGGTCGGGGAGGGATCCGATTTCGTTCTGAAGCGAGAAGCGAAGGGCCGCGTCCCCCTGCATGGCTTGAATGAGGTTGTACCGCTGGAGAAGGAGGTCGTTTCTTTTTAGGCGAAGGATTTTGCCTTGCGCGGGATCTTTGGTCTGCTGAATCTGAGAGTTGATCGCGACAAGCTGGGAGTCAATTCGCTGTCCCACTGCGATTGCCCATGTAATCCCGGTGCCGCGAAGCTCGTTTTGAACCGAAAAGGGTTGTCTTGCGGCAAGCTCGAATTGCGGGTTTTCCTGACCTTGGGCCGGCGTGACCGTATCAGCGTACTGGCGCCAGCCGCCCATCGGAACGTCGATAGAAAGGTTTTGATATTGCCCGGAAACATTGTCCAGTCCCTCGTTCTCCATGAGCATGGATGGAATGACCACTGTTTTTTTGTAAATTGACCCACCGACGCCACCAATAATCGGAAGGGTAAAGCCAAGCATGAAGCCCATCATCGCTTCTTGGAATGCGCCCTCGTTCCAAGGCCTGCTGGGATCCCAGTTTTCGTATTTTTCAGCCAAGGCGTTCAAAAGAAGTTTTTGGGATCCTTCTGCCCCAAACTCGGTTGCGCCGGCAAGGGGGGGCGTCAGCCACATCGGAACTTTCTTCTCCCCGACTTGAACAGCGGTTCTTTTGAAAAAGCTTCCCAATGTCTTGGGGGTTACGGCGGCCGCGCCTTTAAGCATTCCAAAGGCAAGTTTCATGCCGATGGCGTCGGATACGGTGTCGATAAACCCGCCAAGTCCTGCGTACCTTAGGGCGGCAATATGGGCGTCTGCTTCATTGAGTGGCTTTGGTTCGTCCTTGATTTTACCAGCCTTAAACTCGGCCAGTTTGGCCTGATAGGTTTGCTCCTGATCTTCTCGGGCTTCCGTGTAGAGCCGGCCGGTGTTCATCGCCATACCGACCGGTATTCCCTTGCTCCTCAGCGCGATGTAGGGAAGGGCTGTCCAAGCGTAATCGCCGATACCCTTAAGAAAGTTTCCGGCCGTTGAGGCCTCGAACTGCGGGTCAACGTAAAAACCCTTTTTCAGGGACTCTATATTCCCCTTGGCCGAAGAGGCCGATTCGTCCATCCAGTCGGCTATGTATTCAACAAACGGCTTGGCGGCCTTGGTTTGGTAAATCTTATCCAAAATGGCCTGCCCGGCCATGTCGGAGGCGACCCTGACTGGGGCTAGGGCTGGGTTGCCCTCCAAGCTTGGCAACACCTTGGCCAGCCAGCCGGCTGGGCCGATTGCGTCCATTACGTCATCCCCTCCGGCCGCCTTGGCCCTAAGTCCGCTTGCGGATATCTTGAACAGGCCTGCCGCCGATTCTTGGCTGGCAACGAGCGGAGCCCTCATGAACGAGGCGATTGAGTTGGCTAACCAGCCTTGGCCGTCCTTGGATTTTTTGTATTTCCCGTAATCCGAGAGCATGCGGTCGGCGTCTTGCTGACTTCCGCCGTTGGCCACGTAATCTTGGGCAAGCTTAACAACCCCCGTGTCGTCACCGGCTTGGGCCAGCTGGCCGAACCTTTGGCCCATTGCATTAAAGTTTGCCTGTCTTTTTAGATACTCATCGCGAATTCCGGCTGAAGCCCTCTCTGACTGCGCCTTGGCAAAGGCATTGGCTTCGTTGGTTATTTCTTCAGTTTTTTTTTGAAACGAATCGTTGATGGCTTTTTCGGCCTCGGACGATGTTTTGAAAATGTTTCCGACTCTGTCGGACGCGGCATTGGCCGCCGGCTCAAGGGACTTGTATTCTTCGCCAAGCCTCTGAATCGCCTGCCGACGGCCTTCAAACCGAGAATTAAACTCGGCCTGCTCCTGAGGAGTCATTTCATCCCATTTTGACGTGGCCTCCTCAAGCTCCCTGTTGGATATGTCCACCAGCTGTTTGATGGTCTGCTTGCGAATTGCCGCAGGCAGGATTTCCTTGCTGGCTTGGTTGTAATCTTCTTGGGCCTTGATGGAGAGCTTGGCCTTCTCAACTGCGGAGCTTCCGGCCTCTTGCTCAATCTTGAGCTTGGATCTGAGGTCATTCCCGGCCGTCCTAAAGAACGCAGAATTTTGCTGTGCCGGGACGTCTGGCGTGGCGCCCTCGACCATCACTGTCCCCCTTCCGCCGGCGACGGCCACTTGGTCCGGCTTGGCCATAAATGCCTCTTCTGGGGTTTCGCGTCCTAGAGTTCTGTAGGTCTCCTCAAGGCTACGCACCACCGGATCGTCGGAGGGATTTTTGCCTTCACGAAGAGCCCTTTCCTTGGCCTGACGAAGCAAGTCCATGGCAACGCCCTGCTTCTCAATTTGCTTAAGTGCGACCCTTTGTTTTTTTAGGTCCGTGACTTGCTGTTGTAGCCCAAGTCTTGTTTTGGCTGATTCCTCTGGCTGAAGTTGTTTGCCGTCAAAAATGGGGAGTTCGCCGGTTGTTTTTGATGCGGCTTCCATGTCCCGCAATTCGCGCTCCTTAAGCTCAACCTCGTCGATTTGAGTCTGAAGCTCGGAAGAAAGCAGGGAGGAGGCTTTTTGATTTTGCTCAAGAAGCCCCTTTCTGGCGACATCCCGAACCCCCAGATCCTGCGAGTTAGCCAACTCCTCGTAGCCGCCGATAAATTTATAGTTTTTGGCGTCCGGCTGTCTTGGATCTTCAAACTCCTCGTAAATTCCGCTTTTTGGGGTTCTGGGGTCTGACGAGGCATCTTTTCCAACAATTAGAGACCGGCGTTTTGCCGACCGATCCTTGGCTCCGCCGTACTTGTCTGTTTTTAGCGTGTCGTCAACGAGCTCGCCGGTTGGGAGCCTTCGCTGAACTGAAAATTCCGCTTCGGGCCTTTCAAGCCGGCTGATTCCGGTGCTTGGGTCTAGGGATACTTTTGGCTGAAGCCCTTCCTGCGGGTCTGTATACGTGGATATTCCGGCGCTTTCAAAAACCTCTTTTTTCCCTCCTTCGAATGCCCTTGTTGCGCTCTTCTCCTCTGCCTGAATATCCCTGTCGTCTTGTTTTGTCTCAGAAATAAACTTGCGTAAACCAGAAGGAGATCCTGCCGCAATCGGGCCCTCATAGGCCTCGCCCTTGTTCCTTGGGCTACCGCCCGTGATGGAGTCCAAGCCCATGTCTTAAGCGAAGTTGAGTCTTTCTCCGGACTTCTTTGCCGCCTGTCTATTCCCCTCTTTCGCTTTTTCCTTGGATTCGGTTGTCTGGTTGCCCGGAGTTGCCCCGGGTCCACTGACGTTGCTTATGGTTTCCGGGCCTTTGTATTTTGACGGTGCTTTCGTGTTTTCATTCATCGAAAATGGCATAGTTGCCTCAACGCCAAAACTCCTTCCCCCGCCACCCATTGCTCCGGGATCTGGGTTAATTGGGCTTGCCCCTGTTCCGGCAAATGTGCTGGCCTGAACCGGATTTGTTTCGTTTTCATTGATAGGCCTTTTGCTCTCTGCGGTTAGCGATTGTGATTGCTGCCCACGGCTATCAATTCCAGAGTAATTCGATCCGGCGCTGGCCTTCGCCGTGTCTGCGTCCAGCTGTCTCCTGTTCCCACGGCCAAACGCATCATCCGGAGCGGCTGTTAGCTGTCCCTGCTGTCCGGCCGGAGCTCCAAACGAGTAATTGGCCCTCACGTCCTCAGCGCTTGCCTTGTAGTCCTTCGGCTTTCGGGCGTAGTTGTTGTATTGGTTGAATGAGCTTCCCTTTGTGTTTTCGTTAAATGTGTTTGCCTTATTCTGATCGGCCGAATCCAATCCAACATAGTAAGTGCTTCCGTCTGGGCGTTGCATTGTGTTCCCAACCATCTCTCGCCCATCCTTGTTTGTGTATGTCTTGCGGTCGACAACCCTGTCTCCGCCGTAGCGAGAGCGGTCCTGAACCTCTCCAGTTCGCTGGGATATTTCTGTGTCGCCGGCTTCGGTTCTGTATTTTGCGAATGGGTCTTTCCTTGCTTCCGATTGAACCTTTGAGTCGTAATCCTTTTTGGCGGCCTCGCGTCTTGCCTGATTTGATCCCGGCCCCTCTTTCCCGTCATAAGGGAGGTTGGCATCCGGACTCATCGCAATCTCCGCAACTCGGGCATCCTCGTCTCGGGTTGCGCCACGGGTTGTTCCAAGGTCTTCGTCGCGACTTGGTTGGGATCTATTGGTGGTAAGCCTCGGTCCCTTGGTGCTCTCAACCGTGGGGGTCTTTTGCTCTTGGGGTTGCGTGGGAGTTGGCGGAGGAGGGGATGTCGGGTCCGCCATTGGCGCAGGGGGCTTGGGCTTGTCGCCTTCTCCAGTTGCTGGCGTGGGCTGGGTTACCGGCAAAGAATCAAGCGTTTGCGAACCTGAGCCTTTTTGCGTGTCTAGTCTTGGCCCCTTGGTTGTGTTGTTTACGCTTGGCCCCGCGTACACGCCTTCAACAATTGGCTTTGCATCACCCCCTCCGCGCATGGCCGCGCCGGCGTCCTTATAGCGAGTGCTTCGGCTGCCACCCCCAATCAGCTCGTCTGACTGGCCTTCTGCCAAAGAGGCTGTTTTGGATGTTCCCTTCATTCCGTCACCGGGAAGCTGGATGCCGGCCGCCCTTGCGTAGGCATAACTTGGATCAAGCTTCATTCTTGCGACTGCATTTGCATTTCTCCCGTGAGCCTCGTAAATCGCTTTTGCTCGGGCCTCGGCAACGCGACCCATAAGCTGATCGCCTTCGGCTGTTGGGTAAATTCCCGGGCCAGCATAACCAAATGGGTCTCCCGCCCCCGGCCGGGATTCAATTAGGCCATTCGCAATGGCTCGGCGTTCAACGGGGGCCTCTCTTGTATTAAGGGGGGTGCGCGCCATGCCTTAATTTTTCACTCCTAGGCCGGATCTCAAATCTTTGTCGCACAAGGCGACGCACATCTAGCTGAAGCTACTTACCGCTGTCTTTTTTGATTGGAATATGTCTCTTAAATCTTTCGGCATTTCCCTTATCGCCTTGGGGGCTATGTATCTGGTTGCCCCCATAAGGGTTGCGTTGCCAATGGCTAAGGAAAGGACATCGTCATCGTGCTTGCCGGACGAGGCTTCCGGCCTTCCGCTTTCGGAAACAACAAAACTTCTAAGCTGGTCAATTATTGTTTTACACATTACAAATATTCCGCTGTCTTTTTCATTGTGGTCCCTTATTTGCGAAGCCAGTTCCTCAACAATCATTCGCCTTGTCTTGTCGGTTGTTTGCCAGCCCAGCGCTTTGGATCTTTTTGATTCGCGGAGATTGAAGATTTCCCGCTGGTAAATGTTCGCCCCGTCCTCCTTGAGGAGCTCAATTAGCGCAAGCCCGGGGCCGTTAACCTCTGGAACAATCAGGCACCCCCCGTAAAAAGAAGAGAGGCGCAGAACAAAATCCGCAAGAACGTCTATGTCCACGCGGCATGGGGGCCTGACTCTGGCAACAACCCTTGGCTTTTGATAGTTTCCGGCTGCGTCATGAAACCCGGACTTCATCACAAGAACCGAATGAGCGTCCGGATCCTTGCCGGACGTTTGCGAGCTTCCCGTCATGCAGTCAACCGACACAAGGTAGCACCCGTTTTCCTGTGGCATTTCCCATAGCCATACCCAAGCTTCCTGTGGTTCCGTGACGCGAAAGATTGGGCGAGTCATCTGCATGGGGACATCAATGACCCCGTGGACTGGCTCTTTGGTGTTCTTCTCCTGAAATGCAAGTCCATCCTGATCGAACCTAGGCCTTCCAGAGGTGAGAAAGCACGACACCGGATCGGAGGGGTATTCTTGGTCAAACTGCTTGCCGTCCCCGCCGCACTTAAGTTTCACAACTGACCTTCTCCATGCAATTTGATTGTCGTCTAAATCGAATCTTTCTTTCAATTCCTGCTCGCGGAAGGTTGGGGTCAATTCATCCGCCGGGGCGACGTTCTCGTCAAAATCGTGCCAAGCCGCAAACACGCGGATATAGCCGTTGCCCGTAATTCCCTTCTTAAAATCTTCAAATTCAACGGCCGACTGCCAAGTGTTGTAGAAAGCTCCTCCGGCGCCGTTGGGCGTGGATTCCTCAATGACAATGGTGTTTGGAGAGGAGGGGACGCAGTTGCGGATGGCTAAGAGAACCTTTTCCCCGGATCTTTCTCCGGCCCTTCGGTAGTGAGCAACCTCGGAGCACAGAAGGGCCTGCAGGGTCATGGACCGGCCGGCACCGGGGTCGTTGGCAGTCTCTTTTACAAGACGGCTTCCGTTGCTGAATTCGCCACGGCTTTGAGAGTATGTCTGCCCCCAGTCGAGGATGTCATTCTCAACGTACCGATTTACCATGTTTAAAAGGTTTTGCGATGTGTCTAGCTCATCACCTAGAAGGCATGCCGTGGTGTTTGGGTTTGACCGAAGGAAGTGGGCGACAATTGCAGAAGTGATTGTTGAAGACCCCATCTGCCTAGGCTTCAGAATAACCAGCCTTACTGGGTGCTTGTTCCTTTGAAGCCATTTGACTATTTCCGATACTCTGCGCTGAAGATAGTTGGCCCTAGGCGTAATTAGCTTCGCGTCCTTGTTGATGATTTTTGTGCATGCCTCCCACCAGACAAGAAAGTCCTTTCTGGCTATGGCCTGAACTGTTTCTAGGGTTATTTCTTTTTCGGCCATTTTTTATGGTCAACAGGAGCTCCGTATGGGGCTGTTTTCCACATGCCAAAGCTTGGGTTGAGCCTGCGTTTTTCAGACAAAGATTTGGCTTTATTTTTGCGCTTCATGTTTCCACCAATCAGCCGGGTCTTGCCTATGCCTAAACTTTACCTTGATGGCATCGTGGACTTGGGATAGCTCGGTAGTCAGCCGTATCATCGGCTCGCCGGACGGAGATGTGTAGAGATGGATAAATCCCTCGTCCCAAAGGTATTGCATCACCTGAATACAGCGGTCTTCGCGGCTCATGGCGCAAAATAAAGAAATGGCCGATAAAAATAAATTGCTCCACTTGGAAGTCCTGAGTCATTCAAATAAGCTACCGATTCTGCAAAAAACATTTCAAGTGAAACAGTATCTGGACGACCATCTCCAGAATCTGCCAACGGGCCTGAGCTAGAAAAAGTAGGAATATCAATTTGATCGTATATTTTGACAAATTTATCTGCATTACTATCTATATTTGTTGAAGATCTTTTTCTTACCTTAACTCTAGTAGTAGATGGCCCTAGCCATTGGCCCATTGCGTTTGACCCAGAATTAGCATTAAAATATAAATAAACATTTGAGGGAGCTCCATAAAGTGATTCCAAAGCATCTACTGCAGCTGTAACGATGACCCCGGCGGTAGTAATTGTAGATCTTCTTATTAAATGAATATTGACATAATTTCTGTTTGTACCTAAATAAAAATTTAATTTCAACCCACCAAAATTGATAGGTCTAAATAAATCACCACTTATTCCAAGATACTCTACTCCGTATATTACTTTATTTGCCCAAGATGGAATTGCTACAAGTTGCTCTACTCCATATTTTGCCCAAGATTCAGAATCACTAGGGGTAAAAGAAGTAGTACTTGTTACAGTTTTAAGATAGTCCGTACCGTTTAGTGATCCAAATCTACTTCCTACACCAAACATTTTTAATAATCTAGGCTTAAGTGGATGGTTATATAGAAGTATATCATATGGGCTGTTAATTTCATGGAAAGTTTTATTTGCTATAGT
>Ga0172373_10000834_pt1 | contig 50862 bp, 31 predicted proteins | sample Lak10m_2_FD_114546 | JGI IMG/M metagenome (GOLD analysis project Ga0172373, IMG submission 114546) | Freshwater microbial communities from Kabuno Bay, South-Kivu, Congo - kab_092012_10m | ecosystem: Environmental > Aquatic > Freshwater > Lake | place: Democratic Republic of the Congo... | reverse complement strand
TATAATGGCCATTATACTACAGTAATTGGTATTGTCATAGGTCTGAATTTCAATTGAGTATTCAAATTGGTTGCAATTTCAGCCTCTTTTTTCATTTGATTTTCAGGTCGTAATCTTTCTAACCTTCCTTGTAATTCAGTCAAAAGAGTTACCTTTTCATCTTTAGCCTCAGTTTGTAAAGATTGATAGTCCATTTGAACCTCACTATCAGGTGTTTTTAGATTACCACTAAATTTACCTCTTACACGTGCTAAAGTTTCTTTACAATATGCGGTAAACCATCTTCTAACCCAAATTCTTGCTGGTTCATTAAGATCGTCCCAATTGATGGTATCCAATGGAATGTCCGATGGAAGTCTTACAATATCAGGATTGTCTTGTAGACAAAGATCTCTTTCATCTTCACATACTTCATAATACCAATACCAAACTTGACCTCTCATAAGTTCAGAATCTCCAAAATCAAACCTTCCACCCGGTGTATTGAACAACCAAATCGCGTGTTTTCCGTCAGGAAGTGCAGTTACTTGGTATTGTAAATCGGGTTGGATTAGTCTTCTTTTTACGTTTATATCTTGTAGACGAGACATTACATCATATGATGAAAAAAAGAAGTATCCCCCACCACCATATCCTGATTGAGCAAAACCACCTGGCCCTCCCAATCCTCCGGCACCACCAAGAGCACCGAAAGACCATGGATCAAACATCATGTTATTCATTTCAGTTGGAGAATACCATAATAGTTGATTGATCTCCCTACATGCCGGAATTTCATAAATTTGTTGATTAGGTACCAAACTGATATAATCCCTTTTTAGTACCCACGGACCGGCATTTTGTAAACCAGCAATTTTTGAATAGGCGTATGTGTATTGTGTTTCCCAATCCAAAGATCTTCTAACCAAAGCATTTGCCAAAGACTGTGTATCCAAGTTCAAACCGTAAAGGGTAGTCCATTGAGATTCAATCAACCAATCCTGAACATATTCGGCATAATCTTGAATTGATAATTCTAAAAGGGAATCCATCATTTCGTATTCCAATTCTACGGCTCTAAGAGGAGCCCCCAATAAATTCAGGATTCTATTATATAACCTGGTTCTTTCTGGTTCTGGTATAACTGCCATCAGACTACTTTTTTCTAATAAATATCTAATTATTAGAATTGGTACAATAGAGAGTCTTTTGGGAAATTATATGTTCCGTCTATTATCTGAGCATTTCGGTTGTCGAAGATTACAAACTCCCTTCCTCTTTTGACAAAGACCATCCAATCAGTTTTATATTTTTTTACATTCGCTGTACCTTCAATTCTGAACATCTCGTCAATTTCTTGGATTGAATTAAAGGGTTTGACCTGTGCAGTATGTTCTTTACCATTAATGGTAATTTTCATATCAACCCCCATCATATCCTCTTTGCTTCCCAAAGCACCAATTTTTTTTATATTTTCGGGACCAAATTTTTGTTTGAATTTCTTCTCAACTATGTCTTCGGTTTTGGAACCTTTGTTTGATGTTGCGTTTAGTATTTGAAATATGGTTTGGAATGTTCTTGCGTTTGGATCAAATATTCTTTCCTTTAGTTCGGAAATGAACTTGAGCATTCTTCTCATTTGGAACATTTGTTCTTCTGGTGATACACCTTCAAATTCTATTGGTTTTTTATTATAAACTTCCAACACCCTATTCAAATCTTTGAGTAGGGGACAAAATGTACTGTAATTTGTGTTGAGGTAGTTGATAATTGATCTACCTGGTTTTTCTAAATCGTATATGCCAGGTGCGGTTCCTTTTTGGTATTCACCTGCTCCATAGTATTTGTCGGGAAACGCTTGTGATAAAATCTTTTTTATACCATCACTATACAAATCAAGTAACTCTGAATTGTTATTGAACATTTCTCTTATAACCGCACGATCTTTTTCTGAACAAGGATTAGCAATTCTTTGTTCTGATAATATTTTTTTTACTGTACTACTTTCTTTGATACCTTTGTTGGTGATTCTTTGGTATTCACTATCCACAAAATCCCAATTCACTACCTTCCAAAAGTTTTTGATGTATTCATCCCTTTTGTTTCTGTACTTGAGGTAGTAGGCGTGTTCCCATAAATCCAAACCAAGAAGTGGATAACCACCTTGTTTGATAACATCCATGAGTGGATTGTCTTGGTTTGCCGTTGTCATAATTTTCAGAGTTCCTCTTTTGGTAAGAACAAGCCATACCCACCCTGAACCGAATCTTTTCTTTGCGTAATCCTCAAATTTCTTTTTGAATTCAGATAATGACCCGAAATTCGAATCAATTTTCTTTAGGATTTCACCTTTTGGTTCCATTTCGGTGGGGGACAACATTTTCCAAAATATCGCGTGGTTGAAGGCTCCACCAGCATTGTCTCTCACAACCTTTGAATATCTTTCGATTGTTCTGATAATTTCCTCGAGTGAAATATCACCCAAGTCTTTTCCTTCTAGAGCATCGTTGAGTTTGCTAATATAACCTTTATAATGTTTGTTGTAGTGGATATTCATCGTTTCAGGGTCAATGAATTGACGAAGTGCTGAATATCCGTAAGGTAGTTTTTCTGCTCTAATTTTTTTGGCTTCGTGAAGGGATTCTTCTTTGATGGTTTGTTTGTTTTGAAGGTTCTGTTCTATATCATGAATCTTCTTTTTAAGATTTCTCATATCTCGGGTACTATAGTTTTATAAATTATAAATACCCCCAACTTATTATCTTCTACTATTGATCGACTTAAGAATTTCTTCAACATAGTCTCCCGTTGATTCTTTGTCCCCCATCACGGTTTCAAAAATATCCTTTTTCTTACGTAGGATATCGTAAATAATCCCTTCAATTGTGTTGTCGAAAATGGGGTAATAAACCAATACATTATTTTTTTGTCCGTAGCGGTATGCTCTGTCCTCCGCTTGTGAGTGGTCTGATGGAAGGAACGATAAATCGTTCATAACTATCGCTTCACCCGATGTTAGGGTAATACCTGTACCGGCAGCTTTGATGTTCCCCACAAATACTTTTACCGAGTCATCATTTTGAAATTTATCGACAGCCTCTTGTCGTTCTCTTTGGTTCATCGATCCATCAAGTCTAACCGCCTTCTTTCCGAAATGTTCCAAAATCATCTCGAGGGTTTTGGTAAAATTGGTAAAGACAATTACCTTTTTGTCTTGTTCAATAATGTTTTCACACAGTTCAATGGTTGAGGATACTTTCTCTTGAGCGATACACTGACGAACTTGGGTCAATTTGGTAAACTGAAGTGTCAAAGAGTCTGCCTCACCACTTTTATCGTACCAATCGTAATAGTCACCCATTAGTTCCTCATATTGTTTAGAACGAAGTCTCAGGTATACTGGTGTGATAATTTTATCGGGAAGGTCAAGTACATTTTCCTTTAGACGACGAAGAACTTGTGGTTTAGTACGATCTCGGAGTTCTTCCAAGTTTGACGCTCCACTGACATTCCACACTTTTCTCTTACCAGCTCGGAATTGAAATCCATTACAATATCTCTTGACATACGCCATCCAATTCACCGCAACGGGTGAGTCAATTAAATTGAGAAGATTGTAGTAGTTTATAGGACGACTTGTGATGGGGGTACCAGTCAATAACCAAAGTCGTTCAACTTTAGACGCGAAGTCGTTTATGAGTTTGGTTCTTTGGGCTTGTTTATTTTGAATGTAATGGGCCTCGTCGATAATGACCAAATCAAACTTAGAATTAAGAATAACTGACTCTTTTTTATTTTTTTCATTGTGGAAATTTTTAATGATGTCGTAGTTTATTATGACAAAATCGGAGTCTTCCCATTTCTTACCCTCAATAATAGATGTTGATCGATCGGTATAATTTTCAATCTCTCTTTGCCAATTTATTTTTAGAGATGCTGGACAAATAATCATAATTTTCTTTGATCCCGTCTCCAATGCTGCGATAATGGTAGATGTGGTCTTTCCCAATCCCATATCATCAGCCAAAATCATTTTTTTGTTTTCACATAGTTTTTGAATAGCCTCCTTCTGATGCTCTAATGGAGGACGATGAGAATACTTTGAATAATCAATCTCAACATTCTTTACAGTATTGTCCCTAACTAAAGCAACTTTTGGTATCCAAAAATCATGGACGAAATCTTTTTCAAAAAACTTACCCCAAATGTGATAAGAAGTGTCCTTCTCAACAAGAAGTTTTTCAATGTAAATTTGCTGAGGAATGGTAGTAAACAATTTATCATCAGCAAATTTTTGGGCAAAATACGGGTCCAAATCAACCCATTTTTTGGCAACCTTCGGAACTCTAGAATGGAAATTTATAATATATTCTGATTGGGATCTTGTCGGATAAAATTTAGAATTGTCCAACATTTTAGTTTTTAAACGCAAAATATAGTTATTGGCACCATCGTATTTTTCCAATAACTCCAAGGCTTTACGTTCTAAAACCCCAACTGATGATATGTTAGTTTGTTCTTCCAATACCTAAAAAGATAATGAATTATGTTATATTTATCAAGTAAGATGGCACAGAGACAAGTTCCTATTACAAGATTGGGTAAATTCTTCGGGGGTGAAGACTTTGCCTTGGATATTGGTATGGGTCGTGAATGGTTGGAGGGAGATATGAATTTCCAAGTTGTTTTATACAAAGTGGATAGAACCAAAACCGTTAACGATGATGTTTATGGTGAAGTTGTGAAAGATGGTATTCAGTTTTTGGCACCAGTCTCAATAAACGTTTACCTTCGAATTGAAGAAGCCACCGAACAATTTTTGGGTAATTCCAAAATTATTCAGAATGAACCCGGTTTGTTACGATTTAGCGTTTATAAGAAAGAACTCGAGGACTTACAAGTCAATATTGATTTGGGTGACTACATTGGGTATTGGATAACTGAGGATCAAGTACGTTATTACTCAATTGTTGATGCGGGTATTCCTGATTGGGATAATAAACACACGTACGGTGGGTATAAAGGTTTTTATTTTTCATACACGGCGACTCCTGTTAGTGAAAATGAATTTAGAGGATTATAATGGCACTACCTAGAAAAAAAGTTATTCCAACAATAAATCTTACTCCTGAGAAAATATTATATCAAAGGAGGGAACAATTATTAGAATATATTACAGAAGATGGAACTTATCTTCCGAAGTCATTATTACATGCGGATTTAGACCGTGGTTTTTTGGATTTTGTAAAAGAGGATCTACAAACTATTGTTGAAGGTCAAATTGTCCCGCCTGTTGATATTATTATCACGACTCAAAACTGGTCCCAATTTACTCAGACATGGGACTTCCAAGATTTAAATGGTAATCCTCAACTACCGTTTATCACCACTGTTAGAAATCCTGATGTAAAATATGGTAGTAATCCGGCCATTATTTATAATATCCCAAACCGAAAAGAATATTTTTATTCTGCAGTTCCTACTTGGAATGGTAATGTAAAAGGGTTGGATATATATAAAATCCCACAACCTGTCCCTGTTGATATCACATATAATGTGAAACTTTTGAGTAACAGAATGCGTGAACTAAATGAATTCAATAAGAATGTAATCCAAACATTTGCGTCCCGACAAGCCTATAGAAAAATAAATGGACATTATATCCCAATTATTCTGAATAACATTAGTGATGAGTCTGTTGTTGATGTAGGTCGTAGGAGATTTTATATTCAAAATTACGAATTTACTATGTTAGCCTTCCTGTTGGATGAAGAAGAGTTCGAAGTTGCTCCCGCAGTCTCACGAGTTTTCAATACGTTTGAAGTGAACCTAACTCAAAAAAAATCGAGAAGAAATCAGTTTCCAGAAAATCCTGATGAAATTCAAAAAAATATATTATTCAATTCAGGTGTTACCTCAAGGTCAATCTTAGTTGATTACACTGGTGATTTCTTTTTACTTGCCAATGATAATATTGAATCATCTGAAATTTACATCAACGAGGACTTCTACGGTACTGACGTTAATTTTATTCAAGTGAACACAAACGATATCTTAAGAATCGATATAGTGCCTTTAGATCCTTCCATAGAATCTAAAATAGAATATGGAATCAAGTTACTATGATTCTCCGTAAATGTCAGTTTTTTCTTTACAATTTTCTAAAATAAGGTTTTCTAAGAATCTATACATCTTAATACCTTTCTTATCACAATAATCTTTTAAGACTTTATGAGTTTCTATTGAAATTTTGAGGTTCTTGATTGTTTTATCCATAGGTAGAAAAAAGGTAGAATAAAATCTACCCATTTTATAAATAGATTAGACAAAGTAAAGTTTTTGTCTTTTTGCTGAATATTTATGTAATAAAAATAAATTTTATTGAACATAAAATAAAATGGCAGTATCAAATAAAATATTTGTTTCTCCGGGTGTTTACACTTCTGAGAGAGATTTAAGTTTCGTATCTCAGAGTGTTGGTGTAACAACTTTGGGATTGGTTGGTGAAACAATCACGGGTCCAGCATTTGAACCTATTTTCATCACAAGCTACGATGAATTCGAGGCATTTTTCGGAGGTACTTTACCCGAGAAATTTGTCAATACACAAATTCCAAAATACGAGTTGGCATATATCGCTAAATCTTATTTACAACAATCAAACCAACTATTCGTAACAAGAGTATTGGGTTTATCTGGTTATGATGCAGGACCTTCTTGGTCTATTACCACAATTGCTAACGTAGACGGATCTTCAATTGGTTTTAATGGAGCACCGATTTCTTGGTCAGTTGATTTCTCAGGATGTACCGGTGATACTGCGGTTTCATTCATAACTGCGTTTCCATCAATTATAAACGCTAACCTAACAGAACCTTACACTCAATTGAATGGTTCACAAACAACAATTTCTAATGACTTGAATAACCAATTATTAGACTTGATTGATAATGGTGGAGTTGGTTCAGGTTCTTCAATTTCTTACTTTGGTACTGTGACTGATGCGGCTTACAATTTCTTGTCACCCGTTTATACCGCAGAAACTAACGTTTTCGGTGTGTCTGGACTTTCACAAAGTGTTGCCGACTACACCTCACCAAATAATGATGCTTGGTATTACTCTAATTTTGACATAACTACTGGTAACAACTACTCAGGATATTCTTTCTATAGTATTGTAAACAATTTTGAAGATTTAGGTTCGGGTTGTTATTCAGGTACTGTAACGGGTAATATATACAGTTATTCTGGTACTGCTTTCGCAGATTGGAATAACCTTGTTGTTGCTACACTGAGATCTCGTGGAATTTCTTTATATGGTGGGTCTAACGATGGTCCTCAATACACTGTATCAGGTTTGACAGATGTTATAATAGATAATAGTGGTATATACTCAGGAATTAGCTCAAGTCCATACGCTACTTTCAACATTTCAGGTATGACCACTGACGGTACGGACTTTGCGTTCACAACGTCCCTTAACTCTTCCGACCAAAATTATATTACTAAAGTTTTCGGTGGTACTAATTTCGGTAAACCAAGAAATGAAGTTCCTTTGTTTGTTGAGGAAACATTCCAAAACATGCTAAACTTGGGTTACAACAAAGGTCTCATCCGTGGATTGAATTCTACTTTTGTAGCTTTACCTGGTCTGAGATACTCACCAAATACTGATACAATTGCTTACTATCTTGAAAAATATCAAAGTCCTGAATCTCCATGGGTTGTTTCTGAACTCCGTGGTACCACAGTAGATAGACTTTTCAAAGTTATTTCAATTGCGGATGGTAACACGGCAAACACACAAATAAAAATCTCAATTCAAAACATTTCATTTAACAATGGTACGTTTGATCTTGGTGTTAGAAGTTTCTTCGATACTGACGCTAACCCAGTTTACTTAGAGAAGTACACTAACTGTAGTATGGATCCAGGTAACAACAACTATGTTGGAGTACAAGTGGGTACCGCGGACGGGGAGTACGCGTTGAATTCTAAGTATATTATGCTGGAATTGAACGAGACAGCTCCGATCGACGCACTTCCTTGTGGATTCGAGGGTTATGTAATTCGTGAGTACGGAAACGCAACTCCACCATATCCTGTTTATAAAACATCGTATGATTTTCCGGGTGAAGTTGTTGGTAACCCACCTTTCAACGTACCCGCAGGACCTAACCCAATTATTTCTCCGGGGGACAACGTAAGACGTACTTTCTTGGGAATATCATCACAAATTGGATATGACCCTGATTTTTATCAATACAAAGGAAAGCAAGTTCCGAGTAACTTGTGTATTGAAACTGACGCTCTACGTTGGAATTACGTTACTAAAGGTTTCCACATGGACTCAGGTGCGACAGTTGTGACCATTACTACTGGACCTACTGCAGGAACACCAGCATTTGATTGTGGAGACGCATCTTTCCAATCTGATCCTCAGAATCCTACTAACCCCTACTACACTATCCAAGCTAGAAAATATTCTTTCTTGTTACAAGGTGGTTTTGATGGTTGGGACATCTACAGAGAAAATAGAACAAATGACGACCGATATATGATTGGTGGTAGTTTATGGCAGAAAGGAGCGTGTCCCTCAACTCGTTATCCTTTAGCAACAGGATGGGGAGCGTTTAAGACCACAACACAGGAAGGTTTTGCAGAATTCTCTAACTCGGACTACTACGCTTACTTGTTAGGTATCGCAACATTCAATAACCCTGAAGCGGTAAACATCAACGTATTCGCAACACCAGGTATTGATTACGTAAACAACAGTAACTTGGTTGAACAAGCGATTGATATGGTTACATTCCAAAGAGCTGATTCAATTTATATTGTTACCACACCTGATTGTAATGTTTATATACCAACCCAAACGGACAACATTATTCCACCAACTCAAGCGGTTGATAGACTTGATCAAACAGGAATTGATTCAAACTATACAGCAACCTACTACCCATGGATCTTGGTTAGAGATACTGTAAACAACACCCAAATATACATCCCACCAACAAATGAGGTTTGTAGAAACTTGGCTCTTACAGATAACATCTCATTCCCTTGGTTCGCAACTGCGGGTTACACAAGAGGTTTGGTAAATGCTGTCAAGGCACGTATCAAACTAACACAAGACCAAAGAGATACTCTTTACCAAGGTCGTATTAACCCAATCGCTACCTTCTCTGACGTAGGCACTGTAATTTGGGGTAACAAGACCCTTCAAATCGCTGACACTGCTCTTAACAGAATCAACGTAAGAAGATTGTTACTACAGGCACGTAAGTTGATCTCGGCAGTTGCGGTTAGATTGTTGTTTGAACAAAATGACGCTAAGGTTCGTCAGGATTTCCTTGACTCAGTCAACCCTATCCTTGACGCAATCAGAAGAGACCGTGGTCTTTATGACTTCCGTGTCACTGTAAGTAACTCACCAGAAGACTTGGATAGAAACACCATGTCGGGTAAGATTTACTTAAAACCAACGAAAGCTCTTGAATTCATTGATATTGAATTCTTGATTACTCCGACTGGAGCTTCTTTCGAAAATATCTAAAAAAAAAGGTGGGGAGAAATCCCCACCTATAGCCTTTAAAATAATTTATGAGTAAAATACTAGAAGAGGGATTTGATGATTTGGGGATGCCAACTCTCAAGTACTATGCTTTTGATTGGGATGACAATTTGATGTTCATGCCGACCAGGATTATCGTTCAGGATGATGACGGAAATGAAGTCGGTATGTCTACTGAAGATTTTGCGGAATATAGAACGAAGATCGGTAAGGAATCATTCAATTACAAAGGTAAGACCATTACTGGTTTTGCATCCGATCCGTTCAGAAACTTCACTACAAAGGGTGACAAACAGTTTTTGATTGACAGTATGAGGGCAAAACCCGGACCGGCTTGGGCTGATTTTGTTGAGGCGGTAAATAACGGATCTATCTTCTCAATTATTACTGCAAGAGGACACAATCCAAACACACTAAAAGAAGCGGTTTACAATATGATCGTGTCTGACCATATGGGTCTGAATAAAGATTTATTGATAAAGAATCTAAAAAAATTCCGTGACTTTGTGGGTAATGGAAAAAAAGGGAAACAAGATATGATCCGTGAATATATGGACCTTATCAAGTTCTATCCTGTAACCTATGGTGAAGGTTCGGCATCCAATCCTGAAGAACTAAAAGTTATGGCGATGAAAGAATTCATTTCCTATGTAAAGCAACAAGCAAAACAACTAGGACAAAATGTATTCTTAAAGGACGATGTAAAGAACAGATTTATACCTCAAATAGGATTTTCAGATGATGATATAAGAAATGTAGAAGTAATGAAGAAACATTTTGAAGATGAACCAGTTCTTAAGACTTATTCCACTGCTGGAGGCATAAAGACTAGGTATTAATGACTATAAATTTTTACAAAATTAAGTAAAGACAAAAATTTTTATATAGAGAGTATTTATATAGAAAACAAATAAAAAGAAAAAAAAGATAATATACCATGGCAGACTTATTAATGAAAATGCCGGTTCCATACGAACCAAAAAGAACGAACCGATTCATCCTTCGTTTTGATTCCACTTTGGGGATTAATGAATGGTTTGTTGAATCGACAGGTCGTCCAAGTATTGATATAAACCCAGTTGAAATTCCATTCTTAAACACCTCTACATTTGTGGCGGGTAGATTTAAGTGGAATTCAATCAACGTAAAATTCCGTGACCCAATCGGACCTTCAGCAACTCAAGCTCTTATGGAGTGGGTACGTCTACACGCGGAGTCAGTAACAGGTCGTATGGGTTACGCAGCTGGTTACAAGAAAAACGTTGACCTTGAGATGTTAGACCCAACAGGTGTTGTTGTGGAAAAATGGATTCTCGAGGGAACTATGATTACAAAGACCGCTTGGTCTGAAGCAAACTACGGTACTGATACTTTAGCAACACTTGATGCTACACTCCAAATGGACCGTTGTATTTTGGTGTACTAAAAAGTATTTACTTTTTTATTGATAAATAATTTTGTGATGGTATAATTAAACACAGGGACTAACTCCCTGTGTTTTTTTTTATGGACAATACAACAATTTACGGACAACAAGATTTTTCCCTACCCCACGATATTGTAAAGTTACCTTCGGAGGGTAAATTTTATACATCTAAGAAAAAATCGATCAAAGTGGGTTATCTGACAGCAGCTGATGAAAATGTAATTATTTCTTCATCCGCTGAAGATATGATTATGACTTTGATTAGAAGTAAGGTATATGAACCTGACCTTCGCCCTGATGATATGTTGAATGGGGATATTGAAGCTATTCTAATTTTCTTGAGAAATACCGCGTTCGGTCCTGAATACAAACTCCAAGTAATTGACCCCCAAACAGGTAAGAAATTCCCTACAACACTTATGTTGGATGAGTTGGATTTCAAAAAAGGAGAAATCGACCCCTCAGAAAAGGGGACTTTTGTTACAACACTCCCCAAGACAGGTGCTCAAGTAGAATTACGACCATTGACATACAAAGAACAAATGGATATGAACAAACAAGCCGAAGCGTATCCTGTTGGTCGTGTAGCTCCGAAGGTGACGTGGAAATTATTGAAACAAATTGTATCTGTGAACGGTAGTTCAGAAATGAGTGTAATTTCCAAGTTTGTTGAGTCTTTACCGATTATGGATTCAAAATACATCAGAAATTTCTTGGATGCGAACGAACCACGTTTGGACCTAACAAGAAGTGTAACCGCCCCGTCAGGAGAAAAGGTAGATGTGAACATCACCTTCGGGGTTGAGTTTTTTCGGGTTTTCTTCTGAGTATAGGGCTTACCTATTAGACGAATTTTACATATTGGCGAAACATTTGAACTTCACTTGGAGTGACTTTAACTCTATCCCAACCTACTCACGAAGGTATTTGATAGATAAAGTGGTTCAAAGTTTTCAAAAAGATTAATTATCCTATTTATATGTAGGATATTTTATTTATGCAGACTCCTCCACCAAATCCACCACAACCAAACCCTAATACCGGGGGAATATTGGATGCTCAAAAACTTATTGACAGTTTCAACAAAACCGTCAGGGACTCGTTCAGAAATTTGGTAAACGAGGTGAGAACTCTTGACGAGGATTTTGCGAGGTTCGGTACAAGGGTAGCTGGAGTTATGGGTCAAACCCAAATGGCGATCCAAGGTCTTAGGGAAGAAACCGCAATCGCGTTACCAAAAGTAGTTGGTTTAGGAGGTAGTTTAGCTGACGCCCAAAATATACAATTCGGTGTAACCAAGGCACTACAAACTAATATTATTCTTTTAGGTGAACAGACTTCTGATTTATTTGTTGCGTCAAAAGCTGTTGGAGTCGCAGCGGAAAATGTCGGAGAAATGGTGGCTTCATTCGAAAATGCTGGTATTTCTGCGGGTTTTGTTCGTGATAATATAGAAGGGGCTGTCGATGCGGCTCGAAGAGTCGGTGTAAACACCACAACGGTATTCAATTTAGTACAACAAAACTTGTCACGACTAAATGAATTTGGATTCCAAAATGGTGCTATAGGTTTAGCTAGAATGGCGGCAACCGCTGCAGGACTTCGTGTAGATATGAACCAAATATTCGACTTCGCTGCGAGAGTCTTCAATCCAGATAGTGCCATAGAAGCTGTTGCGACATTCCAAAGACTCGGAGTTGCGGTTGGTGACTTAGCGGATCCGTTCAGACTTATGTATTTGGCATCTGAAGATGTTGAAGAGTTGAACCGTCAAGTAGGTAAAATGACTGAACAATTTACCTACTTTGATGAAACAACAAAAGAGTTCAAAGTATTTCCAAATGCTAAACGAGACCTTAGGGAAATTGAAAAAGAAACTGGAATTGCCTACAATGAGTTGGTGAAAATGTCGATCGGACAACAGAAACTGAACATGATTGCCAAAGATTTCAGAGTTGCCGGTATTGATGAAGACTCAAAACAATTTATTGCGAACGTAGCCACATTCAGTAAGGAAAAAGGAGAATTTGTAGTCAAGATTGGTAAAGATGAAAAATTGATATCTGAAATAGACTCAAAGGACATCGAAACACTAAAAGAATCTCAACAACCAAAAACACTTGAAGAACTTGCTGCGGCACAACTTACGGAATCACAACTATTGAATGCCACAATACAACAATTCTTAGCTTCCTTCACCGCACCGACCGCAGCCTCTCGTGCATTTACTGATGTTAGAGAAGCTATTAGGGGTGGTATTTCAGGGATCAGAGTTGGTGTGGATCAGTCATTAGGTAACCAAAGGGGTGCTCAAGAAAACATAAACAAGTTCTTGGAAGATTTTGGAGGTAGTCTCAACGAACTTATAAGTGGTGAAGGAAGTTTTTCTAAATTATCGAGTGTCATTACTGGTGCTATAACCGATTTGGAAGAAGGTGCTGTGAATGTTGCTCAAATATTTGGAAACGTTCCTTATGCTGAGATTGCAAAAAATTATGTATCATCAGGTAATTTAGTTGTGCAAGGTGCTCAAGCGGCCATAGATGGGCTAAATGTACTTGGTGAAAAGGCAAAAAATTTCTTTTTTGAAGATAGTGAATTGACTAAACCCGAAGTGAAAATTGTGCCAAGTGCCACAAAAGTGGAGTTTTCAGAAATAAAATACCAAGGTAATGTGAATGTTACTTTGAATACTCCGGCGGGTACACCACAGACATTTACAATCACAGACCAAATGGCCTACGATTTATTCCAAAATCCTACCTTCCAAAAACTCAATCAGAACGCCCTACAAAATGCTATGAGCCAACCTCAATATTCCGCACTTCCGAACTTCGCTACTAAATAAAAAAACAAATATATTCTATTTATAGAAATAAGATAAGAGAATGCCAAGTCCATTATCATTTGCCGCAACCAAATTTCTAAGAGATAAATTACTTCTTAGAAATTTAAAGCCTTACACCAAACCGGGTGTGTTTGTCCCCACATCACAACCCGCTACAGGAAGTTTACTGCAAAATGATTTCAATGTTCTAGATTCTCCTGATGTGTTAATCGATGCGAACCCATTTGTCAATCAGTTGGGTGTAAAAAATGAATTCGGTCCAGACGGTGGTTATGTACTAACCATAGATGGATTGATAAATACGGCACAAAATTTATCCAATCAAGGTCCATACGGGGCATATCCTCCGTATACCCAAGCCCTTCAGATTTATTCTGCAACATTTCAGAAGGCACAATATATCAAAAATGAATATACACCACCTTTAGGTTTCATTAGATATTATGACATTGGTGATATAATCCGTGTACAAAGAAATGCGACCTATTGGGAACCACCAAGTTTCCAACCATCATCATACTCACCTTTTGCCATCCTTTTACAGGCGGATCCTTTTGGGGATAATGGTCCAGTGTCTGATGACTCGAGGATGATGCAAATCGCGGCAGAAAGAGCCAAATATAGTTTTAAGCAAAGAGTTGATCAGAACGTAAGATCAGAAACTATTGGTAGAGTAAATATCCTAAATGCTCTACAGGATCCCGTTAACTTGTCACAAGTTTTGGCGGGCAGAAGACCTATTATTGATAGAGATTGGAGAATTACCTCAGGGGGTGGGACCATATTGTCACAAGGTCAAGATATTGTTCAGAGAATTGCTGGTTTCACACTACCATTCTCACCTATTCCAGGGGATTACTTTGATCAAGATAATATTCAAAGAGATTTTGACTCTACACAATCACTGGTTCGTTCACAACAAGGATTGGCGGGTAGAATTGTTGGGGGATTGTTTGGACTACGAGGCCCGAGACCTAAGTCTCCATCACAATTATTTTTGGACTTTACAGGTGCTGGACAAAGAGCTCAACTAACCTATAACTTGGATTTAAACAGATACAGACCACAATATAATACAGGTGGTACTGGTATCATTTCAGCCTTAGGTAATGCTATTTTGGGTGGTTTTGCTCGAAATGCTAGTAACGGAACATATTATGTTGGTAGTCCTGAAAGGGAACCAACCTATTTAGTATCACCTCCAGGTCAGATACCTGTAAACTCTTTGGGTCAACAAGTTTTAGCACCTGTTTATGGTCCTGATATTTTAGCAATTGACTTCGAGGGTGCGGATCAAAATTTCCAATTTGGATTAGCGGGACGTGCTTTTGAAGATGATGGTAATTTGAGTGGTGGTTTTTCATGGGTAAGTCCTAAGTGGGCTCCAAACGCTGGTAAAAGACAAAAACCAGGAGGTGATTACGCTATCGAAGACCCAGACTTTCCACTTATTGCGGGACCATTTCAATCTACAGAATCCATACAATATACGTTCCGACCTGGTTCAATTCTCGACAATACTCAGAGACTTGTTGATTCGGTTCCCAATACTGGTGCTAGATTTGCTCACGTTGGAAATGCAATCGACCAAACATCTAAAGTTTTCTTTGATGGTTATAAAGAAATAACCAAAGGTTCACAAGTTATCAGGTATAGTGATGGACAGGAAAATGTTGGTATCGAATACTGTAGAACATTTACTAAAGACACGCCTTACTACACTTTCAACGACTTACAAAAGAGTGAAGGTAACATTAGAAAGTCCGCATATTCAATCTTGGATTCGACTTTCAATTTGAACATTGCACCTACAACAGGTAAAGATTCCACTAATATAATTGATGGTCAAGTTACCAAATACATGTTCTCAATTGAGAATTTGGCGTGGAGAACAGGAAGCCGTCCAGGATTTAGAGTATCCGATCTACCCGACTGTGAAAAGGGACCTAACGGAGGTAGAATTATGTGGTTCCCACCGTACGATCTGACATTCAACGAAGATACAACCGCGGATTTCAATAATACATCTTTTCTGGGTAGACCAGAACCGGTGTATACATATAAGAGTACTTCACGTAGTGGAACTTTGAAATGGAAAATAATTGTTGACCACCCTTCAATTCTGAACCTTATTGTCAATAAAGTATTGGCTAATGAAGGTGACCGACCAAAGGTTGATTCGATTGTAAATTCTTTCTTTGCGGGTTGTAAAAAGTATGATTTGTATGAGTTAGCGAAAATTTATAATACAATCCCACTTACAGAACTTCAAGCATGGCAGGAAATTATCAATGATCCAAATGTCTCTGCAGAACAATATCAAAACGCTGAAAGAAATATTAATACAGAACAAGGAACTGATACTAGTTCAGGTGGTATCGGACCTAGTTCAACACAAGCGACCAACATCGAAGATTTGAAAAGCTTTGAAAACTACGCTTTTTATTTCGACAACGATATTCCAGGCACAAATCCCCAACTTACTACATCAGTCAATTACCAAACAACTTATACGACTTATACGTCGGCATCTAATATCGCATCTTATAAAAATCAGTCTCCTGAACCAACAGGTGTAGAATTATTTTTTACTGATACTATCGAGGAAAATTTCAATCAACTGACAACCTTGGGTGGTAAAATATATGATATATTGAACGCAAAACAGGCTCAAAGGATAGTTTTAAACTTAGTTGGTAGTGCCTCAGCCCCACAGGAAGAAGAGTATAATGAAAAATTGTCCGCAAGACGTATTGACTCAGTAATAAAATTTTTCAACACTTACACTTTTCCTGGTAATAAAAGTTTGGCGAGTTATATTTCACAGGGTCAACTTGTTTTCCAAACAGATCCACAAGGTGAAGTTAGTATTGCTAACCCAAGGGGAAAAGTTACTACTTTTGGACCTTTTAGGTGTACTACAAACTTGACAGGTAAAAACAAGATATACTCCGTAACAGCGATGGCTTGTCGTGCTGTTACAGTAAAATCTATTACTGTCGAACCAATTGCCGTTGACCCCCAACCAAATAACGTTGGGGTTGAGGCTGTGTTAGCCCAAGATGGTTTGAAACCACAAGCAATCAAACCAGGTTCACAGAACTTGGTAGACTTGGTCCAACCCACACAATCTTTATACAAAGGTGCATCAAAAAAACTATTACGATACTTGTTGAGTGAATGTGATTACTTCCAAGTCCTAAAAGTTGACAATCCATTTATATACGATTCAATTAAAGAAAAAATTAAGTATTTCCAACCCTCATTTCACTCTATGACTCCTGAAGGTTTGAATTCTAGACTTACCTTCCTACAACAATGTATGAGACCAGGAGATACGATCCCAACAATCGAAACCGGTCCTGATGGTATACCACAAAAAAAGTATAACGATGCCATCAATACGTCATTTGGTGCACCACCTGTTTTAGTACTTAGAGTTGGAGATTTTTACAACACAAAGGTAATCCCAAAAAACATCAGTTTTACCTATGATAAGACATTTGACATGAACCCTGAGGGTATTGGATTCCAACCAATGATTGTTGATGTTTCCTTCTCATTTCAATTTGTTGGAGGTTCAGGTTTGAAAAACCCAATTGATACATTACAGAACGCACTTACGTTCAATTACTATGCTAATACGGAAATGTATGATGAAAGAGCTGAAGCTACCGAGGACACTAGCAGATTGGATAAAGAACTTGTTGATGCTTTGACAAGACAAAATCCTGTTGTCGGTGCTAAAAATGTACCCACAGATATTACCACTGATGGGGGTAACACAATTGGTATTGAGAGTATTACTGGCCAAACAGCATCGGGCGTAACAGGTACTTTGGTTTATAGAAACTTTATGAACAATTTAGTTTCACAAACCCAAGAGTATTTCAGTGGTACTCTGACGTATTTTGAGAATATACTTGGAAATTACAACTATGGTATTTTATCACTTCTCAATAGTGATTTGAGAAATAACAGGGGGTATAATACGGGAACCGTCAATACAACAACAACATTGATTTATGGTAAGCCGTTACAATATCAGACGTATGTAAATAATTCATTTGATGAATTAATCAAAGCGATAGATGGAAATGATTTGCCGATATTCACTGGTGCCGAATTCCAAAACCCACTGATAACAAACGCCCAAAAGAGATTATTCAAGAAAAATTACAAGGATTATATCGCAACATATAGAAATGATTTTCTATATGGTATTAGTGAAAACATCAATACGTTGGTACAAATCGAACAACAATTGGTTTTCAATTTGGATAGAATAAATTTTGTGTTACAGGGTCCTACACCAGGATCAAATGGATACGATGGTAAAATAAATCCACAAAACATTTCAGTGATTTATACCACCACTGGAACTACTGAAGTTGCAGATGGAAATTCGTACAACACATACTCTAAACTCGGAAATGATACAACAGAATTGGCAACAAACATCAATAGTTTCCTAACAAGTTTGACTAATGGTGATTTGTATATCGGAAGTTCGTATGATAAAAAAACAGGTTCATATACTCCACCACCTTCTGAAAACATTACGAACACTGAGTTGAGTACCGTCCAAGCTAAATTGGAGTACATGATGATGTCAAGGGCATTACTTCTTGAAACAAACAGACAACGTTTTGTGGATGCGTTGAAAGTGGGTCTTGACCAAGCGACCGGAAATGCGGTTGATTTTTATTATAATGGTTTGAATAATCCCAAATCTCGATTTAGTATTTGGAAAAGAATCAACGATAACAACAAAGCTTTAGTAACTAACTACAGAACTAGACCTGAAGGGTTGAATTATGTGGAATATACCCCCACATTTGGTACAAGTCTCGAGAGAAAAGTTTTGTTCAGTACTTTATTGAATCCACCGGCTCAAATTAAGAAAACTCTTCAGGACATTTATTCACCTAAAAACAACACGGCTCAAACGAACCCGTATAACTTCAAACGTAAATTCAACTAATGGACGCTTATTACAACAGATACCAACAATTTTTTGTCAATGGAGAGCAGACCGTAGTTCCGTTTGTACCACTCCCGAGTAAGACTTCAGATCAGAGATACGTTTATAGAACGGGAATTAGCCGATTGGATAAGGTATCCCAAGAGTTTTATGGGACCCCGTTTTTTGGGTGGTTGATTCTTCAAGCAAACCCTCAATACGGTGGGTTGGAGTGGAACATACCAAATAACTCTGTGTTGACAATTCCATTCCCCCTTATATCTTCATTACAGGACTATAAAAACGGTATAGATAACTATTTCTTCTACTATGGCAGATAACGTAACGACTAATGATAATATTTTTGTTGATTTCGACTGCCAAAACATCATTTTAGTTGATCCCAATAAGACACAAAGTGCTGACGGAAGGGTGGTAGAAAGAAGGTTGGCACACGAAAATTTGGTGATGTATGCCAACTTGGAGGCCAGAGTTATTCCAAGAACCAAGTTAGCGGTGGGGGCTCCGATTAACGATGCCATCCAAAACATTCCGTTGGCTACCATGAACTTCCTTAGACCTGGTGGTCGTACTACCCTAAGGAACGATTATTTGGATGAAATAACAGGTCTAAACACTGTCAGTGGGAAAGGTACCAACCAACCAAGTAGAAGAATCACTCAGGAGAATAAAACGGATGAATTCTACATCAGTCAGAATGTTATCAATTCTATTGACACTGGTCTATTGGGTATTGAATCGATCAGAATCAAAAACACCCGAAGTGCTACTCCAACCGTTGATATGGTATTGGTTGACACCCAAGGTCGTGCTTTGTTTGAAAAGGGAGAAAACTCTGAATATGCTGCCTTCTTCAATCTACCATATCCAATATTTTATCTTACTCTGAAAGGTTTTTACGGTAAGGCAATCAAATATCAGTTGGTTCTGACAAACTTCTCGGCGGCATTCGAGGGTAATACGGGAAACTATAGAATAAATCTCAAGTTTTATTCATACAAGTATACGATCTTGGCCGAAACTCAGGTGGGCGCATTATTTGCTGCACCATATATGTATACCTCAGATTTCAGGGTACAAGCCTCAGGACAAGAACCACCAGCTGTACAAGCCGCCAGGGCATCGTTGGGTAACGATTTGACTTTGACTACAAATGTTAGAACCACAAAAGGTCAATCTAACATAACAAATATGTATGCGAAGTACAAAAGGCTCGGATTGATATCTCCTGATCTACCTGAACTATCAATACCGGCATTGTTGGCAAGACTCGAACTTTTGGAAAAGAATATCCTTCAAGGGTTTGGTCAGACTGATTTCACACCATTGTCTGATATTCAAAACTATACAAAACTTTTAGTTGATTTTTATAACGATGTTTATTCGAATAGTGAGAATTCATGGTTTACAAGGTACATAGATAATAATCAAGTTTTTGTATTTCAAAGTCGTAAGGAAGACAGTGCGGAAAACACCGAACCGGAATTACTAAAAACTTACGTCTATAAAAATAACATCAATACCAATCAAGCTAGATTGGATGCGTACCTTCAGTTGGTACAGATTGTACAAAATTACAAATCTGCTTTGGAGAAGAACCCAACTTTGGGTCTGAATGGTTCTTTTACTATTGATGGTAGAACAAACAATACCACCCAGATAAAATCAATCCAAAAGATTAAGATTAATCTTCCAACAAACAGTGTCAACAATGATGATGTTTTGATTGAAGATACTTTCAGGAAAGCTATCACCCCAACTGAAATCAACTGGGAAAAAACATTTGAACTTAGAAATAAAAGAAAACCCACTGATGCGGAGCTGATACAATTCAAAACGGACAATACTCAATTTTTCCAACCAAACGCCGTAAGAGTTGGTGGTGAGGTTGCTAGTTACCCAACCTACAATTTTGTGTTTGATGGTGAAAACAACTTTGATGGTTTGTATAATCAAATCAACGATGAGATTTCAAAACAGAAAGAAAAAATTGTCACGGCTTTGGGATTGTTCTTAGAAAGAAAAATTGAAGGTCCGAATGGATTGGGATTTAGACCATCCATGAGAAATATTATGGCGATGATATTCGCGTCGGTGGAAGGTTTTTATTTGATGTTGGATGATGTCCACACTTCTGCTTGGGAACAAAGGATGAATAAAAAAAGAAGACAAGCAATCTTTAACAATACCCTTAGTTCTGCGAGTAGTGATACCAAACAAGACACCCCAACTACCAACAACGATAGTTTGGCTGACATACCTGTTTATCCATGGCCACAGTATTTGATTGATACAAATGCCGAGGATGATGAGCCATTTGAATTGAGATACCCTGGTGATAGAACTGAAATATCAAGAACAGGAGCAAATGATTTCCAAGCATGGCCTGAAGTTGAATTTGTTGAGGAGTATATCAAGGGTATTACAAGGACTGCAGACAGTCCTCCAGCACCAAATGGAAATGCTAATCTATCGAGAACCATCCTTAGATTATCAGTGAACGGGATTGAATTCCCAATGACCAACATTCCATATTCTGACTATCAGAGTGTGAAATTCCTTTACGAAATTTATGAACGTGTTTTATTAGCTGCGTATTGGGATAGACTGTCAAAAGGTGCGGGACCCGGTGCTGAATACGAAATTTACAAATCATTGTCCGATATTGAAAATATCAATATACAAACCGCTCTTTTAGGTACAAGTCCAAGTCTTACAAAAATACTCAAAAACATAGCCTTTACTCCGATCAATTATTTGGATGTTTTGAGAACGGCATCAAATGATGGAACTGGTCCAAGTTGGCAACAACTTATTCGTGGTGAATTTACATCCGATTATCTAAGGGCAATTACCACCAAAGATTTTTCTATTTTACCTAATAACACAATTTCAAATGCTTCAGAGTCCACTCAACAAAACGTAGACTCTTTTAGCAAAATTAGTGAATTTGTAAAATCTACGGCATCGAGTCAAACAGACTTTGCCGACCTCTATCCGTTTGTTTACAGTGGATGGACAACTAACAATTTGGGGACTTTTGTTAATGGACAAAATCCGTTCGCAACTACAAGAAGTTTATACGTTAATGACACCAAAAGATTCATAACCAACTATCAGACAAACTTCAGTCAAAACGATAACAGACCTTTTACCAATTCTGATTTACTTTCAGTCAACTCACCCAATCTGACTAATTCCAACGGACAAACTGAAGACCTCAATGATTTCTACGAAAACCGATTGATTTCGGGTAAACAGTTATTGACTGAAGGTCCACTTTTATATCAGAATAAAACAGGTAATTTGGGAGTTGATCAAACAACTTCAATGTTGAATACTCCGATGTTTGTAAATGCCCTTTCACAAGGTGTAGATTTAGACAGACTTGGTGGGTCACTTTATCCATATGTCAAGCCAGCTTATCTGTTTTTGAATTCACTTCCACTTATTACTTTACGAGAAAGATATAAAAACGTACAACCTTCGTTGGTTGAGGATTTGGATTTCATGTTTTCAACTCTCACTAAGTTTGGGGGGGTTCACAAATTACCTTATGCTTGGATTCTCAAATATGGTTCTATTTGGCACAGGTATAAGACATTTATTGAAACGAATGTTGACATATTAGATTCGGTTTGGGGTAGTATTGATTACTCAAATTTATACGATCCTACGACCAACTCGTTGACTAAAAATTATACATTTACCAACCAAAAGAGTCTGAACGTAACAATTACTGGACAAAACAACTTTACTATTGGAGGTCTTACCAACTCTGTTATGAACCTTGGATTCTATCCTGGATTGGTAAACGATGTTTATTATTTTATGACAGGACAAAATTTGTTCTCAACCTACACAGATGCTGAAATAGATGCTGCGGTTGTTGAGGGTTTAAACGTGGGTCCTATCAATAACAGTAACATAGAATTACCGTTGGGATTCGATCCAAATAACCTGAATAGATTGTTGACCCTAAGAACGTGGTTCACATCTTTCGATACCAAAAATTCTACCAAGTTCATCCCTTCACTAAAGAATCAAACAATAGTATTACCCAGTTTCGGGACCAACACAAATCAAATTTATTATGAGTGTTTCACTGATACACCTACTGGTGAAACTTTGACTCAGGAAGTCTTTAACAACAGAGCCGTATTTGATGGTAGTGCCCGTACTTTTTGGCAATCACCGAACTACGGATATTTTGAATTACCCAGTATTATCAAGCCTCGATACAATGAGTATATAAAAGAAGTGTTACCAAATACTAATAACCGTGAGTCATTCAAATTAGGTGTAGAATATTCGAATATTGAAGAAATTTTCGGTACGTTCAAGAAAGAAATTTTGGATGAATTCGAACAAGAGTTCCTCAAATTTAGTGTGAGTTCAAAAGACGCCTCGATCGAAGATGTGGGTGGTGTTAGTTTTGTAAATAAGAATTTTCAATTTTTGATGCAGGAACTTATGACCATCGATACGATTGATAATAAACTTCCTTATGAAGATTATGTATCAAGAGTTTCTGAAGCCCAAGCTATTAAAATTACCAATACTCTTCAAACATTTTTGAATTATGATGTAGTTTTCCGATACGGAAATCCAAGTAATTTCGACAGAAGATTATGGGGATCATTCACAACATTACCAACAAATAGGGTTTTTGATCCGTTTACTTATGGACCTTATGTACAAAACACATTACCATCCACTACAAGTACAATCACATTAGCTCAATCACAAGCCCTGTCACCACAAGCTTGGAACTCGATGTACACCTACGTAGGTTTCGCAACAACTTCAGGTTTGGAATATTCTAACAATGGTAGTTACTATACGGACTTCTTTATCGATCTCAATGTTGAATTCAATCAAACAAATGTTCAAAGATTTGCTCCATTGATTAAAATTTATGGTACACAAAAATTGTTGGCGAACGGTAACTATGGTGCTACTCAGTTTACTGAACAAATAAACACCTATTACACTCAGAACGACCAATTTATTTCACGAATTTTAACTCAATTGTTTTTTAGTTTACAAAAAGGTCTACCAAATGTTGAACAGACAAATGAAAAACCGATTTTGTCCGCATTGGATGGTGATCAACAAAAGTTGGAGTTCTGGGAAACATTTAAGGCATTCAACGACAAATGGATTGCGGGTGGTGAGTTCCAAGAAAGAACTCTATTCCAAGATGTTTTATTTTTAGATAGAGCTAATCGTGACATTGGTGATTTAGTTTTGGTTGATGTCTTAAAACTAAAAACTCTTTTGACAGGTACTGCTCAGACCAACGCCCGAGTAATTGATTTTGTGAGTAAAATATTTGCTGACAATAAATTCCAAATGATGCCAATGCCGGCCTACGTAAACTTTTGGGGTGTTGGAGAAGTTGTGAATGGTCAAAGACCGAGAACCGAAACCTCTCAGGATTTAGCAAATTCATTATTCGGAACTTATTTGGAAGTTGATTACCGTGAGTCCTCACCCAAACTTGTTTGTTATTTTGTGGGTAAGCCTTCAGAACATCTAAATTTAAGAGAGAATCAAGACTACAGATGGAAAACAGACGCTTTTGTATTTGATTGTGGTGGTGACCAACCTTTAGTTAGAAAATTGGAAAACAAAACAGACTTTGCTTTATCAAATAAAGTTGTTGGATTCAATGTTGATTTTGGAACAAGAAACCAAGGAGTTTTCTATTCAATTCAACTCGATCAGAATGGAGCAGCCGCCACTGCCGAATCAAACATGGTACTTACCGACATATCATTACAGGCCGGTGGTAAAAGAGCTATTGGACAAAGTGTTGGACTTTACAATTATTACAAAACTCGAAGTTATGAATGTAGAGTGGAATCGTTAGGTAATGCAATGATACAACCTACAATGTATTTCAACCTTCAACATGTACCGATGTTTTATGGTCCATATATGATACAGTCTGTGGAACACGTAATTGACGGTGGTGATTTCAAAACATTCTTCACAGGACTAAGAATGCCTGTTGCATCTGTCCCAAAAATTACAAATCAAATTGTAAGTCTCAACCAAAATCTATTGAATGAACTTGTACAAAGTATTCAAAGACTGAAAGACACCCAAGCACAAGTTGTATCCAAAAATGTTATTGCGGTCGGAAATTCAATACAATCCAACCAAAGTTCCACACCGGCAGATCCTGTAAGGTGTGTTGCTGATATGCAAGTTGCCAACCAAAAGTATAGAAATTTTGTAGGTATTGAAAGTGTGAAACGTGAAATTACATTCGCAGATCTTGCCAAGTTGTTGAAGAGCAGAGTCAATAACCAAATTTTACGTGGATTAGTTTTCTTCACGGCATATACTAATGGTCACGATGATAACAAATTTATTACTTACGATTACGATTTAGGTGGAACTCCATTTGGTGGTACGGTTTATTCAGGCATCACTTACGGGGAAAGACGAAAATTCTTCACAGATACTTACGGGTGTAGAACAACATCTAACGGTGTATCCGTCCCATATGCAGTTTTCAACGACTTTGAAAAATCAATTGATTTCATTTCAACATATTATTCCAAAATATACAATACGGATCGTTTATACAAATGGAATAAAAAAGACTTATTTATTGACAGTCTCATTTTTGTTTGGACTGAATGGTGGCCAACCAAGAGATTCCAAACTCCACAACAAAGAAATAATTGGTATAGTGCCAACCAACAATCGGTTATTGCCTTGAGACAACAAGCCTCTGAAGTAGTTGATAAATGTATTTCTTTGGGACTTATTAACTTTTGATGATATTTATAGAGAAAAAATATTATGAATATTAAAGCCCATTTAGACAATTATCTTGGAAAAAATTCAAGATATAGTGAAAAAACTACAGGTAACGGATATACTGAAGTGTGTGATTTGGACACAGGTAATTGCTATACTGTCAGAGACCGTGATGGTTTGATCGAAAGAGTAGACAACACAATGAGAACAAATAGAAGAGTTCAGGTTGAAACACCTCAAGGGGTTAAACAATTATTAAACGGATAACAATGAATATTGACAAGAAAATCTTGGAGGAATTGACAAGACACAATTCTATCAACAAATATATTACAGAACAAGAAGTAGCCCCTGAAGTTGGGGCTGAGGTTGCGGCTGAAGTACCTGCCGAGGATCCAATGTTAGCACCTGCGGAAACACCAGAACCCGAGATTATCGATGTTGCGCAAGATGATGAAGTTGAAAAAATTGGTGACGAGTCGGATTCTGTGGAAACTGAAACTGGATCTGAAGAGCTTGATATTACTGATTTGGTGAACTCACAAAAAGGAATAGAATCTAAACAGAATGAGTATTTTGACATGATGTTCAAACAACTTGAGGGACTACAAAGTAAATTGTCTGAAATGGAAGGTTTAGTTTCAAAGTTGAATGATATCGAAGAAAAAATTGAAAAGTATAGACCAAAATCGGCTCAAGAAAAATTGGAGTTACGTAGTTTGGATTCAGGTCCGTTCCATCAAAAATTGACAGATTTTTTCGATGACAAACAAGAAGACATGGAAAAATCTGGTAAGAACGAATATGTATTGACATCCGATGAAGTTGAACAAATCGTTCCAAGTGAAATAAAAAAATCTTTTGATACTGCTTTACCTGAACCTACAGACACTAGGTTTGGAATGCGTTGATTTTGAAATATAGTTTATTATATTAAAGGGGTCACATTGTGACCCTTTTTATTTGGCGAATAATTTGACGAAACAATAAACTTGGCGTATAATTCTTATGTCTAACAATTAATTTTTACAACTATGGCTAGTCCACTTGACGCAGTTCTCGCTCAATACGAGAAAAACACCCAATCCTATGACAACTCAGGGAAGATGTCTCAGGAAGAAAGAATGAAGAAGTACTTCGCTTGTATCCTACCGCAAGGTCAGGCTCAAGGTCAACGAAGAGTTCGAATTCTCCCCACTAAAGACGGATCATCACCTTTCGTAGAGGTCTACTACCACGAACTACAAGTTGGTGGTAAATGGCAGAAATTCTATGATCCGGGAAAAAATGACAATGAACGTTCACCTTTGAACGAAGTTTACGAAGAACTTATGTCCACGGGAAAAGATTCTGATAAAGAACTTGCTCGTCAATACAAATCACGCAAATTCTACATCGTAAAGGTTGTTGACCGTGATGCTGAAGAAGAAGGTGTAAAATTTTGGCGTTTCAAACACAACTACAAGAACGAAGGTATTCTTGACAAAATTATTCCTATTTGGAGACAAAAAGGTGATATCACCGATCCCGAAAAAGGTCGCGACCTAATCATCCAATTAGTGAAACAAAAAACCCCAGGTGGTAAGGATTACACATCAATTCAAACTATTATGCATGATGACCCTTCTTTACTTCATACTGATGAATCAGTGATGAAAGAATGGTTGGCTGATGAACTGACTTGGCAGGATGTTTACTCAAAGAAACCTGTTGAGTATTTGGAGGCAATTGTTCGTGGTGAAGAACCACGTTGGGACTCTGAAACAGGTAAGTATGTTTATGGAGATGATGCCCTTCTTTCTATGGGAGGTGGTAAATCAAACGAGTTGGCTGATCCACAGGCAGGGGCAGACCCTGATGAGGATCTACCCTTCTAAATAAACGATGGTGCCGGCGATGTCGGCACCATTTCTTTTTTTATCTAAAATGGCGAAAATATTAAGAGTATCACCAGTGTATCGTTATTACGAAATTGAATTGACTGAAGAACAAGAAAAAATTTATGAGGAAAATCCTAATGAATTTCTAATTGATATTGTAAAAGACGAAGATTGGGTTTATATTGAAAGTACTGTCGGATCAGACGAATACGAATTTAAAAAATAACATGGCACTAAAGAAAAATGATTTCTCATCACTGAAGAAGAAGTTCTCTACTTCAGCAAAATACAAACCCCAACGTTTCTTTGACTTGGGTAAAGAGTTCTTGGAGGCGGTAGGTCTCCCTGGTCCTGCTATTGGACATATCAACATGTTTTTGGGACACAGCGACACTGGTAAAACTACTGCACTTGTTAAAACTGCTGTGAGTGCTCAGAAACAAAATGTTCTTCCTGTGTTTATTATCACAGAACAGAAGTGGAGTTTTGAACATGCACGTCTGATGGGATTTGAGTGTGAAGAAGTTGTTGACCAAGAAACGGGTGAGATCGATTGGGATGGATTCTTCATCTTCAATAATAACTTTAGTTACATTGAACAAATTACTGACTACATCAATGATCTTTTAGATGCTCAAGAGAAAGGTGAATTGGAGTATGATTTGTTGTTTTTGTGGGACTCAATTGGATCGGTACCCTCAAAGATGACTTATGAAGGTAAGGGTGGAAAACAACACAACGCAGCCACTCTCGCTGACAAGATTGGTATGGGTATCAACCAAAGAATTTCGGGTTCACGAAAGGCCGATTCAAAATACGAGAATACCTTAGTGATTGTAAATCAACCTTGGGTTGAACTTCCTGACAATCCATTTGGACAACCAAAGATCAAAGCAAAAGGTGGTGAATCAGTTTGGTTGAACTCATCATTGGTATTTCTTTTCGGAAACCAAAAAGGTGCTGGTACAACAAAGATCACTGCGACCAAAGATAAGAGAACTGTGAAGTTCGCTATCCGTTCAAAAATTTCTGTTATGAAGAATCACATCAATGGATTGGGTTACGAAGACGGAAAGATTATTGTTACTCCACATGGTTTCTTGGCAGGAAAGGATACCGCCGAGGAGAAAGCTTCCATCGAGTCTTACAAGAAGGAGCATTCTGACTACTGGAAGGAGATTATTGGTTCAGACGGGGACTTTTCCCTGAATGAAGAGAAAGACCCTGAAACACTCTAATATGTTGTTAGGATTAGGTATATTCCTTATGGGTTTTGGTCTAGCAGGATTTCTGCACACCGTTTATCAGATTTACACTATGTCGAACCTTTCAAGAGGTAAGAAGTGAAAACTCTTTTAGTAGATGGAGATAATTTATTTAAAATCGGATTCCACGGAGTTCGAGAATTCTTCGTTGATGGAAATCACATCGGCGGAGTCTTCCACTTTCTCAACACACTTAGAAAACAGTTGGATGAGCACAACTACGACAAAGTCATTGTCTTTTGGGACGGTGACGGCAACTCATCCCAACGACGTAACATATACCCCAAGTACAAACTGAACCGAAGACAAGATATGAACGAGTTTAAACTCGAGTCATATCATATTCAAAAGGAGCGAGTAAAACAGTACTTGGAAGAATGTTTCGTGCGTCAACTCAGAGTTGACAATAATGAATCTGATGACTTAATTGCATACTATTGTCAGGTAGCTAAAGATGAAGATAAAACCATCTTTACCGCCGACAAAGACCTTTTACAACTCATAGATTCAACCACATCCATCTATTCACCGATGATCAAAGTGATGTATAAGATGGGGGATAAAGTATCCATTATGGGTAACCATATTCCCCATCAGAACATCCTGACACTAAAGGTGATAATGGGTGATAAGAGTGATAATATTGATGGTATTGAAAGACTCGGTGAAAAGACTTTTTTGAAGTTTTTCCCTGAGGTACTTGACCGAGAGGTTTCTGTAGATGATATTTTATCTAAATCGAAACAACTTCTTCAGGAAAATGAAACCAACAAGGCACTACAGAATTTGGTCAAAGGAAAGACAAAAGACGGAGAATTGGGTGTGGCATTCTTTCATGTCAACAAACAGATCGTGGATTTGTCTAATCCGATGATCACTGAAGAAGGTAAAGAACTTGTCCAACTTTATTATCGTGAAACAATTGACCCCGAGGGTAGGGGGTCGAAGAATCTAATCAGAATGATGACAGACGATGGTTTCTTCAAGTTTTTACCTAAAACCGACGAAGCATTTTTAAACTTTGTCAAACCGTTCACAAAACTAACAAGAAAAGAAAAAAGACAATTCAAACAATCAAATTAAATTTTATGAAAGAACAAGATATCGTAAAGATGGAGTTTCTCATCACTTTGAATAACAACATCGTAATCCAAAGATACTTTAATGTGAGAGGGTACAACTCAACTGCTCGTTCATCTATGGAGTTACATGAATATATGAGAGACCTCGTTGATGCTTTTGAGCAAACTCAAAAAATGCGTACTGTTGTCTATATGATGGACAATCAATATGATATTTTAGAAGATCCAACAATTTTGGATACTGACAATACCGACAGCAATGAATATTTTAATTTCTACGTGAAAATTGGTGATCAGACAATTTGTCACAGAATTTTAGATGCAAAACTTTTCCCGCCTAAAATAAGATACACCGTAGACATACGCCAGCAAGCAAAAAGTGTTCTTCGACACTTGACTGACATATTTTCATCACAAAATTTTGTTACTAACTACATGAATTATACCCTCGCTTGAGTGTATTTATTCTTACAGAAAAAGGGAAAATAAATTATGTCAAATAGGAACTTCGAATACCTCGGAAATACTTTTCAATTACAATTACTAAATCAAATTATTCTCGATAAGGATTTCGCACACTCTATTATTGACGTGATTGAGCCCTCACATTTTGAGAACAAATATTTCAAAACTCTTCTTCAATTAATGAAGGAGTATTATGTGAAATACGATTGTTCACCATCATTTGAGACACTATATCAGATCGTAAAAAGTGAGTTTCCACAGGAAATGATGCTCAAGATTTTGAATGATACGATCAAGCAAATACAGGACTCTCCGATAGATGGTGGTGATTTTGTTCAAGAAAAGGCACTTAAATTTTGTAAACAACAAGAACTACAAAAAGCGATCGTTAAGTCTCAAAAAATTCTCGACAACGGTGAATTTGAGAACTACGAGAAACTTGAAGAACTTTTCAGGGCGGCAATTCAAATTGGAGAAAACAACAACAAAGTTGAAGATGTATTCAACAACTTGGATGATGTACTAAATGAGGATTTCAGGCATCCCATCCCAATGGGAATCGAGGGTATCGACAGACTTCTTAAGGGAGGATTGGCTAAGGGTGAGTTAGGAGTAATTTTGGCACCTACGGGTGTGGGTAAGACTACGATCTTGTCCAAGATTGCCAACAGTGCTTTCAACAATGGATACAATGTGTTACAGTTGTTTTTCGAGGACAATCCAAAGGTTATCCAAAGAAAACACTTCACTATGTGGACTGGAATTGCTCCCGATGAATTACCGACTCACCGTGATGAAGTTCTTGAGAAGGCACGTCAAGTAAGAGAGGAAATGACAAATAAATTATATTTGAAAAAACTTCCTTCTGACACTCACACTATGACCCAAATCAAAAATATGATTCGTAAGATGATTGCTGATGGTCATAAGATCGATATGCTTTTAGTCGACTATATTGATTGTATCGTTCCTGACAAAAACTTAGGTGATGAATGGAAAAGTGAAGGTTCAGTCATGAGAGGGTTTGAAGCCCTTTGTCATGAATTGAACGTTGTGGGTTGGACTGCAACACAGGGAAACAGAAGCTCTATATCTTCTGAGGTTGTAACCACCGACCAAATGGGTGGTAGTATTAAAAAGGCTCAAGTAGGTCACGTTATCATTTCCGTGGCAAAGACCCTTCAACAAAAAGAAATGAACTTGGCTACCATCGCCATAACCAAGTCTCGTGTTGGTAAAGATGGTGTTGTATTTGAGAACTGTAAGTTCAACAACGAATTGTTGGAAATTGATACGGAAAGTTCTGTGACCTTCTTAGGTTTCGAAGAGAAAAAAGAAGAGCAGAAACGTGATCGTATCAAAGAACTTATGGAAAAGAGACAACAAAGAGAAAGACAGCAAGGTTAACTTGTAAAAAATAAAATTATAAAAATTAAATAGATTATGGATAATCTAATAGATATGATTGGTGGTGACCAACGTTTTGTTATCAAACGAAGTGGTGACCGTGTTGTATTTGAGATTGAAAAAATCAAAAATGCGGTTTTGAAGGCAATGAATAGTGCTGGTAAAACAGATGTTGAAATGGCTGAAAAAATTGCACGACTAACCAAAAAAAGTATATTCAGAGGTAACAAACACCACCTTCCTCACGTAGATGAGATTCACGATATGGTTGAAAACAAACTTATGGACAATGGTCTAAACGATGTTGCGAAAGAATATATTATTTACCGTTCGAAACATCAACCAAATATTTTTACCAAAAGAGTTAATTTGAAACCATACGAATATCCTGATTTGTTGGAATACGTGGATGCTATCAGACACTCATATTGGGTACACACCGAGTTTAATTTTACTTCCGACATCCAAGACTTCAAAGTTCATTTGAATGAAAAGGAACAAACTGCGGTACAGAGAGCCATGTTGGCAATTTCTCAAATTGAAATCGCGGTGAAAACCTTTTGGGGGGATATCTACAAAAGACTACCAAAACCAGAAATCGGAAATGTCGGTGCAACATTTGCAGAGTCCGAAGTTAGACACGCTGACGCGTATTCACATTTGATTCAATTGTTAGGACTGAACAAAGAATTTGAAAATTTACTTCAAGTTTCAGCTATTCGCAGAAGAATCAAATATTTGGAAAAATCCATTTCTAATTCTAAATCTTTGGATAACCAAGACTATTTCGAATCCGTGATCCTGTTTTCTATGTTTATTGAAAACGTATCCCTTTTCTCTCAATTCTTGGTTATTATGGCTTTCAACAAACACAAAAATGTTTTGAAAGGTATTAGTAATGCTGTTGAGGCTACTTCCAAAGAAGAAAACATCCATGCGGAATTCGGATTTGATTTGGTAAATCTTATCAAAAAAGAAAATCCTAGTTGGTGGACCAAAGACCTTATCGAAGACTTAGTAGATGCTACATTGGAGGCGTATGAATCTGAAGTTGAAGTTGTCAACTGGATTTTCGAGGAGGGGGATTTAGATTTTCTTACCAAAGAACAAACTTTAGAGTTTATCAAACACAGATTCAATCTATCTTTGAATTCTATTGGTATTGAAAATGTATTCAAAGTTGATAAAAAGGTGTTGGAAACAACAGAGTGGTTTGATGATGAAATTCTCACAACAAAACACACCGACTTCTTCAATAAAAGAAGTATCAATTACAGTAAAAAACAAAAATCAATTACACTTAACGACTTATTTTAATTTATAAAAAAACAATATGGAAAATAGAAAACCATTCGAATGGATCAACGAAGAGTCAATTACTTTTCTCCGTCGTGGATATTTGAGTGAGGGTGAACAACCCTTGGAGCGAATCAGAGTTATTGCTGATCATGCTGAAAAACTTTTGGGAATTGAAGGATTTGCTGATAAGTTTTATGATTATATGGGTAAAGGATGGTATTCATTGTCTTCTCCTGTATGGGCAAACTTTGGTAAACAAAGAGGTTTACCTGTGAGTTGTTTTGGTTCTAATATTGGTGATAATATTGAATCAATCTTATATACTCAAGCTGAGGTCGGAGAGATGAGTAAAATGGGTGGTGGTACTTCTGGATATTTTGGAAATATCCGTGGTCGTGGAGCCACTATTACAGACAATGGACACGCACCTGGTTCAGTTCACTTTATGAATTTGTTCCAAAGTGTTGTTGATAATATTTCACAAGGATCAACTCGTAGAGGTCGTTTCTCACCATACCTACCTGTCGAACACCCTGACATTATGGAATTCTTGGAAATTGGAACCGAGGGATTCCCCATCCAAGACCTGACTCACGCAGTTACCGTGACAGATAAGTTCATGAAAGAAATGATTGCTGGAGATGATGAAAAAAGAGCAATATGGGCAAAAGTAATTCAACGAAGAGGTGAAATTGGATATCCTTATATCATGTTCACCGATACTATGAATAACAAGGCTCCTGAGGTTTATAAGGACAAGGATATGAAAATTCATAACTCAAACCTTTGTTCTGAAATTGCTCTTCATAATTCAGAAGAAGAGTCATTTGTGTGTGTTTTATCTTCTATGAATTTATTACACTACGACGAATGGAAGGATACAGATGCTGTTGAAACTATGATTTATTTCTTGGATGCTGTGGTTACTGAATTTGTTGAAAAAATTGACAGTCTCAGACACAACGGAACCCTAGAAGGTCAACGAGCATTCTTCTATTTAGAAAAGGCTTATAATTTTGCTAAAAGACAACGAGCTCTAGGTCTTGGAGTTTTGGGCTGGCATTCATTTTTACAATCCAAAAATCTCCCATTCGATAGTAAAGATACAGCACGTCTGAACGTACAGGTGTTCAAACTTATCAAAGATAAGTCTTACAAAGCTTCAGAAGAACTCGCAGAAATGTTCGGAGAGCCTGAACATTTAGTAGGGTATGGACGAAGAAATGTCACATTGAATGCAATCGCACCAACGACTTCATCAGCATTTATTTTGGGTCAGGTATCTCAATCCATCGAACCAATTTGGTCAAATGCTTATGTAAAAGACGTTGCTAAATTGAAGGTAACAATCAAAAATCCCGTTCTTCAAAAGTTACTAGCTGAAATCGGTAAAGATACTAAAGAAGTATGGGATAGTATTAAAAAACATGATGGATCAGTCCAACACTTGGAGTTTTTGACTGATGAACAGAAGGATGTATTCAGAACCTTCGCAGAAATCAATCAATCTTCAATAATCAATCAGGCGGCGATTCGTCAAGATTATATTGATCAGGCTCAATCTTTGAACCTTATGATTTCACCAGACATGCCTACTAAGGATGTCAACAAATTGTTGATAGACGCATGGCAGTTGGGTGTTAAGACTTTATACTATCAACATTCGATGAATTCTGCACAAGCTTTCGCTAGAAAGAAGTTGAATCTAAATGACCTTGAATGCGTGGCTTGTCAGGCATAAAAGTTCTAAACAAGAGTTCATGACTGAAAAACCCAACACTTAGGTGTTGGGTTTTTTTATGTCTTAAAAAAAATATTAAAGTATATTTATCAGATATGGCAAATGGTAGGACATATGGTTTAACTTTTCCTTTTATCGATTCATTCGATGGAAAATACTTGGATTTAACAGATTACACTGCGGAAGAAATCAGAAGTAATCTTATTCATTTACTACTGACGAGAAAAGGATCTAGATATTTCTTACCAGATTTCGGTACAAGATTATTGGAATATATTTTTGAACCTTTAGATGGACCAACATTCCAAAGTATTGAAGCTGAGATCAGAGACTCTGTAACCAAATACATGCCTCAACTTCAACTCACAAGTATAACAATAACGGCACCTACAGGTGAAGAAGCGGGTCTAACGGCCACAGGTGCTGGTGGGGTTATTGACCCTGCAATCACAAGATTCAATCAAGATGTTGCTGAATATACTGCAACTGTCAGGGTTGATTATGCGATATCAAACGATGTGTTCAACACTAAAGATTTTATTATTCTGAATATTTAAGATTATGGCCGAAAGAAGAATATCCTATACAGTACGAGATTTTGCTGCGATACGACAGGAATTAATAAATTACACTAAAACTTTTTACCCCGAACTTATTGATAACTTCAATGATGCTTCGGTATTCTCGGTTTTCTTGGATTTGAATGCTGCGGTGGCCGATAATCTTCATTACCACATCGATAGAAGCATTCAAGAAACTGTCCTTCAATATGCACAACAAAGATCTTCGATTTACAATATTGCGAGAACTTACGGATTAAAGATTCCAGGACAAAGACCTTCGATTGCATTAGTAGATTTTTCAATCACAGTACCAGCTTTCGGAGACAAAGAAGATGAAAGATATTTGGGTATACTTCGTAGAGGTAGTCAAGTAATAGGGTCGGGTCAAATATTTGAAGTTCTCTATGATGTAAATTTTGCCTCCCCATTCAATCAAGATGGTTTTCCTAATAGATTAAAAATACCAAATTTCGATCAAAACGGTAACCTCATAAATTATACCATTACAAAAAGGGAAACTGTTGTCAATGGTATTACGAAAGTTTTCAAAAGAGTTATTACACCAAATGATGTAAGACCTTTCTTTGAATTCTTTTTACCTGAAAAGAACGTATTGGGTGTTACATCAATAATACAAAGAGATGGTACAGCATATTCCAACGTACCCACACCACAAGAATTTTTGGGGGCGGCGGGTAGATGGTATGAGGTTCCAGCCTTGGCGGATGATCGTGTATTTATCGAAGACCCTACTAAACCATCTGATGATCCTGCAATCAAAGTAGGTAGATATATTCAAACTCAACAAAGGTTTGTTACAGAATATACTCCTGAAGGATTTTTAAAAATAACATTTGGAGGTGGAACTAATACTGCTGAAGATCAATTAAGAGAATTTACGGCAATAGATGTACCTTTGAAAATTCAAAGATACCAAAACAACATGATGTCTTTGGGTTCAACTCCCAAGGCAAATACTACATTATTTATTCAATATAGAATTGGTGGTGGACTTGGAACTAATTTGGGTGTCAATGTTATTAACCAAATCGGAGCTGTAGATTTTTTTGTAAATGGACCCTCTGATATTATCAACACGTCAGTTATCAATTCATTGACGTGTAATAACATAACAGCGGCAATTGGTGGTGCGGGATATCCATCGACTGAGGAAGTCAGAAATTACGTTACATTCAATTTCGCGGCTCAAAACAGGGCTGTTACAATCAATGACTACGAGGCTATCATAAGAAATATGCCAGGACAGTTTGGAGCACCGGCTAAGGTCTCGATTACAGAGAACAACAACAAAATTATTATAAATGTTTTATCATATGATTCTTCAGGTAATTTGACATCGGAAGTTTCACAAACTATGAAGCAAAATTTAGCGGAATATTTATCAAACTATCGCATGATAAATGATTATGTTCAAATCGGAAGTGCCCAAGTGATTGACTTAGGGGTGGATGTTCAAGTTGTTCTTGATGCTACTCAAAACCAAGGTGCAGTCATTTCAAATGTAATTGATAGAGTCACAACATTTTTTAGTTCAACACTCAGAAATTTGGGTGAGGACATTTTAGTGTCAGAATTGAATAGAATAATCCAATCAGAGAACGGAGTTATAAGTGTCGGAGAAATTTCCATTTTTAACAAAGTTGGTGGTCAATATAGTTCAGCACAAACATCAATGCCATATTCTGATGTTGTTACAAGAAAAATAAGTTTAGTTGACAACACAATCTTCGCTGAACCGAATCAAATTTATCAGATTAGATTTCCGGCCAAAGATATTACTGTCAGAGTTAAGAACTTCCAAACTACAAATTTCTCCTGATATATATTTTTATCGAAATTCCATTACTTTTTATAAAATAGTGAATAAACTATTTATCATAGAAAGTACTTTTTAATGTCAAAATCATATAGGTTACGTACACAGATTGGAGTCGACAGACAGATCAATGTTCAATTAGAGCAAGACTTCGAACAAATTGAGATCCTATCTCTCAAGGTTAGGAGTGAGGATGTCTATACAAGAATGTGTGCTGACTATGGTGTGGTTGTAGGGCGTGTATTTTCAAATGGTGGTTATGGAATTCCAAATGCGAGAGTATCAGTATTTGTTCCAATCACAGAGCAAGACCTAAATAACGAAATTATTAGAGATTTATACCCATATTCCGAAATAGATGATGTAAATTCGGATGGTTATAGGTATAATCTTTTACCCTATGAAAAAAGTCACGGGGGACATACACCAACAGGGACCTTCCCAAGCAAACAAGATATTCTTACGAATCCTGCTTTAATCGAGGTTTACGACAAGTATTACAAGTATACTGTCAAAACAAATGGAAGTGGCGACTTTATGATTATGGGTGTACCTGTTGGTACTCATACGCTAGTTATGGATCTTGATCTATCTGATATGGGTCCATTCTCCATGAGTCCACAAGATCTTATTAGAATAGGAAGGGCGACCTCAGATCAAGTAGAAGGTGCAGAATTTCAGAGTTCAACCGATCTATCGACCTTACCACAAATTGTGAGTCTTTCCCAATCGATAGAAGTATTTCCTTTTTGGGGTCAACCTGAAATTTGTCAAATCGGAATTGCTCGACATGATTTCAATTTAGACGAGGTTGGGGTTTCAATAGAACCGACCGCTTTGTTTATGGGATCTCTATTGAGTAATAATCCTGATAGGGCTGTAGGTTTGGGTTGTCGACCACCTACCGAAATGGGGGATTTATGTAACCTAACAACTGGTTCTGGAGAAATTATTGCTATTAGACAAACAATTTTCCAAGACACGAATGGGTTACCAATTTTGGAGCAAGCTCAATTACCTCAGGCTGGAAAAGTTATTGACGAAGATGGTACTTGGTTACTGGAGGTTCCCATGAATTTGGATTATGTGACTACTAATGAATTCGGAGAACAAATATTAAGTAACGATCCCAAAGTTGGTGTACCAACGAAAGGAAAGTATCGATTTAAGGTAAAATACGGTCAACCCAATTCAATAGAAATTAATGAAACAAGGAAAGGGTATTTCTTAGTACCCAATATCAAGGAATACGGTTGGATAACATCATCTCAAGATCCTGCATATTCGACAAGTACAAATTTGAGAAACCAACAGAATAGTTCATATTACTTTGGATTGGATTGGTCTGGATATACTAATGGATTTACCACTCAACAACAAATTTTGGATAGACAACAAGAAATTGTTGACTGTGAAGATACATTCTACGAGTTTATTTACAATAAGGTTTACACTGTATCAGGTCTTGTTGACCAATATTTCAGGGGACTTTCAAGAGGAAACTTTATAGGTATCAAAGAAATAACTGATTCCGCATGTGCTAGTGAAAATAACAGATTTCCAGCAACAGATGCTGTTAGAAATTTTGATTTATTGTTTTTTATAGTTAACGTATTTCTAACAATTTTAGCCCCAATAGGTTTGGTTTTGATACCAATTTTGAATTTCTTAGCTCAGTTTTGGCCAATTGCAAAATATGTAATAACAATTTTATTGTCTTCATGGTTAACCTATAATGGTGTGATTTATACTGTAAATGCTATCGCTGCCGTCGCAAACCCAGTACCCCAAGTTGCTTTGGGGATTACTTTGGGAGTTCAGGCGGCAATTTGGTTTGGGGTTGCGATTTTTGTTTTTATAAAAGTCTTTCCTCTTTTTACAAAATTTACATTCAAAGATCTGAAATTACCTATGATATCTTATCCTGATTGTGAAGCTTGTGATTGTTCTGCTTCAGATTTATTGTTACAAGAAATTGAAGGTAACCCTTTTACCGGTGGTAATGCTAGTACTAACAAAATTGGTGAATATACCATATTCACTACATCTGGTACTTCCCCATTATTTCCATCCTACAATCAGGATACATGGGGTGTGTTAACTGGTGATGTTAACGATGGTCTTCCTGTAGGTTTGGATCCGGACTCTTATTCGGGTAATAGTAATAAACGCAATCAAAAGTACCTGGCTGACTTAACAGGTTTTAGATATGGGTTGAGTGGTATGAACTATGTTTTACCATCAGCAACACAGTTAGAAGCTGAAATTAACAAATTGGCTAACACACCGATTACTATAAGCTATACCACCGATAAAGTATATGTGGGTCCTGATATTACCCTTTCACAATCTATGAATTTAGCGAATATCAGGGAAAGATATTTTGAAGGAAAAAATATAATACAAACAACCGTAAATAACCCGAATAACCCTTCACAGTCTTTTACAGATAATGTGATGGTGTTGTTAGTCCCACAGAACAACTTCGTTCCTGGTGCGATCCTGTCATTTAATGATCCTGATAATATTATTGACCTTAATTACTCGTCAACTACTCTGAATCAATTTGGTAATTATACTTTGACTGGAAGCTCGGTTTCAGGAGTGGTAAACAGAACAGTAACTTATATTGACCAAAATGGTCAGACACAAACAGCATCTGTTAATCTAAATTCTACAACCACAGAATCTGAATACTTGTATAAGACGGGTATCGAATATTTTCAAGTTATTAATCAGATATCGGCGGTTGAAGCGGATACAATTTTGAATTTGGGTCAAGATAGTCTAATTGAAAAATATTTCTTACGTAAATTACAAAAACTATACTATGTCGATAGTAACGGAACGACTAGAAGTGAGACCTTCGGATCTTTCTTCGCTATAGGTGATTCTTGGAAAGAATATAATTTTTTATTTTTAGTTAGAGGGGTTGATGTTTATACTGAACCTCAAAATATAAAGTATGATTTGAATAAATTATTTGGTTATAATTTTGGGGTTCAAAATTCTTTGATATTCGAAGGACCTTACAGGATGAATATTCCTATCCAACCTAATAGTGGGTCAGGAAATTGGTATACAAATTTCAAGACACCTGAAAGTCACCTAACAAGTTATTCAACATCACCGGTGTTCCACCAACCATATAATTTCATAGTAAATCAAAGTCAATTCCAAGGTGTAAATACGGATAGATTGTCATATTATTCATCGTTAGACAAGTCCACACTATCCTTTTTTCCGTTTCCTGGAGATCAACCTATATCCAATTACGTAAACAATTCTTGGCAAAGTGGTGGATCTGTAAGTGATAACGGAAAGAACAATCAATTTATAAAGTTCTATGGTACTGAATATCAGGGTGTAATTGAAGGAGGAACCTTTATTGCTGGTTCAGATTCTCAGGGTACCGTCACACAGAATGGAGGTCAATTACCTAACGTTAGATTATATTCTCCATGGTATTACCAACCTGGTTTACCAGGACAAACTACGGCGGTACATACAATCACTTTTGACCCCTCTGTTGCGAACGCTAAATTAGTATTAAGATCTGACAGATTACCTGCTTCAGATTTGAGTCTTACCACAACACCAAATGGTAAAAACTATTTTATGTTATATCAGAATCCAAGACTTAGTCTTTTTGTTATTGGAAGTGCTGGTCAATCGAGTTTGTCAATTACAACAGGTGGTTCGTTAGGATTTTTTGAACCTACTTTAGGTGATGGACTTGATAATAACTTGGATAGAGTAATTGGTTCATTTGGATGTCAAGGAATGGTACCATTGTCTTGTTACACAACTGATGTTGATGGTAGACTTGAGGTTTTATCTCCATGCCCTACAAATGAAAATCCACAATTAGTTGTTGATGGTTGTTATGATGTTGTAAGTCCCGATGTAGAAGGTTCGTATTTGAGAAACATACCTACATTAATTAACAACTATTTAGAATGGTTACAAAGGTTCCGTGTGACATTTGGTGCTTGTAGAGGTGTTTTTTCACACGTGTTTGTAAATTCATGGGTTAACGGTACTTTGTTTGCGTTTCCTTTCAGGAATAGACCGGCATTTAATGCCAATGGTGATTTAGTCACCAGGGTGGTGGTAAATAATGTGGTAAGTTATTCTTATTGTGCGGACTTATTGTATTTTGATGAGGAATCTAACAATTTTTACTATAGGTCAAGTCCGTATAGCTTGGTTAGTAACAATTTTGTTGGAAAGAGAGCCCCCAATACTACTGGAACCCCTTTTGGAATTATTGATGGAATCACTCAACCTATATTAAATTCTTATAATTTATTATACCCAACTACTGTAATGGACTTGGGTCCAAAATATTTTTGGACTAAAGATGTGGTTGTTAGTAAAGATTATTATGGATACACGGCAGACAAATTAAACCCGTCTACATGGAATGACGTTGGGAATATATTCCAAATTTTTGTTATATCCAGACTCATCAATTCGAATTTTTGGAACCGTGTTCTGAGTACTGGTAATGCGTCCATCACAGGATTTTTCAGTCGAACATCACAACGAGTTGACGGAGATTATGCTCAAATGCTACAAATAAACTCACAATACGGTATCAAACCTTTCAATGAAGGAAATTATATTGATGACCCTGCGATACCAGGTGACAATCCAATATACATTTCTAAAGATATAAATGGTAATCCAATCTTCGGTATATTCTATGACTCATTCCAAAGTGATAGAGATATCATTACCCCGAGAAGGATTGACAGGAATTTGACTGGTTCAGTTTTACTTGCTGATTATTTGGGAACCAAATCACAAAATGTCCCATTTTATCTATGGAGGAATAATGCTTATACAACATCATTCAGCCAAGTTTTTGGTGGATGTGTTTGTGAGACTTACACTATAGATAATAGTGCCAACAACGTACCTGATTCATACACTTATCAAGATTGTAATTCAGGTAATTTGATTAGTGTATCGATTCCCGCACAACAAACAATTTCGATATGTGCTTGTCAAGGGTCAGTAACAACACAACAGGCTACGGTCACACAAACAGGTTCTTGTACTCCACCACCCCCACCACCGGCAGATAATTCAATTTTTGGAAACGAGGGGAATACATGGTACACCATTACTAATCAACCAATCTTCTCAACAAAATACCAAGAGTTAGATAGATTGAATATCCCCTACTTTATAGGTATAAATGGTCAGATTGAAAATCGTACGGGATATATTTTCCAAAAAAATTCATTGGGTGAATACGAACCAAGAAATTTGGGTGGAAATAATTTGAGAACTCTTTCAGGGGCTCCATGGTATTTCTATTTTGGTTTGAGGTCAGGTGCGAGCGCTATCGATAAATTCAGAGAAAAATATTTAGGTGTTGATCAATGAGTCAGAATGAATACATAGTAATAAAACCTGATTTACAATATCAGTCGTCACCTAATAGTGATATTAGTATCAATACTGAATTGAACCAAACTCAATCTGAATTGATTGATTATGACAGGACTGTAACGGTAAACTTGGCAACACTTTTCGATGCCGAAAGAAACAAATCAACAACTTTCAGACCGATTGTCAAACTCTCATACATTTATGACAATACAATTGTTGGCACAACAAAATACCAACCATATTTGAATGAGTTGTACTATGTAAACCCTGAGGCGTCCGTACCATTATTGGGGGGTAATAATTCTTGGAGTGGTTTACCTTCTTACGAGGAGTTCGAATTTATAAGAACCGATGTTACAAATCCTCAAATAAATTTTGTTACCAAAAGTGCTTCGAGTTACAATTGGAGTGTTGTTATGTCCTATCCATATGAAAATGATTATTCCTTTCCGATGGAGTATTATTTTTCTGATGGTAGTTCCCTTTCACCATGGACCTCTGGAGATGGTATTCCGTTTTACATCACGGCGGGTTCGGATAATGGATTACCTATTTTACAATTCAACTGTCCTGTAAAACATGGATTGAGGGAATTCGATTATGTGCTTTTATCCTTTGATTATAATGGAACCAACACATTTCAGGTATTCAGTTTGGGAAATGGTGATTTGGGTTCAGATGAGTATGTATTCAATTTGGTAAATGTGGGATACACTGGAACCACATTCAATACTGGTAATGATGGAACTTTCAAAAGGATTGTGGATATAAACAATTCAGGTGAGACCACTTCAATTTACTATGTTAGAAAACATAGGATAATTACAAATCCGAGTGAATCTATCATAACCAGAAATGGTTTTGAATTAAATCCGTTCGGTGACAAAGCCGCATATCAATTCTCATCACTAACTCCCAATAATGTTTCGAGAATTGCTAAATGGCAGAGTTCAAACACTTATAATCTTACATTATCCCGAGATTTGGAAATCATAAATCAATTGGATAATAATAAAAAACCAGTAACTCAAATCTTCGTTACCCTACAAAATTTGGGGTATTTTGGCTGGTGGAATAAACTCCGCAGAGGTTGGGAATTCAATATGTTACCTGAGCAGACAAATCCGTGGTGGGACTTGACAAATGGTAATGCGGTTGAAAACAATTTGACCACCTCATATGTGAGAAACATAGATGGATCACCAGTTTGTAATAATCCATTTGATTGTTATAGTTTCAATGTTAATTTGCCAAGAGTTAGTGGTGACACCATGTACGGAGATTGGTGTGAATGGAATAACATCACCCAAGAAGAAAGGGTAATTTCAAGATATATGAACAAAATTACCTACAATGGTAAGGCTTTCGATGTATCAGGATCACCCACATCTAACCCAAATGGTTATTACTATCAAGTACACTTCCCTATCAGGTTGAAAGTTTTTTCTGATTATGTTGAAACCGCTGAGGAAAATTTCGTGGATGGTGTTCCTAGTTATTCATATTTTAGTAATACCCAAAAGTTATGGTATTGGAGGGATATATACCCGTTCGGATTTGTTGATACAAATGATCAAGGTGTTGATTATCCGTTTTTGAATGAATCTCATTATCCTTTTACCAATATTACTTTCAGATTATACCCTGAGGGTGCGTCATTTGACATAACAGAAATTTATTCGGTCATACCTGACCCTATTATCGATGGGTGTGAATAATATCAGATTGGAAATAAGAAATCAAGGGGGTGCTGATCTGCAGATCCCTATTGAACAGACATGGGATTTCCAAGGTCAGCAACAAGCTATTGAGACATATGAAGTGAGTATACTCGAAGAGATACTCAATAAAGATGAAGATTTTGAAGTTACAAGATTTGAACACAAACAGTATAACAACACTAGGTCATCTTTAAATTATGAATTTTATTTGTGGGATAATGTGATAAACCCTTCGGGACAGTATCTTAATTCATACACACCGAAGTTTTCTGTAAACCAAATTTATTATTATGAACCGCCTTTTACCAAATCTTTTTGGAAATTGGATTTATATACAACCCCTCTCAATAGAGATCAACAGGCATACATCACAATTGTTTTACCTGTACAACAAGGTTTAACTGAAAATGTGAATTTGAATGGAACAACTTCGGTTTTAGTAAAAAGACCAAAATACACTTTGGATTACATCGGAGATAAAGAAGGGTTCTTTATTTATTGGTTGAAAAAAAGAGATTTCATCAATGTCGATGAATTTTTTATGACTGCTAAGTTTTTTGATGCGAGCACAGGACAATTTGTGAAAATGATGAATAGACCACAAAATACTCTGTCGAATCCGAATGATTTTCCACCTGAGGAATATTTCTATTATAGGGTGAAACTTGATTATCCAACACAAACATATGAAATGTTTGAATATCCGGTCTCAGTTCTCACGGGTACTTTGTCAAACCCGATAAAATGGTATGAATACGTGAACCCATAATGGACACTCAAGTAATGAAAGTAAGGGTTTCACCAGGTGACCTGTCAACCATTATACATCAAGTAACCTATTCAGGGGAAACTTTTGGTGTGTATTCAGGTATGACACAAACCTTGACAGGTGGGCCAAATGGAACTTCATTACTCACAGGTTTGACAATACCAATCTTATTGGTTGAAAATACCGTCGATATTGGATATTACTCAGTCTTTGATGGTGCTATATTACAAAAAGATGTTGTAAACAATTTTATTTTTTCATCAACAACTCAAAATCCATATACTTGGAATGTTTATAATACATCTGATATCGAGTTCAACAACTTCTTACAATTATCCTCATACTCGTTAGATTGGGGAGATGGAAGTCCCGTTCAGAGTATCAATGTTTTTACTCCTAATTCTTTAGTACATACCTATCCATCGACACCAAGTGAGTATACTATTACTTTGTCACAAAATAACCCTTGGGGAAATACAAGTGTATCCAAAGTTATAGAAACACCATTTGTAAATGTTCCAAACTTCAATCCACAAGGTACCGCTTATTTTACACCTAATGTGGGTTCATGGACAGCAACGCCGATCTCTTACAATTATATCTTTACTGGTGATAGTGAAAATGTTGTAAACGCTCAAACATCAAATAACTACGTTTCTGTTCCTTTCTTGATTACGGGATTGACATCTTCAAGAATAACCGAATTGGCTCAGTATGGTCCGAATACTTATCAGTTGTTAGTACCCATTCAACGTGAAGGTGTAGATTATGGTATCATCACAGAAATTAATTTGTTATACACCGCATACACAATTCAAGATGTAAGTTATGTGGATTATGCAAATGGAACCACAATATATTCGATATATTCGTCAGGATTGTCTGCCGATTGGATGGTTGCAGAACCTTTGGTAAAAGATGAATTATTATTGGGTGTATCCGCTCAAGCAGAAATACAATCAAATGTATTTATAGAAAGGGGTAAAAACTCTGCTTATGAACGAGTCCAAAGAATTGGGGAAGTTGATAATCTTGGGGACCTCATAAAATATGGATATAGATTTTTTAACGTAACCTAACATGGCAACAGGAACCTATGGAACGATTAGACCGGCAGATGTATCTCCCGAGGACGTTCAAATCATTATGAATTACACACCATCAAGGGACGTTACAGACAATTTTGTCTTGACACAACTTGACGCAGCCTCGATTCTAAGACCTTACTTCAATAATAGTCAAACGGGTGGAAATCCCAATGAAATTTTGGGAGGTTTGTACAATTTGAGATTACCCGCAGATGTATTTACACAACTTGGTATATACACATTATACATCAGACCTGCGGAAATAAGAACAACAATTACTGACTGTGGGGTATTATCTGCACTTCCGAATGTTAAGGGGATTGTAATAGATTTATCAAACGTACCTAATCAATTTGTGAATAAGTTCGTTGCTCAAGGATTGGTTGGTTTTAGAGTAGAATATCTAAATGCTGACGGAAGTAAAATTCCAAACTTTTTTAGAATCATTACTTCTAATTTTTTCTGTGAACCAGTAATTCAAAATCTTACAAATACGCAACAAAAGGCGGTACGTTATAGATACACAGAAGGTCAAACAAATTTGGTATTCTGTACTCTTTCACCGAGTTCGGCACCAACCAACAAACCCAATGCGACCCCGTTTATTGGACAACCTGCTCAGAGTATTATATTGTCAAATACATATTTCAATCCACTTACCTTGGAAATCAATCTAAGTCAATATGACTTGGATACTTTGGGGATTGCTCTTTACGGTAATCAAACTAAGAGTATGGAAGACGGAATTTACACTATTTACGACGAACAGAACAATATTTACCAACAGTTCAATCTATATGAAATCAAAGATGACTTCAATAATCTTCTTTACGAAGTTAAGGAAAATCGTGGTGATAATATAGACTTTAGTAAAAACTTCCAAAATATTACTGAACAATAATAATGGCTAAAAAGTTTATCCCGAACACTGCGGCATCTGGATCAGGCACTCCATTTGATAATATTGTAGGTCTTCAGACTGTACAAGGGGGTGGACTTACGCAAGGTAATTTCGAATTTTCGACAGGATTATCTGAAAAAGTTAATAGAACTTTTAACATCGGGGTTTTCCAAGATCCAATTAATTTGGAAAGTCTCGATATTGAGTCAGTAAACGAGGCTAGACTACTATTGGCTAAAGAATATCGTGTTTATCCAAATTATGATTTATCGCAAGTTACAAACTTTACTATATTTGGGTCTTTACAAAAAAGGTTAGAAGTATCGGTTCAAAGAATATTAAATTTTTTTCCTGCGGGTTTAGAAATAGATCAAATTTATTATGACTACTCAACTGGAGTCACGGCCTATAACATAAGTTATGATTCTATTTCTGATGAAACAGAATTGACAATAAACGTCAGTAGAATTAAGAATCCATTTTCAATTGAATATTCCGTAAACTCTGTAATAAATTTACAAAACAGAGAACAGGAATTTTCACCTTTGCGTGACTTGACTAATAGATACCGAGATTATGCTCTAGTAGTCAGTGGGGTATCTTATAATATTATAGATTTTATACCGTCAAGTAATTTATCCACAGGACAAATAACTTTGATAGTAACCGGAGACGCGTTCAAGGGTGTGACGTCAACTTTAGATTCTTTGGTTATTAAACCTAACGACTATTGGACAGAGAAATCATTCACCGAAGATTTTGATGAAGTAGAAAAGTTCTTACTCAATCGATTGGCACTTCCAATCTACACAGCCACTTTTAGTGTCCCGGTTGAGAATAACAATGGCGTAATAACGGTAAGTTCTCGAAGTGTTACTTGGCAAAAAGATGGTCTTTGGAACCTTGATATTCGAACCCAAGCGTTCTCAGACTATTTAGAACGACTCAACGAAATTGGTGTTGAGTTTGATGCTTTTAAAACAAATTTAGTTGTCAGATTTTTAGTTACAGAATCTTTATTGGAATTTGATACACCTGATCACAAAGTTGGTAAAGTTTTACAAATTTATGGTCGAAGTTTTGATCAAATTAAACAATTCATAGATGCCTTGGCATACATGAATTCGGTAAATTATAATCCGGGAAATGATATTCCTTCTATGTTATTGAAAAATTTGGCTCAAACTTTAGGTTGGAGTACAAACATTTCACCAATAACAGAAGAAAACTTTTTGAGTTCCGTATATTCGAGTACTGGAGTGACTCAATACGCCGGTTTCTCAAGAGAACTCACACCGTCAGAATTGAATTACCAATTCTATAGAAATTTGATACTCAATTCTGCCTATCTATTCAAATCAAAAGGAACACGAAGAGCGGTTGAATTTACCTTGAGATTAGTTGGTGCACCAGAAGCACTAATTGAATTTAATGAGCATGTTTATTTGGCCGACCAAAGAATTAACATGAGACAATTCAACACACAGTTTGCACAAATAACTGGTGGTACTTATGTTGAAGAATCAACAGTATTTGTTCCTGGCGATGTGTTTACAATTCAGGGTGTTCAATATACTGGTTTCACCTCACAATCCAACGTGTTTATTGTGGATCAAGTTAGGGAAGACTATCCTGTTGATGACCTTGGATACCCTGAAGCACCAATTGAGACTGATGATTATTATTTCGAAAAAGGTGCTGGATGGTTTGAATCGACACCACAACACAGAAGTCCTGAAATTGTTAGCCAAAGTCTTTCAGTATTTACAGGAAGTAGTCCAAACGTCCAAACGATATTACAACCCTTCACTTACGGTCAGGAATACTTTGATAAGTTCAGACAATTCCCATTTATGAATTTGGGATATAGATTGAAATACACTATAGATAACAAAAAAAGTTGGCAACCACCAGTGTTCAGAGTTGCTCGAAATGCTGGATATGAAGCATATTATGTTGCTGCGGATGAAAGATTAGTTTTGAATGCTAAAAATGTAGAACTGTTTTTGAATCCTGGACAAGGTATTCTATATAATGTTTGGGAGATGTCACGTAATAGTAATTACCCAATTCCTAATTCGGGTATGACACCATATTTCCCAAGTTTTGGTAGTACAGATTGGTCATTCATTAACCCTCAAGCCAACAAGAAAACATTTTTCGAGTTTGCACAAACGTTCATAAGTAACACCATAAATGTTAGAGACAGATGGTACTCTACAGATGGTAAAACTTCGGGATATCCGGACCTTTTGAATATTTTTTATAATTACTTACTTTCTGACCAATTGGTCGGAATACCAAATGATAATTTTACTTATCAAAAACTTATCGAGTATGTACAAGGTATCGGTCCATATTGGATTAGACTTACCCAACAAATGATTGCAGCGTCAACTATTTGGAATACAGGTGTAAAATTTGAGAACTCGGCATTACAAAGACAAAAATTTGTTTATAGAAGACAGAGTGGGTGTCAATTGATTCCAATTGAGAAAGACCCTTGTTTGGCTACAGGTACTCTTTTTGCTTTTGATTGTACTACTGAAAGTGCCAATTGTTTCATTTATCCTTGGATAGGTCCATCAAATGGTATTACATCTTTTTCTCAAATTCTATATTCGGTTCTGAATTCTTATTTGAATTCACAAGGTTTGACATTAAGTGAGTGTAATGCCTCTTCACTGACTTCTGAATGGTTTGTCGATGTTAGGATTGATGGTAATATTATGTTCCAAACACCTTTCTTTACAGGATACGGTACTGGACAAGTTCCAACAAATAACCAATGGAAAGCTGCCCTGTTATTAAACCTTTCACAATTGGTAAATGATGGTTACTATTTCTATGTGAATGGAAATGTTGTGACGGTTTACAATTTAGCCTGTGCGGAAGATAATATTCCGAGTACTCTACAAATCAATGTCGGGATAAATATTGATATAACTTGTGAGTAATGGCTTGTAATAATTCAGTTTATTTAGTTTGTTGTTATGATCCTACAAGATCATTTTTAGCCTGTAACCCAAATATTGATGGTGTTCCGAATTCATCATTCACACCGGGAAATCACTATGTTGGTATTGATCCTTCATTTTCTCCTGGCGTTGGTATATGTTATTCAGCAAGTTCAACACCAGTCGGTACTGTAATTAATTATGAGAATAATATATACTTGAGTACCACTGATTGTGCTACCTGTCAGTATGACTATGCTGCAGGTTGTCCACCTTTGGTTACGACATTCGCGGACGCAATCCTTGTAAATTGTTGTGATCCGACAGATACTTTAGAGGCGAGAGTACCAGACACATATACACCTGGAACAATATCGATAAGATATAATGATAAATGTTGGATAGTACAATCATTCGGAGGTTCGGGTGGACTTGAATTATTAGGGGCCTACGATGGGTGTATCCAATGTAATCTTTATTTCCCATGTTGTGAATGTGTGGAAATGAACATAGGTCCAGCACTATTCTTACCTGGTTTTGCTGACGGAGGGAATGTTTTTGTTGATTATACATCATGTTCAGGAAGTTCTGAAACCATAACAGCAACTTCTGTGACAAATGAGTTCAATATCTGTCACGAGTCTGGTACAACAATAACGACATCATTCACTGTCGGAGGATCGCCATTTTCAACGACAACATATCCATGGGATCCTTTGTTCACCGGACCTCCAGGTGAGGTCAGCGCTACAACAATTTCATCTTGTACGGGTGACCCTTGTGGTCTTACCCCAAGTCCATCACCATCCCCCACTCCGACACCGACCCCTACGATCACTTTGACGCCAACACCAACACCGACGATCACACCAACAATTTCACCGTCGGCGAGT
>Ga0172373_10000833_pt1 | contig 50864 bp, 45 predicted proteins | sample Lak10m_2_FD_114546 | JGI IMG/M metagenome (GOLD analysis project Ga0172373, IMG submission 114546) | Freshwater microbial communities from Kabuno Bay, South-Kivu, Congo - kab_092012_10m | ecosystem: Environmental > Aquatic > Freshwater > Lake | place: Democratic Republic of the Congo... | reverse complement strand
TTACCAACTCGCAGTGATATTGAGAACTTACTTTGGTGTCACCAAAATCTTCGTTTTAAAGAAGGAGCCTATTTGGTGAGATGGCAAGCAGCTGATGCGTTAGTAATCGAAAGACAGGCGAAGGCTTTGGTTGCTGTAACAGATAGTTGGACGCAATGGCAGAATTTAACCGGAGTTCAAACCTCTTGGGCTGACGGAACAATTCTAATTGATTATTCAGGAGCGAATGGAACTGCGCAGCGAACAGTTTACGGCGGAGGAAAAGTGGATATTTCCATTCCTCCATGTGATGGTAGTGCAGCTCAAGGAAGACGAGGATATTCAGTTTGGGCTCCTCAAGGAATTACAGATAATTACGTTAGACCAGCTGAAAATATCGTACAAGAATGGGAAATGGCGGACGATCTTGGCGATTCACATATTTCTTCCTTGCAACAAGGCGGGGCACTGCCTTCAAATTCAAAAGATTGCAGAACGGTTGGTCGGATTTATGCCAAAGCAGGAACAGACATGATTTTTTCAGTATTTCCTTCGGATACTTTAAGTGGATTAGAATTAGTGATTTTGGATAAAGATTGTCAATCGGTAGATTCTATTTCTCAAACAGGTCCTTACGATTTTACATTAACAGCGACTTACGACGGTTGGTATACTATGCGAATCAGAAATGCTACGGCAACTCAACTTGGGCAAAAATGTTGGGTAAAGGTTAATTATAGAGCTCCTGAGGCCGTTGTAACTACAGGTGTGAAAAATAAATGTGCGTGTACTGCATCTTCTACAATCGGATTGGAATATTTGTCAAATTTAATTTTGTCAATATATCCAAACCCAGCGTTCAATGAAATCACAATTGAAACAGGTGAAATGGATGAAAATGCAAATGTTTTAGTAACAGATTTATCAGGAAAAGAAATTCTGAAATCTCAAATTGAGAAAGGTGGTACGATTACTAATCTTAATATTTCTCAGTTAGAAGAGGGTTGTTATTTTATTTCAATTTCGATTGGAGGAAGAAACATTACAAGAACATTCGTAAAAATGTAATCGATTTGCTTCTATTTATTTCTATCGTGATAAGACAAACGTTAAAACGGGATAAGATTTAGTTATTTCCGAAAGTTAATGTAAATTAGCTTCGTGTTGTACAGTGTAGTCATTCCTGTCTTTAATAACGAAAAAGGTCTTCAACAATTAGTGGACACCCTAAATTCTGTCGTTTTTTTCAAGAAGGATACAGAGTTTATTTTCGTAGATGACGCTTCTTTTGATAGTTCATGGGAAAAGCTTAAAGAGCTCAAAAAGAAACAGGAGAATATTAAAATTATTCGTTTAGGTAAAAATTTCGGACAGCACGGGGCAACACTAGCCGGAATAAATGAATCCAATGGTAAATTTATTTTAACCATGGACGATGATCTAGAAGTACATCCAAATGAATTCAGCAAGTTGATTAGTGCTCAACAAAATAGTGAAACTAGCCTTGTCTATGGAGAATACCAATCGAGGGAAAGAAAGTTTAGGAAGTTTTTAAAATGTGTTTATAAACTTTTGTCAAAATCTGAAGGGAAATTAAAGGGCAGAGGCAGTAGTTTTCGTCTAATTGATGGGGATTTAGCAAGGAAACTTGCCTTTACTCATCATTCTTTTGTATTCATCGACGAATTTCTTCTTTGGTATACATCTCAGGTTCAATTTGTGGATGTTGAAAATTACGGACAAGCAATTACAAAAACGAGGTATAAATTTGGAGGACTAGTGCGCACCACCATGACGGTGATGATGTATTCTACTGCAATTCCACTGCGAATCGTGACGCTCACCGGTTTTATTCTCGCCTCTGCTAATTTTTTAGTCGCAATCTTTTTACTCTACAAATTCTTAATAGATAAAATAAAAATTGAGGGCTATATTTCACTCATGGTTGCTATATTATTTTCCACTGGTCTAATTTTAATTGGAATTGGAGTGATTGCCCAGTATTTAAGAAACATGATGAAAAATTTGAATCATGCTCCAGCATTCTATGTATCCGAAAAGCAATGCTAAGTCTAAAGCAATTTGATGTTGAACTTCGTCGTCTTCAACTAGAAGATATCGAACTTGTTAGAGAGTGGCGAAATGAAGCGCATGTTACGCAACAGATGATTTATCGAGAATATATAACAGCCGAAATGCAATTAAAATGGTTCAACTCGATTAACAATCCACACAATTACTATTTCTTAATTCTTTTTAAAGGAAACAAGGTTGGGCTAATTAATGCGAAAGACTGTGACCTCGAAAGAGGTTTTGGTGAAGGTGGAATTTTTATTGGTGATAAAGCCTATGAGGATTCTTTTGCTGCAGTTTTTGCTTCATTATGTTTACTTAATTTTGTTTTTTACCTTCTGCCACATATTACAAAATCACGGATTCGGGTATTGAAAACAAATGAACGCGCTATACAATACAATAAATTAATGGGGTATGAAGAAATTCCTGGTGCCAAAAATACACACGATCAACTTTTTGAACTTTCACGTGAGCGCTATTTGACTCATGGTCTTAAATTAAATAAAGTCGCGAGTTTATATTGTGAAGGGTCAAATTTAATGGAATTAAAAGGCACCAGCAGCGAGCTAAATATGCGAGAAATAAATACGCTTTTGGAAGCTAAAATTCCACCAATGGCAATTCCCGGGCTCTAAAACAATTCATCCATTGCTCTTTCGAGGCAAACGAGAGTAGAAATGGGTCTTCTAAATGCTGAATTTTATAGTGACTAATTTCTTCTGCACTATATCCCCAAAATGGATTCGGTATATCGAACATTAGCACAACTCTGTTTTCGTTTGAATCGTTCCAGGCTTCATGCACGAATGAATCGTCAAAGACCACCAATTCTCCTTCTTTCCAAAAATGAGTTTCATTTCCAACGCGAATGCCGCATTGATTTCCTTCCGGAACAATAAGGGGCAAATGACAGCGAAGAACCATACGCGTATAACCTTCATGGGGCTTTATTTTTGTTTTGCCTGGTAAAAATGAAAAATCACAGGAAAGTATAGAGGGTGTCGTGTAAATCAAATTTGCAGTATGTGGACATAACGATGCATTTCGTTTACTTTTCATCATGAAAAATAAGAATGAAAAAACTTTCCATGATTTATTATCTTTATTCTCAACGTATTCAGGGAATGTGTTTAACCATCGCTTTCCTTCGTCTAAACTTAAGAGATGAATTAATTCTTTTTTAATAATTTCCCAGTTTTCTACTAATACCTGTAATTCAGGAAACGCTGTTGAATTGTAAAAATAGCAAGGATTTTTCTCTGTAATAACGTTCATTACTGACGCTTTAGTTTTCCTTGTTTCCAGTCTTGTACGAGTTTAGCCCACGAGTATGGATTGAACAAATTGTTAACAGGTAGCTGACCATTGGTGTATAATTTAGACATGCGTTCGTTGTATGAATTTCCGTAGGCTAAAGATCCATCAGCATCTAATTTTGCAGCGACCATCGCCAAGGACTCTCCAGATAATTCTCGTTGAGCGCGACGAATTGCATCATCATAGGGCTCCATATTAATAATATAGGCGTCAAATTGTTCTTTTGTCGGCCATGGATACAAGGTAATCTCTGGTAGATTTATGGTGTCGATTTCCATTAAATGAATAATGCTATACCGATTTTCAGAAAGCGTATCAGGAACAACATAGGTGGAGGGTTTGTAACCAAATGCATTAAAAATAATGCTATCTCCGGGGTAAGTAACAAGGGAGAAAAAACCATAAGAATCTGCCAATACACCTCGTCCTAAAGTCCTGTCATAAACGGTTATAAAAGGAACTGGATCCAAGCTTCCATCAGAAACTGCAACACCAGAAAGTTGAATCAAACGTTGAGGATCAATTTCTTTTTTTTGAGCAAAATTTAAATTTACAATCCCGCAAAAAAACAAAATTAAGAGTAGCGCTTTTATTCTCACAAAAACAAGTATACAAAAATAGTTCCGTTCGACTTCTGTTTTTGGACATATTTAACAATTTATGCTTTAGATTTACTGCTTTTATTTTCCTAAATTTGCCAAAATTTACAGTTAAAGATTCACATGTCATTAAATAGCCTGAACAACATCAAAGAAGGATTGACTTACGACGATGTCTTATTGGTTCCTGCCTTTTCACAAGTATTACCAAGAGAAGTTTCGTTGCAATCAAAATTTACTAAGAATATTTTGCTTAATACCCCAATTGTTTCCGCAGCGATGGACACAGTTACAGAAGCTGAGTTAGCAATTGCAATAGCGCAACAAGGTGGTATAGGTGTCATTCATAAAAACATGAGTGTAGAGATGCAGGCCATGAATGTCAGGAAAGTAAAACGTTCGGAAAGTGGAATGATCATCGATCCTATTACGTTGAGAGAAACTGCACTTGTTCGCGATGCATTGGCTTTGATGAGAGAAAATAGCATTGGTGGAATTCCTGTTGTGGATGAAAACAATGTTTTGAAGGGCATCGTTACGAATCGTGATTTGCGTTTTGAGAAGAACATTGATCGTCCGGTTAAGGAAATTATGACTTCTGAAAAACTTATTACGACTTCAGAATCAACAGACTTACATACAGCTGAAGGAATTTTACAAGAAAATCGAATTGAAAAATTACCTGTTGTAGACGCTGCTTATAAATTAATTGGATTAATAACATACCGAGATATAATTAAGGTAAAAGAACACCCAATATCTTGTAAGGATAAATTAGGGCGTCTTCGTGTTGCGGCTGCTGTAGGCGTAACGCACGATACTTTGGAGAGGGTAGAGGCTCTTGTTAAGGCTGGGGTAGATGCAGTTGTTATTGATACCGCTCATGGACACTCAGCTGGCGTTCTTGAAAAATTAAAAGAAGTAAAAGCTAAGTTTCCTAAACTGGATGTTATTGTTGGAAATATTGCCACTGCCGAAGCTGCAAAGGCACTTGTGGAAGCAGGAGCCGATGCTGTTAAGGTTGGAATTGGTCCTGGTTCAATTTGTACAACACGAATAATTGCTGGTGTTGGTGTGCCACAGTTAACTGCTGTGAATGACGTTGCCCTGGCAATTGAAGGTACAGGTGTCCCCGTGATTGCGGATGGCGGTATTCGATATACAGGAGATATCGTTAAAGCCCTGGCGGCAGGAGCAGACTCCGTAATGCTTGGGTCAATGTTTGCTGGAGTGGAGGAATCCCCTGGTGAAACAATTATTTATGAAGGAAGAAAGTTCAAGTCATACAGAGGAATGGGGTCTCTTGAAGCTATGCAAAAGGGTTCAAAAGACAGGTATTTCCAGGATGCAGAAGACGATGTAAAAAAGTTGGTTCCAGAGGGGATTTCAGGTCGAGTGCCTTTCAAAGGAAAGTTGGCCGAGGTGATGCATCAAATTATAGGAGGGTTGCGAGCAGGAATGGGATATTGTGGTTCTGCCTCTATTCAAAAATTGAAAGGAGCACAATTTGTAAGAATTACTTCCGCAGGTGTTAAAGAATCTCATCCGCATGATGTTACCATAACAAGGGAAGCTCCAAATTACAGTTTAAAATAAATAAGCAAAAAATATGAAGAATAGAATTGGAATTTTAGTAGTATCGAGTATTTTGTGCATCACTGGAAAAGTTGGTGCTCAAGTTGCAGATCCGGTTTTAATGGAAATTGATGGAAAGCCTGTAACAAAAAGTGAGTTTCTCCAAATTTATTTAAAAAACAACGCTGATCCCAAGTTCGATAAAACTTCAATGGACGAGTATATCCTCATGTTTCAGAAATTTAAACTCAAAGTCGCGGAAGCGGAAGCGTTAGGTTATGATACGATTCCAAAACTTAAAAAAGAATTGGAAGGATACAAAAAACAATTAGCTAATCCTTACTTAATTGATTCAGCAGCAAATAATTATTTGGTTCAAGAAGCGTATGAACGCATGAAAACAGAGGTTCGTGCATCCCATATACTGATAAAATGTGATGCAAATGCCTTACCAAAGGATACTTTGGAAGCATGGAATAAGGTTATGGCATGTAAGGCGCGAATTGAAAAAGGTGAGGATTTTGCTTTTGTGGCAAAGTCAAAATTAGGTTCTGAAGATCCCTCAGTGGTAAACAACGGTGGCGATTTAGGATATTTTACCGCATTTCAAATGGTTTACCCTTTCGAAGATAAAGCGTATAACACACCAGTCGGGAAAATTTCAGATCCTGTTAGAACGCGATTTGGTTACCACATTATTAAAGTAACAGATAAACGTCCTGCGAGAGGCACAATTAAAGTGGCACATCTCATGATTCAAACAAGCAAAAGTTCAACAGAAGAACAAGTTGTAAATGCTGAAAAGAAAATCAATGAGCTATACGATAAATTGGTAAAAGGTGAATCTTGGGATGAATTAGTGAAAGCCCATTCTGAAGATCCAGGAACACAAAAGAAAAACGGTGAACTTCCAACGTTTGGATCTGGAACCTCTCAACGCATGGTTCCTGCCTTTGAAGATGCTGCATTTTCATTAATGAAAGATGGAGAGTTCAGCAAGCCGGTGAAAACTGATTACGGATTCCACATCATTAAAAGGTTAGAATTGAAGGATATCGCATCTTATGAGACCTTGAAAAAAGAAATTCAAACCAAGGTAAACAAAGATGAGCGCGCTAAGAAAACGCAAGATTCGTTTGTTGAAAAACTCAAGAAACAATACAAATACAAGTCTCTAGGTGAGACTCCTTTAACATGGTTCGATAAAAATATAGATTCAACTTATTACATAGGAAAATGGAAGTCGGATAAACTAGTTTCGGACTTGCCAATCTTTGAGTTGAGTGCAGCTGGAAAGAAATTTACTCAAAAAGAATTTGCCGATTTTCTTGAAAAAAATTACAGAGGACTGAAAAAAGAAGATTCAAAATCTTTGGTTAGAAAGCAAGTGAAAAATTGGGAGAAAGCAAGTGTATTGCTGTATGAAGAAAGTGTTTTGGCTGACAAATATCCTGATTACAAAGCTTTGTTAAAAGAATACCACGATGGCATCATACTTTACGAGATAATGTCTGATAAAGTATGGAACAAAGCAACGAAAGATACTGCTGGGTTACGCGTATTTTTTGAACAGAACAGAGACAAATATATGTGGCCCAAACGATTTGATGCTGTTATTTACGAGTGTTCATCTGCTGCAAATGCAACAACGACATATAAAATGTTGAAGAAGAAAAAGAATACGTCTAAAGAAATTATTGAAAAACTCAATGCAACATCGGAGTTAAACGTGAAGGTAAAAATGAACAAGCTTGATCCTGATCAATATACTCCTTTAAAGGATAGAATGTTAGTAGTCGGACGGAATAAACCATATGAATTTGAAGGGAAACATTATGTTGTCGATTTAAAAGCTGAAGTTCCGGTAATGAAAAAAGAACTATCAGAGGCCAGAGGGTTAGTTACTTCTGATTATCAGAACTTTCTAGAGAAAAATTGGATGGAAGAAATTGCAGGGAAACATACCATTAAAGTTAACTACGACATACTTTACAATTTAAATAAATAGTGAGGATGTCTACCAAACTCATTTTACTTATTTCCTTCATTTCCAGTTTTACATTTGCACAGAGTGAACCAAAAGTGGTCAACAAAATAGTTGCGCAAGTCGGCGATCAAATTATTTTACTTTCCGATGTAGAAGAGCGTAAACTGCAATTCATTGTAAACAACCCAAAGGCCACTGCTCCAAGTGATTGTGAAGTCCTAGAACAATTAATGATGGAAGAATTACTTTACAACCAATCGCTTATTGATAGTTTAGTTGTTTCTGAAGAAGCTGTTGAGTCCGAATTAGAAATGCGTTTTCGCGTCGCAATTGAAGAAAAGTTCAACGGAGACAAAGCTAAAATGGAAGAGGTCTATGGCAAAACAATTAGTCAGTTGAAAGAGGAATTGCGTGGGCAGATTAAGAAAAAAATGCTCGCACAAGAAATGGAACAAAAATTAGTATCAACGCTTTCAGTGACTCCAAAAGAAGTAGCAGCTTTCTTTAATAAAATACCTAACGACAGCATCCCACTAATTAATATGAAGTTGAGTTTTCAGCAAATTGTGAATTATCCATCTATATCGAACGAGGATAAAGAAAAAGCTCGCATTAAATTACAAGAAGTTCAAAAAGAGCTCACTGTGGAAAACTTTGAATTGATGGCGAAAATTCACTCCGATGATATTTCGAGTGCTGTGAATGGCGGAATCATTGAAGCTTCACGCGGAATGATGGTCCCACAATTTGAATCCACTGCCCTTTCACTTAAACCTGGAGAAATATCCGAAATTATAGAGACGCAGTTCGGATTTCACATTCTATTGCTCTTAGAGAGAAGGGGTGACGATTATATTTGCCGTCATATCTTGAAAAAACCGGCATATTCCAAGCAAGCGTTTAAAAAATCTGCTGACAAAGTTGATTCTGCATACAATATGTTAAAAATGAATCAGATCACATGGGAGCAAGCGGTAATTAAATACTCGAACGATGAAATGACCCGTGAAAATAAAGGGATTATTACAAATCCTTACACTGGTGAACAAACATGGGAAATGGATCAATTGAATGAAATCGATCAGCAAATATACTTGATTACAGATCGAATGGAGAAAGGAGATATCTCCAAGCCTTCTATGTATAACGATATATACGAGCGAAAGGACGGAATTAGAATTGTGCGTTTATTAGCAAGAATTCCTGCCCATAAAGCAAATCTCAATGATGATTATGCGTTAATTAAAATGGCGGCGGAGAACGATAAAAAAACACGAACAATCAATGAGTGGGTAAATTCGAAGGTAACTTCGTCTTTTATTCGAATTGACGATTTATATAGATCGTGCACATTTAACAGTAATTGGAAATCAAATTAAATCACTATGTCAGATAAACAAGGTATTGATAACTTGGTCGAACACTATAAGGAATTAAAAAATGAAATTCACAAAGTCATTATTGGTCAGGATGATGTTGTGGATCAGGTATTGATTTCCATTTTCTCTCGTTCTCATTGTTTGTTAGTAGGTGTGCCAGGTTTGGCAAAAACTCTTTTAGTTAATACCATTTCAGAAACTTTAGGATTATCTTTTAATCGCGTACAGTTTACGCCAGATTTAATGCCTTCGGATATTGTTGGGTCAGAAATTTTAGATGAAACCAAGCAATTTAAATTTATAAAAGGTCCTTTGTTTTCAAATGTGATTTTGGCAGATGAAATCAACCGTACCCCGCCTAAAACACAATCAGCTTTGTTAGAGGCGATGCAAGAAAGAAAAGTGACTGCCGCCGGAACTACATACACTCTGCCAAATCCTTTTTTCGTTTTAGCAACGCAAAACCCGATAGAACAGGAAGGTACTTATCCTTTACCTGAAGCTCAACTAGACAGGTTTATGTTTAATATATGGGTTGATTACCCGTCCTACGCTGAAGAATTGGCCATTGTGAAAACTACCACTTCCGATCACAAACCGATATTAAATAAAGTCTTGGATGCTGACCAAATTATATATTACCAAGATTTAATTCGCAGAATTCCTGTTGCGGATAATGTGTTAGAATACGCTGTTAACCTTGTGGCAAAGACAAGAATTAACAATCCGCTGGCTCCATCGATTACCAAAAACTACATTACGTGGGGTGCAGGTCCTAGGGCTTCCCAAAACTTGGTTATTGGAGCTAAATGCCATGCCGCGATTAAGGGAAAATATTCCCCTGATATTGAAGATGTTAAAGCAGTTGCAAAGGCGATTCTAAGACACCGTTTAGTTCGTAATTACCGAGCAGAAGCAGAAGGTTATTCCATGGATAGAATTATCGACGAACTCTTATAGAGTAACTTTATTGGAGTGTTGTATTATAGGGTATATGGCGAAAAATCTACCCTATTTAATTGCTTATGTACCCTCGTCGCCTAATTTTCTTATGTTGCTTTTTAGCATTTTATTCGCAAGCTCAAGTTTCAGAGCAGTATATTCTTGATAACCTTAAAAAGTATTCTCCGTCCACTTATTATCTAATTTCTACGTATAAAAATAGCGGGCCATCTATATCTTATGGAGGAAGAACGGTGACCGTTGGGATGAAACACCTTGAATTTTGTGATTTGTCTACTAAAGAAAGGTTTTTATCAACCATTTCTACAACTGTGCACGAAACCGTTCATGCTTTTGATAGTCACTTGCCATTGATTCAAGCAAAGCAACTTGGAGAAGATCCACGGATGTCGGATGATGAAGGTTTTTTTATTGACGAATCCACAAAATTGGTGTACAAATTCCCAAAGAATAAGCTGTTTTCAGCGCGCTTTTTATCTGAGACAATACCTGTAAATTTGCGAACCTTTCGTTATAATTCGTATATCGAAACGAAGCATTTCAATCAATCAACACAGGTAGAAGGTATTGTCGGATTAATGGAGGAATTCAATGCGTATTATCATGGCGCTAAGGTGACCTTTGATTTTTTACCAATTTACCGTGAAACTTTCGGTGATAATTTTCTTTGGCATTGGTCTTCAGGATTCACTTCGAATGCAGATGCTTTCTATGAATTTGATTTTTTTATTAAAGAATATTTGCTGTATGCCAAAAAACATTATCCAGCGCTGTATTCAGAACTTAAAAACGATGCAAGTTTTAAGACCATTTACAGAACCATTAGAACTAAATTTTCCCAATTGATGACAGCTTACGAGAAAAAATACGATGAATTTACGTTAACGGCAAAGAAAGGAACAGGTATCATATATAGTTCCGAAAAACATTCCTCTCTTATTTTTCCTATATTGTCAGATCAGATTAAATCAGCGAGGTATGAAGAAATTCACAAGAATTTTCTTTCCCAATAGAATTTTTCAACAAAATGAAAAAATGTGGAAAACTAGGGGTGGTAAATTTTTTCCTTCAAGACAATCTCCGTAAATTTATTTAAAATTCGAGTGCATGTTTGACGATGAGGACGACGACTTTCAGGAACAAAATCTAAATGAGGATCTTCATCAATTTGAATTGCATTTAAAAGGTCAGCCTAGTATTTTTCTTGATAGTGATAAAATTGAAGGTATCTTGGATCACTTCCTAATCAATGGGAATTATCAAAAGGCGAAGCAAGCTGCCGAATATGGTATGGATCGTTTTGGATATAATCCTTTGTTTATGTTGCGAAAGGCTCAATCTTTGAGTGGTTTGGGTCAGCTAAACGAAGCAATGGATTTGATTAATCAATTGGAGAAAATAGGAGATAATCAATTAGAGGTTACCCTTACAAAAGCGGCATTGTTCTCTCAACTTCGAGATTCTAAAAATGCTATAAAATATTTTAAAATGGCCATGAGCCTCTGTGAACCTGAGGATCGTGATGAAATATATTTGGACATAGCCATGGAATACCAGAATTTGGGGATGACAAAAGAGGCTATTGATATTTTAAGGGAAGCGATTTCTACAAATCCACAAAATGAAGGCGCCCTTTACGAGATTGCTTTTTTATACGATCACTTAGGGGATTACAAAAATGCAATCAAGTGTTACACGGATTTTATTGACGAGAATCCATATTCTTACACCGCTTGGTATAACCTTGGAAATGCCCATAGCAAGTTAGAAGATTTTGATAAAGCGGTGCATGCTTATGATTATGCCATTTTGATAAATTCAGACTTTGGACCAGCTCATTTTAATATGGCCAATGCCTATTTATCGCAAGAAAAATTTCACAAAGCAATCGAGCATTTCCATGAATGTATAAAGCTTGATGGAGAAGATGCTATGGCATTATGCTATTTAGGCGAAGCTCATGAGCAACTTCATGAACTTGAATTAGCACGGCATTATTACAAACGAGCCTTGGAACTTGCGCCAATGTTAGCAGAAGCATGGTTGGGATTGGGGATTATTGAGGATTTGGAAGGAAATACAAAAGAAGGAATTACCTTAATTCAAAAAGCGCTTCATTACGATCAAGAAAATTCCGGAATTTACCATGTGCTTGCAGGAGCCTATGAGAAAATAAATGAAATTGAATTAGCAAAAGCAAACTATATTATTTCCTTAGAGTTGGATCCAAACGATGAAGAATGTCTTTCTGATTACGTCGACCTTCTCATGGAAGAATCTCCTCTTGAGGCCTTGCGATTACTACAGGAGTTTATGTTAGATAACATAGATAACCCAATTGCAAAAGTTTTAGAGGTAAATTTAAGATGGATGCTTGGACAGAAATCTCAAGCAATTGAGTTGTTTGCAACCTGTCTACAAGAAAACAGTGTTAAGGCAAAAACAATTTTTGAGATCAATCCAAAACTTCTAGACGATCAAGATTTTTTAAATTTGTCAGCAGATTAAGTGACAAATTGAATTCAACATCAGATGCTTCTATTGTTCGCCATTGCTTAACCATTCGTGGTCATGCTGGTGCCATTTATGCCATGGAACAAGATGGTCGATTTCTGTATAGCGCAGCTGCAGATAAATTTGTAACGCGTTGGGATTTAGCTTCGGGAACACAAGATAAATTCGCAATCAAATTTGAGGATGTTCCGTATTGTTTGGCTTTTCTTCGAAATAATTCACTTCTAGTTGTAGGAACAAATTCAGGGAAACTTCACGTTTTCGATTTAGAGACCAGAACAGAAATAAAGTGTTTTCATCAACATAAGACTGCTTTGTTTAACATAACTGTTAACAAAGTAAATAAGCAATTTTACACGGCAGATGCGGATGGAAATATCTCAGTGTGGTGTTCTGAAACGCTGGGTTTATTGCTTTCTATTCCCTTAAACTGCGGTAAAATTCGAAGAATGATTTTAGATGAAAAGGAAGCCATTCTTTATATTGCAGCGCAAAACGGTCACATACTACAAGTGGATACCCAATATTTTAATTTGATCCTTACTTTTGATGCGCACCACGACGGAGCTACAGCTATTTATCTAGATTCTCAAAATAATGTGTTGTATTCAGGGGGAAAAGATGCGTTTCTAAAATGCTGGGACCTCACGAATGGAAAGTTGCTACATTCCTTACCTGCGCATAATTTTGTTATTTACGATATCGTAGCTCTTTCCGAAGATTTACTTGCCACTGTGAGTAGAGATAAATCCATTAAAATATGGAACAAGAAAGTTCTTCAAGTAATCGAAAAGGTTGATACCTTCAAGCAAGGTCATCATCATTCAGTGAATCAATTGGTTTCCTTGGGCGACAAAAAATTCGCAACGTGCAGTGACGATAAAACCATTCGCGTTTTTAGTTATTAAAAAAGCCCCTTTCGGGGCTTCGTTTTAGATGACAATTTGTTTGTCTTTGTTGTGTTTGACTTTGAATTTATAGTCAAGTAATTTTGAATCTTTTGGTTTTAAGGTCATCTTCCATTCTATGGTTCCTGTGCGCGTATCCAATTCTCCTTTGCTAAGTTCCATCGCTTCAATGTTGATGTCGCCATTAGTAGTTAACGGTAATTGATCTTGAATAATAAGTTCAATGGTACTAGATTTATTGTTTTTTGCCTCTATGTTGTAAGCAAATATGCGTTCAATTCTATCACTGATAATTTTATCCTTGCAGTCTTTTTTAACTAAGGTTCTTTTAACTACTATATTCGGATCTTTGCCAAGGGATAAGTTTAAGGTATCGTCCATTTGTGTTGGATCTATATATGTTTCACCAATGTAGGTACCGTCAAAGAAAATATTCGCTTTTGCCGGAACTAATTGCAATTCATCCAATTTTGTCATTTGTGCCACAAGGAATACCCCAGCATCCATTTTTGGTACCGCGAAATATTTAAAGCTAGTATTCAATTCTGCTTGTTTTATAAGGACCATGTGCTGATCGTTATTCGATTTGATAGTGTAGGGTAGGTCGATTTTAAATTCTGCCGCGATAAGTTGATGCACCACTGTGGTGAATTGATCAGAAGTAAGCCCCTGAATATCTTCATTTGAATTATTAAGAGTTTGACTGAAAGAAAACCCAGAATTAAATACGGCATTTGGAACGACACTTGGCTGTGTGAGGTAATCCAAGTTTCTTTTTCTATCTTTTTGTTCTGCTCGGTAGCTGTTATAATCAATATACCATGGGTTTAATTCTGGTTTTGTTTTATTTGCCTTTGGATTATTAGTGGAAATGCTGATTTTAACATCGTTCCAATCTAATCCTGTATTTTGGTATACTTGCGCTTTATAAGTAAGGCTCAATTTTCCAGTGGTGGCGTCACTTCTCAAATCATAAAGGGGTGTCCATCCGGCATTAGAAGCAACATAGGAAAGTGACAATTTCCCTGCGCCCACCTCCTTAGATTGAATCGTTACGATAATTCTTGGGATCGGGCTATTGTTAGGTTGAGCTGGGCGACTTTGATTTTGGAAGTTCTCAAGGTTATACATCCGTAAGTCCATCTGACTTTTTTTCTCAAGTTTCTCTTGTTTTCTTTTGTTGAGCGATAATATTTTCTTGTTCAATTCTGTCAGTTTCAACGTGTAGTAATCAACTGCTGATTTCAATAAATTCAAAGAATCATTTACTTTTCCTTGACTACGCATAACGCCATTCGAAATAATAATTGATTTGGTTGCGTTCAATACACTTAATTCATCTTCAATTTCTTGTATTTCATAACCAATACTTCTTAAAGAGTCTTTTAGGAGACTAATATCTTTTTTAATTTTTAGGGGGATTCCGTCTTCGGTTGCCTGTACTACCTGCGGATAATATAAGGTATATTTACTGTCGAGTATAACAACGGCACCTGTTGCTTTCACTTGAATACTTTTAGCGTCAATGTAGGGGCTTATTCCTTCCACAATGATTTCGGTTACCCCAACTTTATAGTTGAAGTTGGCCTTGTGGTGCAGCTGAGCACCTTGCGCATAAATGGTGACGTCGCTAAGGGTTGATTTTACGATTTCTTTATCTCCTGCAAATGTTTGTACTGCGAAACTTCCAAACAAAAACAATAAGGTTATTTTCTTCATGATTACTTATTTTCTCTGCGGATACAGCTAAGTAATCGTTTGGTTCAAAATGAGTGAGAAATTTTGTTCAACGGTTTTTTGAGTTGTTAATTCAAACTTAAATTCTGAAGGGAATCTACTAATATTCCTTCTCACGGATTCTTTCAGTAGTTTGGTTTCTATTTGATACGTTTTGCTAATTCAAAATCGAGAATTACTTTCTTTCCTCTAATTTCTAGGATGCTGGTTTTGATTTGTCTTAGTCCCATAACGTTATTTTTTATATCCGACTTGTTTTCGTATTGCTTGTTGTGTTTTTAGATTGTCTTTTTGGATGAGGTAATTTAAAACCTGCTCGATGTCATCAAACTTTTGATTGTGTTGTTTTTCGAGTTCAATAAGTTTTTCTGATATTTCTTGGTAGGTCAAGGCAAATTGACGCATCATCACAAAGGCTCGCATGATTAGAATGCTTGTTTGAACAGCACGGGGTGAATTTAATACTGCACTCAGCATAGCGACACCTTGTTCGGTGAATGCGAAGGGAAGGTACTTTGGGAAATGTCCTTTCCCAGTTTTAAACATCACAATTTGTGATCTTATAAACTCCCATTCCTCTTTTGTCAATTCAAACATAAAGTCTTCAGGAAAACGATCAGTATTCCGTCGAACAGCTTGCTTTAAAACGCGTGTTTCGACTTCATAAATTTTAGCTAAATCCATGTCTAGCATTACTTTCTTACCTCTGATTTCGAGGATGCTGTTTTTGATTTGTTCTAGTTCCATAATGTTATTTTATTTGAATATACTAAAAAATAATCAAAAAAATGATTAAAATATAATCAAAATGTATATCTTTGAAAACCGAACGATTTGCATTCAGCTAACTTTTATTATTTTTTTATACGACATTATGATGGCTGTTTTGCGCTCTATTGTACACATGGATTTGGATACATTTTTCGTTTCTTGCGAACGAAAGTTGGACAGTCGCCTTGAAGGAAAACCTATACTAATCGGTGGCACAAGTGATCGGGGAGTAGTCGCTTCTTGTAGTTATGAGGCGAGGCGTTTTGGGATTCATTCAGCTATGCCGATGAAAATGGCAAAAGAACGTTGTCCGGAAGCAATTGTAATTAAAGGGAATTCACAAATTTACAGCGATCAATCGCGCATGGTAACGGATATTATTCGCGATGCAGTACCTGTTTTTGAAAAGACTTCCATTGATGAATTTTACATGGATTTGAGTGGCATGGATCGCTTCTTTGGTACATTTAAGTATGCAAAAGAATTACGCCAGCGGATTATTCGAGAAACGGGTCTTCCGATTTCTTTTGGTCAATCGCAAAACAAAACGGTTTCAAAAATCGCAACGGGTGAAGCAAAACCGAACAACCAATTGCGGGTAGATTATGGAGAAGAGAAGGTTTTTCTAGCGCCTTTGTCGGTTAAGAAGATACCGATGGTTGGCTTGAAAACCTATCAAACACTTTGTAATCTTGGTGTTAGAAAAATTCACACCATACAAGAAATGCCTGTAGATATGATGGAGAGTGCTCTCGGAGAGAACGGTGTTTCCATCTGGAAAAAAGCGAATGCACTGGATTTTTCCCCTGTGGAGCCTTACAGCGAACGTAAATCGATTTCTACGGAAAGAACATTTGATTACGACACTATTGATGTTATAAAACTAAAAGGTATCATGTTGGCCATGGCGGAAAATTTAGCGTTTCAACTGAGAAGAGGAAATAAGCTAACGGGTTGTGTGACTGTCAAAATTCGTTATGCCGATTTTCAGACCCAAACCTTACAAAAACAAATTCCTTACACGGCTGCTGATCACGAGTTACTTCCTTTGGTTGCAGAGTTGTTTGAACGTATCTATAACCGGAGAATGCTCGTTCGTTTGATAGGTGTGCGCTATAGTGCGCTTGTTAATGGTCACTTTCAGTTGAATTTATTTGACGATTCCACTCAATACGCATCCTTATACCGCGCACTTGACCGTATTCGAAATCGCTATGGAGATAGGGCTGTGATACGTGCTATTGGATTAGAGGCAAGAACCATCGGAAGATGGAATCCATTTTCCGGCGAACCACCACCCTTATTAGCTAACAGAAGAGTTTAACGGCGTTTCGGAAAAGAAGTGAAGACACATTCTCATTTTAGTTTACACTACGGAATTTTATCTCCGGAGGAAATTGTCCAATGGGCCAAAAGTACCGGTTATTCTTACGTTGTTTTAACCGATATCAACGCTACAGGTGCTGTATTGGCTTTTGTGAGAGAAGCACAGCGTTTGGGAATAAAACCAATTGTAGGGGTTGAACTTCGTAATGGAATGGAACATGTTGCGACCCTCATTGCGCGAAACAACAGAGGCTTTCATGAAATGAATCATTTTTTGAGTCGCTACTTGCAAACTAAAACACCATTTCCCCGACGATTGCCTCATTTTACCAGTTGCTACACGTGCTATCCAATAGAAAGGGTAGATTTTAAATTAAACCAAAACGAATATATTGAAATTCAAGGAGAAAGCTTAGCTAACCTAATGTATAAGTATACTAATTTTTCACGCGAAAAAATGCTGTTTTTACAGCCTATGACCTTTCGCAACAAACGCGATTTTAATACACACCGTCTCTTGCGTGCTATTCACCTAAATACCTTGTTGTCAAAATTGCCAACGACGCAACAAGCTCTTTCCACGGAGCTTTTTTGGTCGCTCTCTTTGCTAGAGGAAAATGTAAAAAATCATGCGGATATTTACGAGCAAACACTACGTTTATTCGATACCTGTCACGTTTCTTTTGCTTTTGGAGACCAAGCTATGCCGCAAAACCCAATCAGTTACACTGGTAGTAAGGAAGAAGATGAGCTTCTACTTCGTGAATTGTGTGCAGAAGGACTTGATTATCGTTATCCGACGGTTACGGATGAAATTGTGGCGCGTATTGAGAAAGAAATTGCGATTATCTCTGAAAAACATTATTTGTCTTATTTCTTAATCACCTGGGATTTTTGCTCATATGCTCGATCAAAAGGTTATTTTTATGTGGGAAGGGGGAGTGGAGCCAACAGTATTGTGGCGTATTTACTCCGCATCACCGACGTAGATCCCTTAGAGCTTGATTTATACTTTGAGCGATTTATAAACCTTTATCGGAAAAACCCTCCTGATTTTGATATCGACTTTTCTTGGAAGGATCGGGACGATGTGGTGAATTACCTATTTGAAAAATATCCAAATGCTGCTTGGTTGTGTACGTATAATACATTCCAGTTTCGAGCAACAATAAGAGAGTTGGGAAAAGTTTTTGGATTGCCAAAATCAGAAATTGATGTGCTCTGTAGCGGGAAATTTAGGATCGAAAACTTAGATGAAATATCAAAATTGGTAATTAAATACAGTGAACAAATAAAAGGTTTGCCCTCTCATCTAAGCGTGCATTCCGGCGGTATTGTCATCAGTGAGCGCCCTATGACGTGGTATTCGGGACTTTTTTTACCGCCAAAAGGATTTCCAACGACACAATTTTCTATGCTTGAAGCGGAAGATGTTGGTTTGTATAAATTCGATATTCTCAGTCAACGTGGCCTCGGGAAAATACACGACACCTTGGATGTTATAGCGTATAACCAACCTGAAAATCCGCCACACGATATTCACGACATTCATTATTTCAAACAAGACAAAAAGATAGAACAGCTATTAATTGAGGCAAAGGCCTTAGGGTGCTTTTATGTGGAATCTCCTGCCATGCGTATGTTGATGACAAAACTGCAAGTAAAGACATACTTAGAGCTTGTTGCTGCAAGTTCGATTATTCGCCCTGGAGTTTCACAATCGGGTATGATGCGGGAATATATTTTACGTCATAGAAATCCGTCCCGAAGAGCAGAAGCCAATCCGGTATTAGTTAGTATCATGCCTGAAACTTACGGTGTGATGGTGTATCAAGAGGATGTTATTAAAGTAGCGCATCTATTTGCCGATTTATCACTCGCCGAAGCAGATGTGTTAAGACGCGGTATGTCGGGGAAATTTCGTTCACGGGAAGAATTTCAACGGGTTCGTGATACATTTTTTGAAAATTGTCTTCGAAAAGGTTATTCGCTGGAGCTTACCGCAGATGTGTGGCGACAAATCGAAAGTTTTGCTGGGTATGCATTTTCTAAAGGACATTCTGCTTCGTATGCGGTAGAAAGTTACCAGAGCCTTTACCTAAAAGCGTATTATCCCTTGGAATACATGACGGCGACAATTAATAACTTTGGTGGGTATTACCGAACGGAAATTTATGTGCATGAAGCCAGAAGGTTTGGCGCAAAAATAGAAGCACCATCCGTAAATTTTGGAGCTTTTGAGTGCACATTAATTGGTCAACGGCTTATCATCGGATTTAACCTCGTTGCGGGTATTGAAGTTCGCTTAATACAACAACTAATGGAAGAGCGAGGTAGGCGAGGAGTGTTTTTAGGTTTTGATGATTTGATGAGGCGATTGGTAATCCCCTTAGAACAGCTGTCGCTGATGATTCGTATTGGAGCACTACGCGATTTTCCGGAATCACGAAAGGAATTGCTTTGGAAGGCACATTTCTATCATCATAGCATCGGAAAGAAACCTAAACTTCCGGAATTGTTTGCGGTTGCGGAGAAACAATTTAAACTTCCTGTATTGGATGAGCAGCTTCACGAGCAAGCATTTGAACAAATGGAACTGTTGGGATTTCCTTTATGTAATCCGTTTGATTTACTTGCTTACCCGCTTTCGATTCATACGCTTGCCTCTGAGATGCCGAATAAATTTAGTGCTGTAGTGGAAATGTATGGTTATTTAGTCACCATCAAAAACTCTAAAACGGCTAGTGGTACGGTTATGAATTTTGGCACCTTGATCGATAAAAATGGTGATACAATCGACACGGTACATTTTCCTGAGTCGGTAAGAAAATACCCGTTCTTTGGTAAAGGCGTTTATTTTCTAAAGGGACGAATTACCGAAGAGTTTGGCTACTATTGCTTAGAAGTAGGTGAAATGCGAAAGATTCCTTTCAAAGAAGATGTAAGGTTTGAAGAACTTAATCCTCAACGAATACCATCTCAAAAGTGAAAAGTTATTCCTTTAAATAAGAAATAACCGTTTCAGCACCGTTTTCAACTTTAATACGAACGAAAAACAAACCTTTCGAAGCGGTTACAATTGTGATTGAATTTCCTTCCCAAAGAATCTCTTGCTTTCGACCTGTTACATCAAAGACGACAATCTCACACGGATTATATAATTCAGAATCTATTGAAAATGTTCCATTTCCTGGATTCGGAAATAAGCCTAAAGAACTAACCTGCTCTTGAATTCCCAAATCGCTGATAACAATACAATCGGAAGTATCGGAACAACCATTCGCAAGCGTCACAATTACAGCATATTCTCCGTTGATTGGAGGCGTGTATTCTACCGAAGTAGCACCAGGAATAATCGTTAATGAAGGACACAATAACCATTGATAAAGCGCATTCGGTTGTAAGGACGTAATTTGGCCATTCAAAAATTCTAATCCCGTAAATGGTGCTTGTAACACCGTTACGGTTTGCGATGTTGTGTCGCATCCTTGATTATTACAGGCAATTAGGGTAATTACATATTGTCCAGGCAAATTAAAACAAAGTGGTTGCGGATTTTCAAGCGTTGAAGAATTTCCGTTTCCAAAATCCCACGAATAGGTCGTTGCATCTGAACTGGTATTGGAAAAAGTAATACAATAGTTTTGACATATTTGGTTGTCGTTTAAGGTGAAATTAGATACTGGATCTGGTGGAATATTCGTAGTGATTTTTACATTGTTAATAGCAAGAGAAGGATCTGTTCCTGCTCCATCGTTGCTGTTTTTCCAATTAAATCCTATTTTCAAAGTAGAGCTATTTTCACAGCTCACAGGTAACGGAATTGACAAATGCGTCCACAACCCTTGTCCATTTGCACACGTAGTGGCAGGAGTTATTGTTTGAAGATTAGTCCATGTTGTGCCACCATCTGTACTATAAATAACAGTTCCAAAATCATCATTTGCTTGTCCAATACCTATATAATCAAACTCAACACTCAAATTTTGTGAATTTAAAGTACTAATGTTTGAAGCGATAACTGCACGTTTATTGGTTGTTGCTGAGATAAATCCTAATCCACCATCACCAGCATTATAGGTCGCGCCGGTTCCAACACACCAAGCTCCTTGACAGCCAACATGTAAGGTTTTATTTCCGTTTCCAGCCAACCCACAACCCCCGGCAGCAACACCTCCCTCGGCATCGGAAATAACCCAAAGGTTTGCGTCAATGTCATTTTGTCCAGTTGAAACATTTAGCGTCCACTCAGCAGGATTTTCAAAATCATTTTGCCAAATTGTTGTTTGTGATATACCGAAAAAATCTAAGGCAACAAAAAGAATGGCGATGGCGTAACGGTAATTCATGATTTTTTTAATGAAAATACTAAAAAGTTGATTCAAAACTAATAAATTAAAGAAAAAACTATTCAAAAAAAATAGTTACAACTGAATGATCTTCAATCTTTTTTGATTATCAGGCAACAAAATTTCAAGTAAATAATTTCCTTTTTTGAGTTGTGATAAATCGATGTACGTATTTGGTTCGAATTCAAGTGATTTTACAATTTTACCAAACATATCCAGTACATTCACTTGCGTGTTTGAAGGAACATTTTGAATGGTAAAGGGGCCATTCGTTGGGTTTGGATATACCACTAATTCTTTGTTTTCCTTTATTTCGGATAGAGCAAGAGAATTATCTTGCGTAACACTCCCTACGTTGTTTATTATCCAGTTATTTGGATCGATGATAGCAGTTGCACTGGTACTCAAGGTACCAAAATTTTGTAAATAAAAGGTTTCTTGATTTGAATTTATTGTAAATCGAACGGTAGTATCCTGAAGTGGTGTGCGATTAAATTTAATCTCAATTGGATTGGTAAATGTTGGTGTAATTGCGGGTTTAGATGTTGTATGATTAACTTGAACTATTACATCATTACCCTCTTGCTTCCACTTTAAAGAATAGGTGGGATATCCTTCACCGAAGTACCATTGTTCAAACATTTCTGTAAAATCTAGTGATGACAGTTCGTTTAGTTTATTTCTAAAATCAATTCCATGTGCCACGCTATCTTTAAATGATTGTTGAAAGTCTTTGAGAACTTCAAAAAATAAACTATCATCATTCAACATGAAACGAATCGTGTGAATAATACCAGCACCTTTATCATAGGTTAATCTACCACTAAAAATGCGTGATTCGTTCAGACTGTCAAGCACCCAAACACTACCTCCCGTTTGTGTCTTTACATTGTTGTGCACGTCTAACATATGCTGATTTTTATCTGCTGGATATAAATTTTCTAGCATGATGTACTCACTGTAAGAGGCAAAACCCTCATTCATCCAAATGTCTGCCCAAGACGCACACGTGACGTTATTTCCCCACCATTGATGTCCTAATTCATGTGCTGTAAGTGTATTATTAAAAAAACCTTGCGTTGTCATCGTTTGATGTTCCATTCCTCCAGAAATCGGCGCCATACAATGACCGTATTTTTCATCTTCAAAGGGGTAGGGACCGTACTTTTCGTAAAATAGTTCAATGAAGTCACCTGTTTCATTTATTTCGTCAATAAAATTAGGCAGCGTTTGCGGATTATTATAAATATAGTTTTGAACTAAAATTGGGTTTGGAGCTCCTGCAGGAGTTACGAAAAATGAATAATCAACATATTTGGCGACAGCCGTAGAAATTAAATAATAATCGATCGGGTGTCTGTGTTCCCAATTGAACGTTAAAAAACCATTTCCCAAGGTGTCAATACTAACTAATTTTCCATTTGCGCCTGCCATCAATGTGTCGGGCACTGTTATGGAGAAAAATGAGCTGTCCGCCTTGTCTGTTAAACTTTGCTTACAAGGAAACCATTCCATTGCGGAAAATGGTTCCGAAAGCGTCCAAACTACTTTATTCCCCCAACTTGGAGAAGAACCTGCCGTAATTCCACTTCCACCCAAGGGATTTGTTTGTGCAGTAGGTGGATTTCCAGAATAATCAATTTCAAGAGAAAAGGTTTGACCTGCAATTACTCCAACGAATGCTTTAACTGCTGTTCCAGATCTTGAAAATGAAGTAGGTGTACCGTTTAATCTAATTTCAGAGATAACTAAGGTTGGAAATAATTCAAATAAAGCTGAATCTAGGTTCTGTATTGCTTTTGCATCAATTCTTACGGTTCCAGAAAGGTAAGTTGATGTGTTTGTCATGTCTAAATCTAATCCATAAAAAACAACATCGTATTTTTCTGTTTCTGCGATTTGGGAGATGTTTAAAGTATTGCTTTTCAAATGCTTATTTTTAAAACGATCTCGTTTAGAACATGTTGGGTTGTTTTCTTGTGCAAAAGCATTTAGGCTATAAACAAAGAAGAGGAGAAGTATTAATTTCATGATTTTGTTTTAGGTTTTAATTTTCAAACTTTAATTTTTTATTGACCCTGTTCCTTTAAGACAAGATCAATAGTCAACGCTGCGGATAATACCAGCATGCGCATTTTCTCATCTTGGACACTTGGTTCAATGTTAACAATATATTTATCAGCTGTTGTAAATAACTCCTTAGCGATTCCAGCCCATTTCTTGGAAACATGTCCAAGTTCAATTCCTTTATCACTTGTGATATCAAATTGCCACTGCGACCAATTTCCTTTAATAGACCCAATAAGTTGATTATTTTCGTCGTAAATATCAAATTTCGGCTTGATAAGTTTAAATCGCTGATGGATGACTCCAATTACAGCATCATTTATCACCAACTGAATTTTTGGAAGCCAAAAAGTCCATCCTTTTTTGATTTCGGCAATAACTTCCCCTTGAGCATTTCTTATTTCGTATTGGAATGGCGTAAGTTTTTGACTAACTATCAATTTTCGGATTTTTTCCCAAGTGCTCAATAGTTGATGAATCGATCCTATAACTTCTCCGGATACGTTGTATAGTGAATATTCGTTTTTAAATTTAAAAGCATTCACTTTTTCGTCTACAAAAATTTGCGTTTCAAGGTGTGGATTTGACATTAATTAATGGGTTTAATTTAAGGAGTGCTTGTATAAATTCAGACTCTTCAGCAGGTGAAATTAAAAGTTCATCGTATTTGTTGTATTTCACAACTAAACACTTCCAAGAGGTATTCATTTTCCATCCCACATATAGACCATTTGAATCTTCAATTGATTTTATTTCAGAAATTGAAATTATTATCTTTAAGAAAAGCATTTTACAAATTAACTTATTTTCGCTGTCGATGTGGTAAGAGGTTGTTTTTTGTATGACCAAAAATAAAAGCATTAATAGAAAGAAAACCAATCCCAGCCCATAGATAGATGAATGATCCTCTTCCTCTATCAAAACATAACCTGCCACGGCACTGTAAATTGCACCTACAAAAAGAAGTACTACAGGAAAAAACCAATCTTTTTTAGGTTTGAAAACCATTTACCAAGTAAATAAAGGCCTATGAGACATCAGCTCATTTACCTTTTTTCTTACACTCGTGATGGCTTCAGCGTTCTCTCGATTCATTAAAACTTCATCTATCAATCCAACTATTGTGGTTATATCAGACTCATTAATTCCACGAGAAGTTATAGCGGGAGTTCCAACTCTTATTCCGGAAGTAACAAACGGAGATTCAGTGTCATAAGGTACCATGTTTTTATTTACTGTAATATCTGCCAATACAAGAGCATTTTCAGCATCTTTACCAGTAATTCCTTTTGACCTCAGGTCTATTAACATGCTATGATTTTCGGTGCCGCCAGAAATAATGTGATAACCCAATTTGATAAATTCGTCTGCCATCAATGAAGCATTTCGTTTTACTTGAGTCATGTATGTTTTGTATTCGGTTGTCAGTGCTTCACCGAAAGCCACGGCTTTTGCTGCAATTACGTGCTCCAATGGACCGCCTTGAATTCCTGGGAAAACCGCTGCATCTAAAAGTGCTGCCATTGATTTTAAATTTCCATTGTTCCATTTTAATCCGAAGGGATTGTCAAAATTATGACGCATCATAATAACACCGCCTCTAGGACCTCTCAAAGTTTTGTGTGTCGTGGTCGTAACGATATGACAATGTGCCAACGGATCATTCAGTAATTTCGCTGCAATTAAACCAGCGGGATGAGAAATATCTGCTAAAACTAATGCGCCAATTTCATCCGCTACCTTTCGAATTCTTGCATAATCCCAATCACGTGAATAGGCCGAAGCACCACAAATAATCATTTTCGGACGTTCGCGTTTTGCCGTTTCCTCCATTAGGTCATAATCTATTAGTCCTGTCTCCTTGGATACCCCATAGAAGTAAGGAACATAAAGTTTTCCTGAGAAATTTACAGGGGAACCATGTGTAAGATGACCTCCATGTGATAAATCGAAACCAAGGATCTTATCACCAGGATTTAAGCAAGCAAGAAAAACGGCAGCATTGGCTTGAGCTCCAGAATGCGGTTGAACATTCGCCCATGTTGCGCCAAATAATTCACAAAGTCGATCTATGGCCAGTTGTTCAACTTTATCAACCACTTGACAACCACCATAATATCTTTTTCCTGGCAAGCCTTCAGCGTATTTATTTGTGAGCACGCTGCCCATGGCTTCCATTACTTGTTCACTCACGAAATTTTCCGAAGCGATAAGTTCTATTCCGTGTAATTGTCTATTTTTTTCTTCTTGGATTAATTGAAAAATGGCTTGGTCTCTCATTTAAGCGTTGATTTTTTCGGCGTAATTAATTTGAAAAATTTGTTCTAATCCTGATTTCAAATTCGTTAAAGGTTTATAATTGGTTAATTCAAACAATTTCTCAGAACTCCCCACCCGACGCTCAACTTCGTAGTCATAACGTTTTTTGGGAGCTTCAATATAGGTGAGTTTTGAACTTGAACCTGTCACGAATTTAATTTCATTGGCTAAGTCGGTAATACACCATTCAGCTTCGTTTGCTATGTTTACAATGTGGCATCCTTCGATTCCCATCAAACGAAAACATGCTTCAACTGTATCATCAATGTAGGTAAAATCTCTGGTCTGATTCCCCGTGCCAAAAACTGTAATATCTTCGTTTTCCAAGGCCTGTTCGAAAAATCTTGGAACTACCATTCGGTTATCTTGATTCCATCCGTAAACATTGAAAAAGCGAAGAGAAATTACATTCAAGTTTCGCTCTTCGTGATGAGAAGCTAAGTAGATTTCATTATACCTTTTTGCCATGGCATATGAAGTGCGCGGATCAACGAGAACTTCCTCAGTTAAAGCGTTTTTAACGATAGCTGAGTGACTATAAATTCCACTTGTTGAGGCGTATAAGACAAATTTGACATTGTTTTTTTCGGCAGCTTCCACAACATTTCGTGTGCCAACTACTTCTACATCCATTGTTTCCACAGGATTGTCTGCAACAATATCAACGCCTAATACAGCTGCGAAATGGAAAATAACATCACAGCCTTCGGAGAATTCATCTACCAATTTCCTGCTTCGAACATCTCCCTTTACAAATTTGATTTTTGAAAAGGTCCATTTGTCAAGTTTATTTCCTCTCAATAATGAATCGAGAACAACGACCGTATGTCCTTCTTTAACCAGTCTTTTGGCTAAGTTACTACCAATAAAACCGGCTCCTCCTGTGATTAAAATTTTCATATGCGTAGTTAAGTGTTGAAACTAATATCCGAAATTACGATAAAACCATTAAAAAAGTTTAATATTTCGCGTCTTTCGTTGAGAATTCTATGCGAAAAATTAAATATTCATTTTTTATGTCATAGGCTAAATGGGCATTATGTTCTTCCAAAATTGATTTTAAAATGCTCAGTCTTACGCGGAGAGAATGATTCACACCAGCATAAGAATTAAAGTCAGTAGAGTAATTAAAGAAATTAGTATCGATATTTGTTGTAGGAATTTCCAATTTTAAGATAACGTTAGAATCTTTCGTATATGTTTTGAAATTCAAAGTTTTATTGTGATCGACAGTTCCAAAATCCTCTGTAATTTTCCAAATGCCGTTCAAAAGTTGCACCAGCTTTTCAGGATACCCCAAAACGATTAAATTTTTATCTTCTGAAGAAAAACTAACATCTTGAAAATTCTGTTTTAAATTTTCGATAATGGTGTCATAAATAATAATCTCTTTTTTAACATTTGAATTTAATTCTAATGATTTCAGTGTTTTAACTTCTTCCACTACGCGACTAATTTCGTCGACGCCATTCAATAAGATGCTAATAAAAGTTGCTACACTTTTTTCATAACAGGCTTCCTTAAGTAAGTTGTCGACACGGTCAATTTCATTTAGTAGATGTAAATATTTTTCGTCAACAAGATCAAGTCTAATAATTTCTCCTGAAGATTTTAATAAATTATTATATCCTCGTCTCGAAATCATTTCCAAAACTAATTTTTCTTCTTTTATAAAGTTTTTAGTGGAAATTAAACGTGCGGGTTTACTAATACTTTCAAGAAGTTTCGTAATTAGCTCTTCTTTTACCAATGCGTCCTTCGATTTAATGAAACTATTCACGGTCGAGTGTTTTTCTATAGTTTCCTTTAATGCTTTTGTAGAATTTTGAATGTTTGCAAGAGGAGTATTTATTTCGTGTGCAAGCAGAGAAGACATTTCGGCCATCAAAAGACTTTTTTCGGTATCTGCAATTTGCTGATTAAGCTTTATGTTTTCTTTGGTTTTTAAGAATACCTGTTTCTCTAGTGATTCATTGATTTGGATTATTTCTTGTTGAAGTTTTTCTTTTACCTCTTGTTCCTTTAGTTTATCAATGCGATTGGCTACCAATTTTGATATGGTTGTCAAGATTCGTAAATGGCGATCCGTGTAAAAGTTCTTTTCGGGGTGTTCAGAATCAATGACGCCAATAATTTTTTCATTTAATTTAATAGGAACAGCAATTTCAGACAAACGCATATCATCATCAACTATATAACGATCATCAGCCGCTGTATTAGAGATTATTTCTGCAATTCCGGTTTTTGCTACTGATCCAACAATTCCTTGACCAATAGGAATAGTTATAGGATTATGAATGTCAAAATCAATCGGGTTTTTTGGGCCATGTGCAGCTTTTTGAACTAGTTCATTTTTTTCTTCGTCTATCAAATAAATTACACAATCCACAAATTCTAATCTCGAAATACAATCTTTTGCAAGTCCCCAAAGTACATCGTCAACCGAATTTGCTTTGAATAAGGACTGTGCGAAATAATTAATGGTAATTTCTGTTTCTAGTTCTTTTTTACGTTCCTTTTCTGCTCGAACTTGAATCGTGATATCGTTTATAAAACAAATACCTTTTTGACCCTTGTCATCTTCAATTTGTGTAAAAGTAACATCAAGAGTATGTTCTTCAGCACCATCGTGATAACTCATTTCGAATTCAAATTTAACATGTTCGCTTGCCTCAGGAGAAAATAAAAGGGCTAAAACTTGAGTTAATATTTTATGGTCATTAAATTTAAGGTAGTCATAAATTAAATCGCCTTTTCGAAGTTTGAATAGATAATTGGCCGATGGATTGAAATCATTAATTTCACCGTTTTGGTCAAATACAATAATGGCATTTTTTGCCGAGTTTAGAATTTTACTATTTAATAATTCCTGAGCACGTAATTCATCTAATGTGTTGTATAATTTTTGCGTGCGCTCTTCAATCGCTGCCTCAAGAGAAATATTTTGCGACTTTAATTCTTTAATCTCTACAGATTGCTGAATACTTCTAATTTCTTTTTGTTGCTTCTCTGATTTTATTTTCTCTTCTATGGAATAAAACGCCTTAAAATGTATTACCGCCTCTCTGTAATCTTTTGTTTGTTCATAGAAATTCCCAAGTTGTTTATGAAGAAGTGCTGATTCCTCCTTCGCATCTGTTAACAGGTTTACTGTATGTGAAGCTTGATCAAAATAGTCTTTTGCTTTTTTAAATTCTGATGATTGTAAAAAAATCATTCCCAGAAATAGTTGGGAGTTAAATATCAATGAATCAAATTGAATATCTCGACTATTGTTTAAGCAAAGATTGAAGTGAAATTCAGACGTTTTACAATCACCGAGGTAGAAATAAGCTTCACCTAAATTTGAGTTTGCCACACAAATCATTCGCGTATTTTCAATTGGAGTAACTTCTAGGCATTGTTTTAAGTAGGGAATGGCATTTTCGTATTGCCCTAATTGTATGAATGTATCCCCAGTGTTGTTTAGAGAACGAGAAAATCCGTCTAAATCTCCGGTCTTTTTTCGTAATTCTAGGCTTTTTAAGTTAACTTCTAAGCGACATTTATGGTCTTCAAAATAATTGAATATAAACCCAAAAGTATTCAGTACATATCCTATTTGAAATTCAGCGTTTTCTTGCTCAAAATATAGAAGACATTCATCTGCCAGTTGATAAGAGAGGGAATATTGTCCTAAAAATTGTGCGGCATGCGCCATAATCATTTTAGCCTCTTTCGCTTTGAAAGTATCGTCAGCCAAAACACTTTTCTCTAACAATTCCTCTGACAACTTGAAAGCCCGATCTGGTTGTGAAGGGCAAATATCAATTGCATATTGGAATTCACTTGTCATGTGATTATAATAATCTTTTAATATTCTTCAGTGAATGCGTGAGTTTTCCATAATCCTCGTTCCATATCCCTTCCTTTGTTAAGGCATCCACTCTAACACGACCAGAGGCATGAATAATTGCTGAATTTTCGTTCAATATACCAACGTGAATAATTTTTCCATTTTTATTAGAAAAGAATGCAACGTCGTCATTTCGTATGTCGTCAAAATCAACTTCTATCCCAATTTCCTCTTGTTGATAAGCATCACGAGGAAGGTTTAGACCTTTCATTCTGAAAACGGACTGTACCAATCCAGAACAATCGATTCCGTTAGTTGCCTTTCCTCCCCATAAGTAAGGAGTGTTGAGATACTTTTCCGCCAATTCAAAAGCGTTTGTTTTTTCTTGAGCGATTTCTTCAGGTAAAACAAATGAAAATGGTCCAATAGAAAAGTTTTGCTCTCCAATAAAACTTGCAGGGTATAAGCTTTGTTGACCCCATGGTGTGAGTATCTCCGTTACTGTAATTGGGGCAAAACGAAGTTTATCCAACCAAATACGCATTTCTTTTTCGGAAATTGCTAATACATGTTTAACATCCATCCAACCGTGGTAACCGTCAAAATAAGTTTCAATTTCTATCCAGTTTTCTTGAATTTGTAAGACATTAACTGGCTCTCCAAATAAAACTTGAGAAACCATTTCTGAACCGTCACTCGCCTCCTTACGAAGAGGAGAACTACTCACCATGCAAAATGCAAATTTCTGACCTAATGAAATCAATTTCAGATTGTTCATATTATGATGACAAAGCTAAGCATTCCACAGCATTTATTTACGTAAATTTGGCACAAATGGAACAACAAAAATTGATTCTAATTACGAACGACGACAGCGTTCATGCTAAAGGGCTACATACCTTGGTTTCGGTAGCAAAAAAAATAGGTCAAGTTGTGGTTGTTGCGCCTGACAAACCGCAGTCGGGTATGGGACATGCTATAACAATTCACCATCCACTTAGATTAAAGCAATCTTTTTTATTTGGTGAAGTTGAGGCTTATTCCTGTTCGGGAACACCTGTGGACTGTGTGAAATTGGGAATTTATGAAGTCTTAAAAAAACGTCCTGATTTAATATTATCCGGAATAAATCATGGAGAAAATTCGTCAACAAATGTGTTGTACTCAGGTACGATGTCGGCAGCTATTGAAGGCGCTATGGAAGATATTCCATCTATCGGATTTTCTCTTTGTGATTTTGATGCTGATGCTGATTTTTCTGCAGCGGAATTATATGTAGAAAAACTAATTAATTATGTTCTTCAAATTGATTTTCCAAGAAGACTATGCTTGAATGTAAATATTCCTAAATTGCCAATCGAAAAAATAAATGGCATTAGAATTTGCTCGCAGGCTCATGCCTATTGGGCAGATCGATTTGAAAAAAGAACTGATCAATTCGGTGAAGCTTACTATTGGCTTACCGGAGAATTTACGGATCAAGATCAACGAGAAGAAACAGATTTATTTGCGTTAAAAAATGGATACGTCAGCGTGGTTCCAACGCACTTTGATTTAACGTCATACCTTACAATACCCTCTTTAAAATCTATTGAAAATGTCTAATTTTTTCACCAAACAAACTTTGATTGGAATGCTTATTGGCTTGGTTTCACCAATGGTTTTTCTGCCAATAATATGGTTCATTCTCGGACAAGCGCAAAATTCTTCTTGGGAATACATGAAACTACAATTTGAAATGAGTGATATGATAAAAAGTAAACATATTTCTCTTGCATTAATTTCGAACCTTATTTGGTTTTATTATTTCTTAAATAAAGAAAAATATCTTATAACCAGAGGATTAATTCTCGGAATGTTAATTTACGCTCCGTTTATGTTGTATATTTTCATCTCTAACTACGATTTTCAGTAGAATGAATCCAAAACGCTTATTTATTTTAGCTGGGGAGGCATCAGGAGATTTACATGCTTCAAATCTTGTTAAAGAAATGAAGAAATTAAAACCTGAAATACTATTTTTTGGTTGGGGAGGGGATAAAATGAAAAATGTAGGTGTGCAGATTCTTAAAGAACTCAAAGATTTGTCGTTTATGGGTTTTTTGGAGGTCTTGATGAACTTTTCTAAAATCAGTAAAAATTTTAGAGATTGTAAAAAGCAACTCTTGACTAATGAAATTGATACGGTGATTCTAGTGGACTATCCTGGCTTTAATTTAAGAATGGCAAAATGGTGTAAATCCAAAGGAATTCATGTTGTATATTATATTTCCCCACAAGTATGGGCTTGGAAAAAAAATCGGGTATTTACCATTCGTAAATATGTAGATGCCATGTATTGTATTTTACCATTTGAAGTGGATTTTTATGATAAATTCAATTTCGACACTTTTTATTTTGGTCATCCTCTTCTTGACGAAATAAACAATTTTAAAGAAAATCGAGTGGATGCTTACTTTACCAAAGAACTACCCGTCGTTGCCATTTTACCTGGAAGTCGAAAACAAGAAATTGAACGTAAACTTCCTATCATGTTGGATGCCGCTAAAAGGCTAACGGGATATTCAATATACGTGGCCTGTGCTCCAAACCTGCCGTTGGATTTTTACACTCAATATAAAAGTGAAGGGGTAAACTTTGTACAACACCGCACCTATGATTTATTGAATTCCGCCACTGTAGCCATCGTAACTTCAGGAACGGCAACGCTCGAGACTGCGCTTTTCAACGTTCCGCAAGTGGTTTGTTATAAAAGCTCCTCAATTTCTTATGGAATTGCGAAACAACTTATCAAGGTTAAGTACATTTCTCTTGTAAATTTAATCCTAGATAAACCGGTCGTAAAAGAATTGATACAGCAGGAATGCACAAGTGATCAAATATATCTTGAATTGCAAAAAATTCTTCCAGGTGGAACCGAAACAAAAAGGGTAGTGGAGGAGTATAAAAAATTGGTTCAATTGTTGGGTGAATCCGGAGCAAGTAAAAGGATTGCAGCTCATTTATTGAACTAATTTGCACATGAGAACCTTGCTTTTAATTTTTTTGGTCAATATATCTGTCGTTTTTTCTCAGAAAATCACAGTTGGGTTATATAATGAGCACGTTGTTAAAAGTATTGATATTTCAATACAAAAAGGAAGCTTCCTTTTTTTTACCGATTCAACACTTGTTGGAGCCATTAGCGTAACAAGTAGTCCATTACGAGTAGAAGCAACAGAAAATGGTTTATCTATAAACTGTAATAATCAATTCTATACATGTACATCTTTTAACATTATTCCAGATAGGTTGTCTGATTTTTTTCAGATTAAACCTTTGAAACCTGAGTTGAAGGCAAGGTCTTACGAAGGGGAGTTACGCGTAGAGCTGACAAAGAAAAACAACCTCATTATTAAGAATATACTCGAACTCGATGATTATCTTGAAGGCGTTGTAGAAAGCGAAGCTGGAAGTGGACAGTTGTTCGAATATTACAAGGTACAATCGATAATTTCAAGAACATTTGCTTTGAAAAATTGGAATAAACACGATAAAGACGGTTTTAATTTGTGTGATCAAGTTCACTGTCAAGCTTATTTACATAAAAGAAATTCTTCTAAAAACACAATTGACTCCGCTGTAAATGCAACAAGTAAAATAGTTCTTACCTATCAAGATACTAGTTATGCACCAACATATTTTCATGCCAATTGTGGCGGACAAATTTCTGATCCTGAATGGGTATGGAATTCATCTATCGGGGGCTTGTATACCTTTGAAGATCCCTATTGTCGCCATACCAAACAAGCAACATGGACTAAATCAATTCCTCTTGCAAGATGGAAAGACTATTTTAAAAAGACCTATGATTTTCCTATCGAAGATTCAGCTTATTTTAACCTCTTGACTAACTTTTCCCAAGATCAGCGCATGTCATTCTTTATACATCCACAATTTGGTATACCATTGCGTGATTTACGTGAAGAATTCAGATTAAAGTCAACTTATTTTTCAGTTAAATTAATCGAAAATAATGTAGTATTAACTGGTAAGGGATTTGGGCACGGTGTAGGATTGTGTCAGGAGGGAGCGATGCAAATGGCTAAGCTCGGATTTACATCAGAAGAAATATTAAATTTTTACTATCCTAATACAACGCTGAAAAGGCAATAGGTTATTCGTTGGTAATCACAAAGATTTCTTCGTTTTCCTTTTTAAAAAACTTAACAGATCTCGCATAATGCTCCACATTTTCCATGCTTTGCAATTTGGACAATGTTTCCTTAGTTTGCTTTAGGTTATTGTCGACTTCTTTCTTTTTGTTCTCGATGGCAGTGAGTCTGTTTTTTTGAGTGGTAATGGTAAAAATATCGTAGTCGTCTAAGAAAAGTGCATATAAACAAAAAAGCGTAGAGGCTATTATGTATTTATTTTTTATATAGGAAAACAACTTGTTCTTCATTCTATTACAAAGTTCACAATAAAAAAAAGAGAGCTGTTCGGCTCTCTTTATAAGTTTTCACTAATGGGATGTTCATTTACTCTTTACAATTGTTGTATACTTTTTCAAAAAATTGTGAAAAGTCTTTTTGTTCACCAAACCAAGTATTTGCTTTAGTTAGAACTTCACAAGCCTTGGTGTTATTTTTATCTCTAACAGTTAATGTTTGTGCAGATAGCATGATTCCCGTTTTCAGAACCTTTTTGTCAGTTTCTGTTAGCTTGTCTAAATTTTCCATTTTCAATAATTTAGGAATCTCTTCCGTGTAAATGGCATTTGCTGTTTTAAAATCTCTCGCATTGTATTTAATAGCGGCTTCTATCCATCGAGCAACAAAAGGATGTTTAGAAATGGAGGTGTATATTTCAATTCCTGAATTCATTTCATCATTCATTTGATTTTTCTTTTCGACATCTTTACCCGTGTAGAATGCTGGATAACCATCGGCATCTTCTAAATTAATAAAGATGGAATTTGTACTAACTTCCTTTTGAAATTGATCAAGCCATGCTTTGTGAACATGTACATTGAATATTCCATTTTGATCCATTTCAATTGCCGCTGCAGTTGCTGAAATTGCCTCTTCATAAGGCTCAGCAATTTGTGGATCTTTCAATCCTTTTAAATACATTCCATAATATCCTTTTGCAAGAAAAATGTTTGGGGTAGGGTCGTTTGAATATTTAGGTTTTACTTTAGTGTCTTCAGCTTTTTTAACCAATTTAACAAAACTGTTATCGGCAAATAATTGTTGTAGATCATCGAGGTTGTTAGAAACGGTAATAAATGCTTCTTTTTCCTCAGACACTTCGTCCTCTTGTTCTTCGTCCTTTTTATCTTTAAACGAATATCCAATTGTTGCGCTAACATCAAAAGTTCCAATACGGTTAAATTTTACTTGTACAGAGCGATCTGTTTCTTTTCCACTTACAAATTCCCAATCTTTCCCTTTTGTACCGCTTATTGACCATAGAACAGTTTTTTCTTTAGTGCCCGCTGCAATAAATGCGACGTCTAATTTTACCACCCTTGCAGATGCACCCTCTTTTTCGTCATCTAAAATAAGAATGTTCTTGTTTGCTTTAATACTTACAGATGGTTTTTGAGCAACAACAGCTATTGTCGTTAACATCAATATAAATAAACTACCAATTATTTTCATTTTTATTAATTTTAGTTGAGCCCATTTTCAATTATTGTGCCGAATTTACGTAATTTTTATTGATGACTTTTAATTAAGAGTGCCAAAATTTCTTGTGCAGCTTTTGCTATCTTCGTTCCAGGGCCATAAATACCGAATACTCCGGCCTCAAAAAGAAAGTCATAATCTTGTTGTGGAATGACGCCGCCAGCGATAACCATGATGTCCTCTCGATTTATCAATTTCAAGGCATCCAACACTTGCGGCACTAGGGTTTTATGCCCTGCAGCCAAAGAGGATACTCCTAGAATGTGTACATCATTTTCCGCAGCTTGTCGAGCTGCTTCCTGAGGAGTTTGAAAAAGTGGACCCATGTCTACGTCAAATCCAATATCAGCAAATGACGTAGCAATAACCTTGGCTCCTCTGTCGTGTCCGTCTTGCCCCATTTTTGCTATCATAATTCTTGGGCGACGGCCTTCAAGTTTTGTAAATGTTTCCACCATTTTCTTGGCTTCTACAAAATCAGCATCTTGCATAACTTCCTTTGAATAAACTCCACTTATCGTTTTAATTGTTGCGGTATATCTTCCGTAAACATTTTCTAAAGCACTCGAAATTTCACCTAAGGTACATCTTTCTTTTGCGCATTTCACAGCGATTTCCAGTAAATTACCTTTTTTAGATTTCGCGGCAAGTTCGAGTTCGTTGAGACATATTTTTACTTGTTCATTATTTCGTGTTTCTTTAATTAGTCTCAATCGTTTAAGTTGATTCTCTCTCACTTTTGTATTGTCAACTTCCAAGATGTCAAAAGTGGTTTCGTCATCAGACTGGTAACGATTAACACCCACAATGATATCCAGTCCCGCGTCAATCCTTGCTTGTTTTCTTGCCGCTGCTTCTTCAATTTTTAATTTTGGAAGTCCGGTTTCAATTGCTTTTGCCATACCACCAAGTGCTTCGATTTCTTCGATTAACTTCATCGCTTCAGTAGCAATTTGGTCTGTTAATTTTTCAATAAAAAAACTACCTGCGTAAGGGTCAATGAAGGAAGTAATTTCCGTTTCTTTTTGAATGTAAAGCTGAGTGTTTCGTGCAATGCGCGCAGAAAAATCAGTAGGAAGAGCGATGGCTTCGTCTAATGCATTCGTGTGTAAGGATTGTGTGCCACCAAGCGCCGCGGCCATTGCTTCTATACATGTTCTTGCTACATTGTTGTAAGGGTCCTGTTCAGTTAAAGACCATCCAGAGGTTTGGCAATGGGTGCGTAAGGCAAGAGATTTTGGATTTTTAGGTTCAAATTGTTGAATCAATTTCGACCAAATTAGACGAGCGGCCCGCATTTTTGCAATTTCCATGTGATAATTCATGCCAATTGCCCAAAAGAAACTTAATCTAGGAGCAAAATCATCGATTGCTAAGCCAGCTTTTAATCCTGTTCTAACATATTCTAAACCATCAGCTAATGTATACGCTAATTCTAGTACTGCTGTAGCACCTGCCTCTTGCATGTGATATCCCGAAATACTAATTGAATTGAATTTAGGCATGTGCTGAGAGGTGTAAGCAAAAATGGATGAAATTATTTCCATCGAAGGCGTGGGAGGATATATGTACGTATTCCTCACCATAAATTCTTTTAAAATATCATTTTGAATGGTTCCAGACAGGGAAGATTTCGGAACACCTTGTTCTTCTGCTGCTGCAATGTAAAATGCTAATATTGGAAGCACTGCACCGTTCATCGTCATGGAAACCGACATCTGGTCTAGTGGAATTTGATCGAATAAGATTTTCATGTCTTCTATCGAGTCAATGGCAACACCAGCTTTTCCGACATCACCAACCACTCGTTCATGATCTGAATCATAACCTCTGTGTGTCGCTAAATCAAAAGCAACAGATAATCCTTTCTGTCCTGCAGCTAAGTTTCGTCTGTAAAAAGCATTGGATTCTTCAGCAGTAGAAAATCCTGCATATTGCCTTATTGTCCAAGGCTTCGAAGTATACATGGATGCATACGGGCCTCCTAAATAAGGTGGAAATCCTGAAACCGCTGATCGGTGATTTACCTGTTCGATGTCATCACAAGAATATTGTTTTTTCCATGTTATTCCTTCAGCTGTAAGGTATTCTTCAGAATTCTCAACAACTGACTTGCCAGAATCGTTGCGTAATTTAGTGAATATAATTTTCTCCATCTTACAATTCCTTTTCAAATATTAAATAAGGTGTGCCTTCGTAAATTGGGATTTCTCCCCAATTAAGATCAAGAGAATTTTCCTGAGTTGTGTAGGCATTAATACCTATCTTAATGATGTTCTTTTCCGAAAACCTTTTCAGTTTTTCTGTTCTCGTGTAATTTGTTTTCGAATGCAGTATTTGATTAAAATCTTTAGGGCTTAATTCCTGATTTTGGGTAAACAGTTCCCAAGAAGAATCAATTAATTGATCAACCATTTGTGTGAAAACATAAGATCCGTCAATTGGATTTGTAACGCGACTAAAATAACTTTCTTCGTTTAGTAAATTTAAAATATTCAACGATAGCCTCCAGTCCGTTAAAGAAGTTCCATTCTTACTATATTTCGTGCTCGGATTATTGAAAATAGCATCAAGGTTACTCGAATATGCGGCCATTACTTCAGTGGTTTGACGAAGTAAATTTGTGTCTTTGTCTTTAAGTGATTTATTAGTCCATCCAACATGCGCGTGAAATTCAATTCGACCTGGATTAACTTGATACGCTTTCAGCATCTCATTTACCAAATATTTTGCTGCGCGAATTTTTGCCATATCAAGGAAATAATTTCCATCTAAGCCAAGCGTAAATACTAAACTAGATTGTTCGATTTCATTTTTTTCTTGATTTATAAGATGATGGTTCAATTCGTTTAATAAAAAACTGATTTCCACATATGCCGGAGCGCCTATTTGTTGAAGGTGAAAGCTGTTTACGTTCGTGTTTTTAAGACTATCTATTGGCCCGAAAATCGTAATGTTTGGTATTTCATGAATGTTAATCGTAGAAAGTAGCGCGTCGTATTGAAATTTTGAATCAACTTGAATCCAAGTGTGTATGTAAGATAATTCAATTTCTTTGAGTAATTTACCCCAATTTATATCTTTCTTTCTTGAAGTAAAAAATAGAGCATCCGCGCCATAGTTTAAACAATAAAGTGCCACATGGTTGGCTTCTTCTTCGTTAAATACATCTATATAAACTGAGTTTTTAGTTGAAGTTTGACTGTCATTGGTTGAAGCCGTATCGTATTTGGATTTATAAGTTTTTGTAGCAATATCAATTTTGATATTTTCCACTGCATTTAAGTAAACTAACTCTTGATTAGAACCTCCAAGTTCTTTGCTAATTTTTTCTCTCCAAGTTGAATTATCAATTGGATGAAATCCCCAATTCTCCATTATTTGTAATTCTTTCTGTCAAATATACAGAACTTGTTAGTGTTATGAAGATGTAATTTGAAAATTAAAATTTCTTCGGACACCGAACACTCTATTAATTTTAATTAAATTCGAAGCAAATAGAAAAATGAAATTAGTTTTTTTTACCGTTGTTTTTTTTCTAAGCAATTTAATATTGTCTCAAGGGGTTTATACAACAGGCGCAAGAAATCTAGCTTTATCTAATGCAACGGTAGCTCATTCAGACGAATGGTTTTACTTTAATAATCCGGGAGCAATTCAAGACATTAAAAAGTTTTCGGTTGGGGTGAGTTATGAAAATAGATTCCTGCTTCGAGAAATGCAGAGTCAGTCGGTTGTGGGTGTTATTCCTTTGAAAAAGGGTATTTTGTCTATTGGCAGTCAAATTTACGGTTACACTCAATTTAGGTCTTTCAAAACAGGTGTCGGTTATGCACTCCCTTTAGCTGAATTTCTAAGTGCAGGAGTTCAATTAAATTACCAAGGTGTGCGCTTAAACCAAAATTATGGAAATGCGAATGCAATGACCGCAGAATTTGGCGTGCTTTCCAAATTAAATAAAAAGGTTTCTATTGGGTTTAGTATTTTCAATATTGGAAGTGCTATTCTTGATGATTATGAATACGATCGATATTCGAACGAAATGAGGTTAGGAGTGAGGTATCAGCTTTCTAATAAGGTTATGTTTTTGTCAGAAATTGAAAAAAATAGCGAATACCCCTTAAATGTAAAGTTTTCAACTGAATATTTACCTGCCGACAATGTTTATCTTCGAGGTGGTTTCTCCTTACAACCTGTTTCATATTCTTTTGGATTAGGTTATGTGTTTGCTAAATCGGTAATGTTAGATTTCGGGACGAGTTATCATCAATACCTTGGATGGTCACCAGCAGTTTCTTGTTCGTATAAATTTCACTAAATGCGTTGGAAAAATTTAGTTTGGATTTTATTCATTTTTCAGCAGTTCCATGCACAGCAAGAACAAAAGGGTGAATTGATACAGCAACGGATTGAGTTTATTTCAGAACAACTTCAAAGCGAAAATTTAGATCTAACCAACATTGTTGAGCAGTTGAATTTTTACTTTGATAATCCTATAAACTTGAATCAAACCAACGCAGAAGAACTAAATGAATTGAATTTATTAACGCCGATTCAAATTCAAGATTTACTCATACACCGTCAGTCTTTTGGTAAATTTATTTCTATCTATGAATTACAAAGCTTGACTTATTGGGACTTATCTACAATTCAACTTGTACTCCCATTCGTTCGAATTGATGACAGACTGGATAATTTACATATCACTTTTAAAGAAGCTTTAAAGGAAGGGAAGTTTGAGTTATTTCTGCGATATCAGCCTACTTTGCAGAAGAAAGCAGGATATGAAAAAATGATTGATTCTTCAACTGTAAATTCTTCCAACTATCTTGGCAATTCAGATCGCTACTACTCTCGATTTAGATACACTTACAAAAACAATATAAGTGTTGGGTTTACTGCGGAAAAAGATCCCGGTGAAGAATTCTTCAAAGGAACTCAAAAAAATGGTTTTGATTTTTATTCGGGTCATATTTTCTTTCGAGGTGGCAAGTATTTGAAGTCTTTTGTAATTGGAGATTATCAAGTTCAAATTGGTCAGGGCATAGGTATGTGGTCGAGTTACGCATTTGGAAAAACTGCTGACATTTCAACTATGAAACGTAACCCAATTCCAATTAGGCCATACACCTCTGTTGATGAATCTAGATTTTTACGCGGTGCAGCGGTTCAATTTGGCTTAAAAAACCTTACTGGATTGCTTTTTGCATCCTCAAAAATGGTAGATGGAAGCGTGAGTTTAGATTCGACTTATGACGATTTGGAGTTTATTTCTACGATTGATTTGTCAGGTTTACATAGGACGGACAAAGAAGTTGCCCGTAAAAATGGATTCAGAGAAAATCAAGCTGGAGTAAATGTTAACTATGGATTGGGAGCATTTCGTATTGGAAGTGCGTTTGTATATCAAGGGTATGATAAAGCTTTATTAAAAGATATTCGTCCCTACAATCAATTTGATTTTCAAGGTCAACATAATTTTGTTACCTCAATTGATTATTCATTTACATATAAAAACTGGAATGTATTTGGCGAATATGCGAAGAATTTAAATCCATTTCAGGATACTTTGAGGGGCGGACAAGCTCATGTTCACGGTTTGTTTTTATCCATAGACCCTAATGCGAGTATTGGACTGTTGTATAGAAATTATGGTAAGGATTATTTTTCTTTCTACAATGCAGGATTTTCAGAAGGAAGTAATACACAAAATGAGCAGGGTCTATATGCAGGACTAAAGCTGAGATTGAATAAACAATGGTCTTTAAATTCGTATTTAGATGTTTTTACATTTCCTTGGATGAAATACCTTGTGGATGCTCCATCTAGAGGGCATGAATTTTTATCGCAACTCACATACAAACCTTCGAAAACATTGGAGGTTTATGGACGTTATAGACTTCAATTAAGACAAAAAAATAGCAGAGATACTGATTACACGGTAACAGAAATTGAGAATGTCTTTCAACAGAATATTCGTTTTAACTTGGCATATACGTTAAATGAGTTTTACACGCTAAAGAGTCGGATTGAATTTGTTCAAATTGATCGACCAAGCAACACACGTGAAAAGGGAATGATTTTTACGCAAGATTTAATATACAAGCCAAAAAGTTTTCCAGTTGATTTAGCACTTAGATATGCTCTTTTCGATACGGATAGTTACGACACACGCTTATATTCTTTTGAAAACAATGCCTTGTATGTTTTTGCCGTTCCGGCTTATTATTATCAGGGGTCTCGAGCCTATTTTTTAGTTCGTTATTCGTTCAGAAAAGCAGACGTTTGGTTTAGATATGGCGTGTTTTTGTATAACAACAGAAGTACCATCAGCTCTGGTTTAGAGGAAATTAAGGGGCCAATAAAATCTGACTTAACCATCCAAATTCGATTCTCACTTTAATTTTTTTTGAATAAAAGTGTTACTTAATTGATATACCTGCGTTATTGGTTTTTGAATTGAGACTGCAAGCTCGATTTTCTCCATTATCAAACTAAATAAAACCAAAAGCTATGGCAATTAATGCATTGTATCACCAAAGTCCTGTTCGTCTTGAAGAAGAACTGAGAATTATTGAAAAAGCAAAGGTAAATCCTGCACATTTCGGACCTCTTTATTCTCGTTACCATGAGTCTATTTTTAGATACATATTTCGTAGAGTAGAGGATGTGGAAGCAGCTTATGACATTACTTCGCAAGTATTTGTTAAGGCAATAGGCGCTTTGCCAAAATTTGAATATCGAGGAGTTCCTTTCTCATCTTGGTTATTTCGAATTGCGAAAAGTGAATTGTATCAGTTTTTTCGCGATAATAAAGCGAACAGAATGGTGAGCATAGATTCTGTTAGAATTGGTCAGGTAATGGACGAATTCATGGAGGATCATTCGGAAGAAGATAGAGAAAGACTATTGAAAGTGCTCCCTTTACTTAAAGAAGATCAACTTCAATTAATTGAAATGAGATTTTTTGAAAAACGTTCTTTTAGAGAAATAGGAGAGATAGTTGGTCTAACAGAAAACAATGCAAAAGTCAAAACTTTTAGAGCATTGATAAAATTGAAACAACTTTTTAATAAAAAATAAATATGATTAAAATTCTAGTTGACCGTCCAGAACCAGATACCCTAAGCATCAAAAAACGACAAGATTTTGATAAGGTATTAAGAAGTTATGAAAAGCAACAACGAGTATTCCACAATCCCTGGTTTTTTGGGGTTGTGGGATTTTCGTGTTTGTTAATAATGCTGTCAATTTTAATACCTATTTAGATTTTGCATATAACTTAGTGCTAAATTTGCACACGGATTAGGTTAAAATATTTTACTCTTTTGGTGCTCGATTTAAAGTTTCAGGAGCTTAATAAAATAATCAACTTAATTTTTTAGTGGAATAGGGCTCTTAAAGTTTAATCCGAAAGCTGAATATTTAGGTAAGTGGTATGAATTACAACCTCTAGGAACGGAAGGCCAAGGTCGAATACCAGATAGAGAACCTTATAAATTATGGACAGCAACCATTCCTTTTGGGGTCGGATTTAGACTGGGAATTTCAAGAATGTGGAGACTTGGTCTGGAAGCAACTTATGTCAAAACATTTTCTGATTATATTGACGATGTTAGTACTGTTTATCAAGGTCCAACAGGTTTAAATCCTGTTATTGCTCATTTTTCTAATCCTGCCCAACAAAACGAACATTGGTTTCGACCTGGCGATCAACGTGGTGATCCTAAGCATAAGGATGCTTATTATCAATTGAATATTGTACTAACAAGAAATATCACCTGTAAAGAAGTCAAATTTCAACGTGTTTTATCTCGTAAGATTAAGCTAAAAAGAAACTCGCGTACGCGAAATGTTAAGAAACTTAGACATTTTAAATAGAAATTCTATTTATTGAATTTTTATTTTATCTTTGTAATCTATCCTAACTACGCATGAAGAATAAATTATTGATATTTTTTTCATTCTCGACATTACTTGTTTCTGCTCAGCATGCTAATTTCAATACGCAACGAAATTGGTCTCTACATAAGAAAGAGCTTCAAGTTGGTTTTGGTGCAACACAGTTTAATGGTGATTTGGGTGGTTCAAACTCAGTTGGCCAAGATTACAGTTTGCGCGATTTAGATTGGCCCGCAACCGGATACGCTGGTTGGCTTGGTTACCGTCAACGTTTTCATCCATACTTTGCCACAACAACGAGTTTGTGTGTTTTCAATTTGAGGGCTGATGATGCTTTCAGCGAGGAAGCAACAAGAAATGCTCGAAGCTTGAATTTTAGAAGTTTTAATGTTGAAATTCAGCAGAGAATTGAATTTATATTTGCTGCAAATGAAAAATTCGGTTCTACATTCAACCTTCCAGGCAACTACTCGAAAATTAATAGAAGTCAACAATATTATGTTTTTACTGGATTGGGGTTGATTTATTTTAATAGTCAAGGTTATTATGATGACCCAACAGTTGCATCAGAAAATCATAAATGGGTTAATTTAAGACCGCTACAAACAGAAGGTAAATCTTATCTTCCATTTACAATGACAATACCTACGGGTGTAGGTTTTCGTTTTGGAATGTCGAGAATGTGGCGTTTAGGTATGGAATTGGCTTATGTTAAAACTTTTTCTGATTATATAGACGACGTTAGTACTTTCTACACAGATCCATCTTCGTTTTCTGACCCAGTTGCTGCTTATCTATCCAATCCTGCTGTAGGTAATTCAACATTTTCTCCCGGTAATCAAAGAGGTGATTCTAAACAAAAGGACGCTTATTATCATGTGAATCTAATTGTAACTAAAAATCTTACCTACCGCGATTATGGTCGTCAGCGCAAGCGATTTAACGTGAAAGGCGCCGGAAGATACAAGGTGTAAAATCATAAAAAAGACAGAGTAAAGCGAGCCATTCGGTCTCGCTTTTCTTTTTTAATTAATTTTGAATATGTATAAATTAATACGTTCCATATTTTTCTTGTTTGATGCTGAAAATGTACATTATAAAGCAATGTCATTATTAGGAATAACATTAAAATTACCTCTGGCACCTTTTGTTTTTAAGAAATCATTTGTAATAGAAAACCCCAAATTAGAAAAGGAACTATTTGGTTTAACTTTTAAGAATCCTGTTGGCCTCGCTGCCGGATTCGATAAAAACGCTACTTTTTTCAATAATTTATTCTATTGTGGTTTTGGGTTTATTGAAATAGGTACCCTCACTCCAGTTGGCCAGCCTGGTAACGACAAACCTCGATTGTTTCGATTAAAAAAAGATAGTGCAATCATTAATAGGATGGGATTTAATAATGATGGAGTAGAAATTGCTGTTGAACAGCTGAAGAAAAGAAAACATAAAGGACTTATTATTGGTGGTAATATCGGGAAAAACAAGCTAACGCCAAATGAGAGTGCAGTTGAGGACTACCTAAAAGCATTTAATTCACTTTTTTATTATGTAGATTATTTCGTTGTAAATGTTTCTTCACCTAACACGCCTAATTTAAGGGATTTACAGGAAAAAGAACCGTTAACGAACTTGTTACTGAAACTACAAGAACGAAATAATTCATTACCGAAACGCAAACCAATTTTATTAAAAATTGCTCCAGATTTATCAGATAGTCAATTAGATGATATTATCGACATTGTAGCGATTACTAAAATTGATGGGGTTATTGCAACGAATACGACAATTGATAGATCGAATCTTTGTACACCAACTAAAGAATTGGAACAAGTTGGAGCCGGTGGATTGTCTGGTATACCTTTGAAGAATCGATCAACCGAGGTAATTCGTTATTTATCATTAAAATCAAATAAGGCATTTCCTATTATTGGTGTTGGAGGAATTCACAGCGAAGCGGACGCGTTAGAGAAGCTCGAAGCAGGAGCAGATTTGTTGCAATTGTATACAGGATTTATTTACGAAGGTCCAGGATTAGTGAAACGAATAAACAAAGCGGTATTATCAAAATTATGAATGAATTACAGTTAGTTGAGTGTCCCAGAGATGCGATGCAAGGAATGCACGAATGGATTCCTACAGAACTAAAAATTTCTTACATCAATCACTTGTTAAAATGTGGCTTTCATACAATTGATTTTGGAAGCTTCGTTTCTCCAAAAGCGATTCCTCAAATGAAAGATACAGCAGAGGTATTGAAAGGACTTGAATTAAATAGTTATACAAAGTTGCTTGCTATAGTGGCGAATTTAAGAGGTGCACAGGATGCGCTTTCATTTTCTGAAATTGATTATTTAGGATTTCCTTTTTCCGTTTCAGAGGAATTTCAAAGAAGAAATACGAATTCTACCATTTCTGATTCACTTAAAAATTTGGAGGAAATTCAGAATTTATGCAGTGCAAAAAATAAACAATTAGTCGTTTATCTATCCATGGGATTTGGTAATCCATATGGTGAAGAATGGACCCCTGAATTAGTGGTATATTGGAGTAAGCGCTTGCATTTGGATTTAGGTGTAAATGTTCTTGCCTTGTCAGATACCATTGGCTGTGCCAAAGAGGAAGATGTTTCAGAATTGTTTAAATTACTTAGTAATGAATTAACAAATGCAACCATTGGTGCTCATTTTCACACGAGACCAACCAATTCGTTGCCACTGATTAAAGCGGCTTATGAAGCTGGTTGCAGAAGATTTGATAGCGCTATCAAAGGATTTGGGGGGTGTCCAATGGCTAAAGACGATTTAACTGGAAATTTACCAACTGAGGATTTACTTCATTTTTTTAATGTGAATAAAATTAACAATCCAATTGATCTTGAATTATTTAATAATGCCTACTCTTATTCGTCTAAAATTTTTAAATCATGAAGAAAGTTCTACAACTATTAGTTTTACTATCGTTTGTTTATGCTTGTGGTGATGCTGAAAAAAATAATCAACTTGATCAAGATCAGGAAACGATTAACGAAACTATTCAGAATAAGATTGTTTCGATGGATTTTCACAATAATAAATTTAACAGTATTGAGAAAAATTTACTCCATGAATTAGATTCGTTGCGATTTTTTAATTCGATACCTCAGAGAATATTTATCGAAATTCCTAAAGATGAAAGGGATAAGTTGTTGTCTGAAAAGTACTTTAATTTCATGCCTTTATACCCGAATAAAACACTAAATGATGGTTTTATAATGACCGTAAGCGGGGAATTGTTTATGGATAGAAAATTTGCGACCATGACCAACCGTTCGTTTATTTTTGAACGTGTAAATAACGCACTCATATTGGTTAATTCGTTTAAGGGCTTCATTAAAGAGTTAAAAGCGGTTAATTCAAATACCCCATCTGATTTGGTGCTGGAGTTTAATTCAGAAAAAGAAAATGCTTATTTCTATTGTTTATACAGTTGGAATAGTGGGAAATTCGAATTTAACAAGTGTATCGGTTTTAGCGAGGATAAAGGAAATACACAAATTAAGTACACCGAGGAGCAGAGTAATGAATTTAGTCCTGAAATAAAAGAAATAGTACAAAAGGAAAGTTTTGCGTTTTAGTTTATTGATATTGATTCTGGTTCTAGTTTCGTCATGTTTCCATGGAAATCGTTTAGACGAGGTTAAATATGACAAGTTGTTTCATGGGGGACAATCCCGCATCTGGATACTAAGTTCTGTAGCACCAAGCGATGATTCAGATAATTCGCAAAGGTTTAAGAATGAACTTCTTATTTTTTCTTCAAATGGCAATGTTTTACTCTCTGATTTTTCAAAACTTTATCAAGGCGAAGGTAAAAAAGGAACTTTTTCAGTGTATTCGACTAACAAAGAATTAGATATACAATTTGGAGGAGAGCGTTGGTTCTTTACTTTTGAAGTTAAGGATGAACACCACATCATTTTGAAGCCCAATGAAGGTAGTAGTACCTCTCAAATTTTGCATTTGTTTTCAGTGCCTGAAATTTAAAATTTCTCGAATGCTCCTAATCCGAAAAGAGCAAAGTCGAAACGCGCAGGATCTGTAGGGTCTAGTTTAAGGAATACATTTCTCAATTCTTCATTCGTTTTCCAGTCATTTTGATTTCGTTGTAAGATCCCAAGTTTTCTAGCAATATTTCCTGTATGGACATCCAAAGGGATATATAATTCAGAGGGTGAAACGGATTTCCAGAGACCAAAATCAACACCTTTTGCATTCGAACGCACCATCCACCTTAAAAACATGACCAATCTTTTTGCTGCCGATCCTGCTTCTGGGTTGGAGACATGCTTAATTGTTCTAGCTTCGCTATTTAAGGAAAGAAAAATGGTTCTGAAAGCGATTATTCGATTTTTTAGATTCTTATCTGATGAAAGAAATTGTTTTTCCAAGCCACCATTTTGATAACAATGTTTCAATGCGCTAAAAAAGTAGGCTAAGTCTTTTGAGTTGAATGTCCTGTGAACAAAGTCATATTCTTTACCAGGATTATAATTCATGATAAAGTCATACGGAGAGTTACCCATAATGCGCATTAATTTTTCTCCACTTTTAATAATCGATTGACGATTTCCCCATGCGATAGTGGCAATTAGAAATGCAGCAATTTCAATATCTTCTTTAGTTGAAAATTTCTTAGGGATTTGTATTGGATCGTAATGAATAAAGTCAGGGTGTTCGTAAAAATCGCTTTTAAAAATTAAAAACTCCTGTAACTCTTTTTGCATATTAAACGAATAGCCCGTCTTTCATTGTTAATTTCCTATCGGCCATGTTCGCAAGGTCTTCGTTATGGGTAACTATAACAAAAGTTTGATGAAATTCCTCACGTAGTTTAAAAAAAAGCTCATGTAGTTCTTTGGCGTTTTTGGTGTCTAGATTTCCGGAAGGTTCATCCGCTAAAACAACACTCGGTTCATTCATTAACGCCCTACAAACGGCTATGCGTTGTTGTTCACCTCCAGAAAGCTCACTCGGTTGGTGATTTTTCCTATGATCTATCGAGAGTTTAGAAAGTAACATTTCGGCTCTTTCTTGGAGTTGTTTTTTGTTCGTTCCAGCAATCATTCCAGGAATCATCACATTTTCAATTGCCGTAAATTCAGGAAGCAACTGATGAAATTGAAAAATAAATCCAATGTGTTTATTTCTGAAGGCAGCAATCGCGGATTGATTCAAGGAAAAAGGAGATATGCCATTAATTATTATTTCACCTCCGTCAGGTTTATCTAATGTCCCTAAAATTTGCAATAAAGTGGTTTTTCCTGCGCCGGATGAACCAACAATTGAAACTATTTCACTTTTTTCAACGCGCAAATTAACCCCTTTCAATATGGCTAATTCTCCGTAGGATTTGGTGATATTTTGAGCGATAAGCATCAAGGATTTAATTTCAAATTATGTCCAAATTTATCTCTTTTTACCTTTAAATAATGAGCATTGTGCGCATTGCTTTCAACCTCTAAGGGCACATTTTCAACGATTTCAAGTCCGTATCCAATTAATCCTGTTCTTTTCTTTGGATTATTAGACATTAACCGCATCTTTCGTACTCCTAAATCCCTTAACATTTGCGCGCCGACACCATAGTCGCGCTCGTCTGGTTTAAATCCTAATTTAACATTTGCATCAAACGTGTCGAAGCCTTCTTCTTGAAGTTTATATGCTTTGAGTTTATTAACTAAACCAATTCCTCGGCCCTCTTGGTTCATGTAAACGATAACTCCTTTTCCTTCCTTTTCAATCATTTCCATGGCTTTGTGAAGTTGCGGTCCACAATCACATCGACACGAACCAAAAATATCACCGGTAAGACAAGATGAATGTACACGCACTAAAATTGGTTCATCTTCTTTCCATTCTCCTTTAACGAGAACGAGGTGATCCATATCTGAATTTCGATCTTTGTATGCGTGCAATTGAAAATCTCCAAGAGCGGTAGGTAAGTTGACATCTACCACACGCTCAATGTGTGTTTCATTTGTTATTCTATATTTGATTAGATCTTCAATCGAAATAATCTTTAAATCAAATTTCTTTGCAATTTCGATTAATTGAGGCAAACGCGCCATAGAACCATCCTCATTTAATATTTCAACGATAATTCCAGCCTCCTCGTATCCGGCCATACGTGAAAGATCCACAGCAGCCTCAGTATGACCTGCTCGTCTTAATACTCCACCTTTTCGTGCGCGAAGAGGGAAAATATGTCCCGGTTTCCCTAATTCTTCTGGTCTTGTATCAGGGTCGATTAATGCTAAAATAGTTTTAGAACGATCACTAGCGCTTATTCCTGTGGTGCAACCGTGTCCAATTAAATCAATACTAACAGTAAAGGGTGTTTCGTAGGCAGCGGAGTTATTTCTCACCATCATTTCTAATCCTAATTGATCACAACGCTCTTCACTCAGTGGAGCGCAAATGAGTCCTCGACCATGAGTGGCCATGAAATTTATAATTTCTGGTGTAGCGTTTCTGGCGGCGGTTAAAAAATCACCTTCATTTTCACGGTCTTCATCATCTACTACAATGATAACTTTACCGTTCCTTAGCTCTTCAATCGCTTCCTCAATTTTATTTAATTTAAATTCCATTCTCAAAAGTAGTATAAAATAACGCTGTAAGTTAGTTAGTAGGTATTCTGGATAGGGTTTCTAAGTAATAGGTCCAAAATTTCTGAACCGAACTGATCTGTACCTTTTCGTCTGGTGAATGTGCTGCTCTAATATTTGGACCGAAAGAAATCATATCCACATTCGGCAAATGTTTTCCAAGAATTCCACATTCTAGTCCTGCATGGCAAGCTTTAACTTTAGGATCTTCTTTGAACATTTCTTTGTAAAGTGATTCCATTAAACGTAAAATTTCTGAATCAGGATTTGGTTTCCATCCCGGATATTCACCTCCTTGTACTACTTCACATCCAATGTTTTCAAACGCACATCTTATGGCCATTGCAACTTCACTTTTAGTGGATTCTACGCTACTTCTTTGTAAAGATTGTGTGGAAAAATGACCATCTTTTATGATTACCCTTGCTAGACTAGAGGAAGCTTCCACTAAACCTTCAATATCTGGACTCATTCTGAAAACTCCATTATGCAATGAACAAAGTAAGTTGTTTATTTTTTTGAAATCATTTTCTGACATTGCTTTGTCGTAAGATTTAATTTCTTTGACAACAATATTTAAAGCATGTTCAATGCTTTTGTATTCTTCTTGGAATGTAGAAACAAGCTCATTAAATAGTGTTGTAAAATCCTTTAAATTATTGGATTCAATGGCAATTACGGCTGTAGCTTCACGAGGAATAGCATTTCTCAAACTACCTCCATCAAATGAGATCAATTGTATCGCAACTTTTCGATTGATTTCCCATAATATTCGCGACATCCATTTATTGGCATTTCCTCTGCCTTTATCGATATCCATTCCGGAATGACCACCCAATAAACCACGAATTGAAATTTCAAGAAAAGTACTATTTGCTTTTATTGATTCTTCAGTATAGGTGAAAGATGTATTCGTATCAATGCCTCCTGCGCAACCTAT
>Ga0172373_10000831_pt1 | contig 50887 bp, 47 predicted proteins | sample Lak10m_2_FD_114546 | JGI IMG/M metagenome (GOLD analysis project Ga0172373, IMG submission 114546) | Freshwater microbial communities from Kabuno Bay, South-Kivu, Congo - kab_092012_10m | ecosystem: Environmental > Aquatic > Freshwater > Lake | place: Democratic Republic of the Congo... | reverse complement strand
GCGCCATCGCAAGTTCCGTCCGCAATCTGGTTTGCTCCGCTCGTCAGCTGGTCATTTTCCTGGATAGTCATGGCGTAGCCCGCCCCGGCATTGGTAGCCACCCGCACGTCCTGGCATCCATCATAGAAAGTATCGGCGTTGGCATTTCCAAAAGGAACGGTCGAGGCGGTAGTCGTCACTTCATTGGGAGCGCCTGCGTTGTCGTAGTTGGGACAAGCGGCCGGCGCCAACCCATTGATTGACGAGGTCAGTGTTTCCGCAACACTCACGGAAACCGTCACTCCTTGAAATATGGCAAAGGAAATCACACCTGAATCGGTGGCTCCAGTAGAACAATCCGCATTGGTATATGTCGAGACGTGGCCGTAGTAGGTTCCGGTGTTTGAGGAATTGGTGATGCCCGCCAGCGCAAAAGAATAGTTGGATCCGCCGGCTTCTCCAGTCGCGTAAGTCAGCTTGAGCGTTCCATTGGCTGTAGCGTCCAGCGTCCAGTTAGCCGGCGTCCAACCGCTCCATCCGCTGCCAGCCTTGGAGGCGCCAGTTGTGGTCATACCGGTCGGCACTCCCGCTCCCGAATCAGTAGGGGAAGTGCTGAATATGGCCTGGATGCATCTTACCGTTGTTCCGGAGTGATCGCCCTCGAAGTCGTAAGTAACGCTAGTTTGAGAAGCATTGGCGTTAGAAAGGGTCATTTGGCGATTGGCAATCGAAGCGGCCTGTCCGCGAGGAATAAAAAAGCTTAGACTGGCAATGAGAATTGCTGCCAGAAAAATTATGCTCATTTTTTTTCCGCTTTGTTTTATTCTAGTGGACATATTTTTTGTTTTTGCTTGCCCCGTTAGAAACTCAGGCTAAATATTAAACCTCGCAGGAATTACTCGATGATGCAATCCAACGTGGTCCCGTAATTTGCGGGACAGAGGATTTCTAATGGGGTAAAATTATTTTAAAATTTAGTTTGTCCCGCGCCAAAACCTACTGTGCCTAAATGCGAAGATTAGCTTCACAATTAATTTTGGCTATGACTATTCTTCTATTTATGTAAATTATATCAGTTTTTGGTTTTTTGCGCAAATCAGGAAGCGCGCAGAAATATTCACAGCAAAAGAATATTCTACATTTTAAAGTTTGGCCAGAGCAGTGTAGGTGATTATATTGGAATATTGGCCGGCTTTCTGGCTAGCGGCCGTATCCACTTTATAGCCGATCGTTGTCACATCCCCCGCACTGGAAAATCCGGTTTTCGCGTGAAACAAAGTTGCGGTTTCCGGAAAGAAGGCATATTTATAGTTAGGATTAGTTCCCCATTTGGCGTCCACGCCTGTTCCAGATTTAATGGTGAAACCGAGTCCCACGCCCGTCCAAAGGCAAGGCGTGGCAATGTCACAAGAATAATCAGGAATGGTTGTTGTCGCGTCCGTATGCTTCATATTGTTGTCTTCGCTGACTTTCAGATCATAACCGCCCCAGGAATCTGTGGTGACGGTTATTGTTGATTCTCCCGTAACCGGCGTGCCTGGCGTGATGGTCCCGAGATTAACCGTGTTGGAATCGACAGTCAGGTTAAGGGCGGTGTTGATCATGTACCAAAATCCGGCTTTGTCCTTGTAGCTTTCGCTTGATCCGACGCCAATTATCGGTTCGCCGATGGTATCAGTTAGATTGAAATTTTCCGAACTTCCCGCGTCTCCTCCGACCCCGATCACATCCGCGTTGATTTTGTAATTTTCGCTGGAGGCCGCCCGGCCGCTTTTTGGCAAGATCAAAAAAATACTCGCGAAAATCAGGCACAGAACTAGATGCAGTGGGTTTTTCATAGCTTCAGATTAGCGAACTAATTTTTACCCAGCTGAATGACGACATCCGCGCTCTTTTCTTCAGCCGAAGCAGCTTCTTTTACTTCAGTGGTAATCTTTTTTTCTTTTAGCAAAAGACTGCTTATCGCCTGGGCCTTTTCCTTAAATTTTTCTTCCTTATAAAAAACGTAGCTCTTGGCCAAAGCCGAATCCTGCCCATTACCCGCTTCATTTTTCGTATAACCCTGGCTGACCAAAAAATCTTTGATTCGTCCAGCGGTGCCGGCCGCGGCTCCGACATTCAAAACCTTAACGGCAATCTCCGCCGGCTTCAATTCCTCCGGCGGAATAACTTCCACCACAACTTTTTCTTCGTCGGAATTATCCTGGGCCGGCTCCTCGACCGGAATGACAACTGGTTTGGAAGCTTCCTCCGAAACCACCTTTAGTTTTTTCTCTGACCAAAGCCAATACCCGCCGCCCAAAAGAGCGACCAAAAGGACAATGCCCAAACTTGAAAAAAGTATTTTTCTTCCCACGGTTGTTTTTTCTTCGACATATTCCGGTTTTTCCTGTCCGCTTTTTTCGCCAACCTCTTTTTTTCTTCCGAAACTGGCGATGAAAGCTTTCTGCTTTTTTATTTTATCTTCATAAATCTCTTCCTTGCTGACCGTTGCCGCCTTAATGTTTCTTTTTTCTCCGGGAAGCGCTATGTCTTCGATTATTTTCTCGCCCTGATAAAACTCTGCGCTTCCGATTTCATCCGTTAAGGCAGGTTTTGGATTTCCCCCGGAACTCATCGCTTCATCATCCGGATTATTATTGATATCAATATTATTTTTGCTTGCCATTTTTTTATTTTAATCTTTTTCATCTTTATTATACAATTTCCCGCCCAATTTGCCAAAGCTGTCATTTTAATGATAACTTACTATTATATGGGCAAACAAAGAATTTTTTCCGGCATTCAGCCGAGCGGTAATCTGCACTTGGGCAATTACCTGGGCGCCATCAAAAATTGGGTCAAACTGCAAAACGAGTATGACTCCATTTTTTGCGTGGTTGATCTCCACGCCATTACCGTTCCGCAAGATCCGGAAGAGCTCAAGAAAAAAACTATTGAAGTAGCGAAAATTTACCTGGCCGCCGGCATTGATCCGCAAAAATCGGCGATTTTTATCCAATCCCATGTTCCTGAGCACGCGGAATTGTGTTGGATTCTGAATACCTTGGCTAAAATTTCTGAGATGGAAAGAATGACCCAATTCAAGGATAAGTCGGCCAAAAACAAAGAGGGTGTCGGCATGGGGCTTTTTGATTATCCGGTGCTTATGGCAGCGGACATTTTGCTCTATGATACTCAGGTTGTTCCGGTCGGCGAAGACCAATTGCAACATATTGAGATTACGCGAACTTTAGCCAATCGTTTCAACAAAAAATTCGGCGAGACTTTTGTAATTCCTGAACCTTTTATTACAAAGGAGGGCATGAGAATAATGGGCCTGGATGATCCGTCCAAAAAAATGTCGAAATCGGCCGAGTCAAAATACAATTACATCGCGCTCACTGACAGCGAAGAAACCGTCCGCCGGAAAATCAAAAAGGCTGTAACTGACAGCGGGACAGAAATAAAATACGAAGACAGTAAGCCCGCGCTCAAAAATTTGATCAATATTTACTCGCTTCTGTCCGACAAAAAACCAGAAGAAATTGAAAAAGAATATGTCGACAAGGGTTACGCCGATTTTAAAGACGGCTTGGCGGAAGCAATTATAAATTTTCTAAAACCTTTCCAGCAAAAATACAATGCGCTAACAGATGAAGAAGTTTTGAAGATTTTAAGAGAAGGCGCGGAAAAAGTCCGTCCGCTGGCTAGGAAAAAATTGGAGGAAGTGAAAAGAAAAATCGGGTTTGTTTTATAATACTTTTGATAATTTTTGTTGAAAATCGCCGAGATTGTCGGTGTTTTTTAACTTCAAAGTCTGTGCTATTATTTCAATATATAACAACCTAAATAAATATATGCTGGACAAAGAAGCTCTTTATGAAAAAGCCCGAGAAGGGATATTGTCTGTTAATTTAAACGATAAATATAAAAATTCAGCCCTGGAGAACCTCGCGTCCTGGATTAGACAGGAAGAATTCTCGGATTATTTGCCACAAATCGCCTACTGGATTGAAAATCAAAAATGGAATCTTCTAATCGATTCTTTTTTTCAGATCATCCCTTTTGGCACTGGTGGACGCAGAGGGCTGGTCGGAATCGGCACCAATAGAATCAACAAGTGGACCATTCAAAACTCCGCGCAGGGGCACTCCCAATATTTGCTCAAAAAACACCCGGACGCCAAGGAGCGAGGCATCGTCATAACTTATGGAGTCCGAGTTTTTCTTGATGGCCACGACTACGATCCCGCGACGCCCAATCCCGTCCTTGGATTGACGGCAAAGGAACTGGCCTTTGTCGCGGCTGAAGTATATACCGCTAATGGAATAAGAGTACATATCGCCGAAGATTACAAAGCTACCCCGGAGCTTTCCTTTATGATACGGCACCTGAAAGCGATCGGGGGCGCCATGATAGACGCCAGCCACAATGCTCCCACTGACTGCGGTAAAAAAATATACGACTCCAAGGGCGGCCAATTGATCCCGCCCTTTGATCAGGAGCTAACCGATGAAGTTACAAAAAATGTGGCAGAAGTTGCCACAATTCCCTTTAAAGAAGCTGAAAAAGAGGGCCTGATAAGATTTATCTCTCGCTCGGAAAGTGAAAGTTATTATGCAGCAGTCGCAGATTTGTCTCTTTCCAAAGCAAGAGAGTTGAAAATAGTTTACGCGCCACTCCATGGTCCGGGTCTAAATTCCGTTTATCCTATTTTGCGCAAGGCAGGGTTTGAAGTGACACTTGATCCTCTTACATCAAATTTGAGCGGAAAATTTGAAAATGTTAAATTTAACATTCCCAATCCTGAAGTCGAACAATCTTTTGAGAATTCTTTACCATTCGCGGTTCAGGAAGAAGCTGACATTATTCTAAGCACCGATCCGGATGCGGATAGAATTGGAATAATAGCAAAAAGTGGAGATTCTTGGAAATATTTTACGGGCAATGAGATCGGCATCATGCTGACTGGTTTTGTCATAGAAAAACAGAAAAAACAAAATGGCATAATTATAAAAACAGAAGTAACATCTGGTCTTATAGAAAAAATTGCTAAAGAAAATAATGTGACCTGCATCGGTAACCTGCTGGTTGGATTTAAATACATCGGGGAAGAAATGAACAAACTGGAAGACGCAGGAAGGATAAATGACTTCTTACTAGGCTGCGAAGAGAGTCATGGATATATAGCGGGAAATTATGCCCGGGATAAGGACGCAGCCATTGCCGCCCTTTGGCTCGCGGAACTTGCGGCGGAACAAAAGACCAGAGATAAAACATTGGCTGATTACTTGAATGATATCTATTGCCATTACGGATATTTTAAAAACTATTTGACGGAGATACGTATTCCTGGAGCCGATGGCTTGGAAAAAATACAGAAAATCCAAGGCTATCTCAGAAATCAGGCTCCGAAAAATTTTGGTGCATACACAGTCATCTCAACGCATGACCATTTTAGCGGAGAGTCGTTTCTGAGTGAAACTGATAAAAGCTCCCGCGATGTTCTCGTTTTTCATCTGGAAACACCCACCAAGCAAAACGTTAAGATAACCGCAAGGCCTTCGGGAACTGAACCAAAAATAAAATTTTATTTCGAAATCAGCACCGAGCCGTGTAAAAATGATGAGCTTTCTTTAGTGATTGAGCAATCCGACATCCTATGCAAAGCGATTGAGAAAGAATTTCTCAATTATTGCTATAAGATAATCGGGGTGGATTTCCCTGACCGAGGATACTTGCTTTTTTGGCAGCTTCCTTTAAATAAAAAATTGCAATATTTTGAAATAGAAGATAAGCTTTCGGAACTTGATAAGATAGATAATTTGGAAGAAAAAAGGAACCAGTTAGCTTCCCTACTAAGCTTTTTAGGAAGTGATCCGATTGAGAAGATTGATAACGCCTTCCGGGCAAGATTTGGAAAATCAGTAAGAGAACACTTGAATATATGAGTTTAAAAATCGGTATCGTCGGTCTGCCGAACGTTGGCAAAAGCACGCTTTTCAAGGCGCTGACCCGGGTTCCGGTCGACATCAACAATTATCCTTTCTGCACTATTGAACCCAACGTCGGCATTGTGAAAGTGCCGGATTTACGCTTGGAAAAATTAGCAACCATGTCTCGGTCGGCCAAAGTCATTCCGGCTGTTGTTGAATTCGTGGACATCGCCGGCTTGGTAAAGGGCGCGTCGCTGGGCGAAGGCTTGGGCAATAAATTTCTGTCCAATATCCGCGAAACAGACGCCATCGTCCAGGTGGTCCGCGTGTTTGAAAATTCCACTATTACTCATGTCCATAGTAAAATAGATCCTGAGCATGACATTGAAATAATCAACATGGAACTGATTCTGGCCGACTTGGAAACCATCCAAAAAACTCTGGTACGCTTGGAAAAAGAAGTGCGCGGCAATAAAAAAGGAGGAGCCGAACAGTTGGTGGCTGTGAAAAAAATCAAGGAAACTTTGGAAGCCGGAAAACTGGCCAATGAAACCCCTCTCGATCTGGAAGAAGAAAATACGAAACAAATTGTGCGGGAAATTTCTCTTTTGACGATGAAGCCGTTTTTGTTTGTTTATAATGTTTCTGACATCAACGCAAAGCTATCTGATGATTTAGAGAAAAGAAATCATGTTAAATTAGATATCAAAATAGAAGAAGAATTGATTGAAATGTCTCTGCCAGAAGCGGCGGAAATGGGCATTAAATCTAATATGGATTCTTTAATAATTGCGGCTTACAAATTACTGGGCCTTATAACGTTTCTCACCACCGGCGAAGATGAAACCCGCGCCTGGACCATCAAAAAAGGCTGGGTGGTGCCACTGGCCGGCACAGCTATTCATGGTGATTTCAAGGAAAAATTCGTCCGCGCCGAAGTCATTCAGTGGGACAAGCTTCTGGAGGCCGGCTCCTGGGGAAAAGCGCGCGAACTCGGCACGCTTCGAACAGAGGGCAAGGAATATGTGGTTCAAGATGGGGATGTAATAGAGTTTAAAATCTAGCCTTGACGCATACCTAATAGGCTGCTAAACTATATTCAACCTAGAAAGTCCATGATTCTGTCGCCTAGCTTTCGCTGGGATAACAGAATATAAATCCGCAAGGAGGCCTGCCCGCAGTGCTTGAGCACAGCGAAAGCAGGCGGGGCTTCCTTGGGGATGTTTTTAATCCTATAACCCAAAACCTGAAACCTAGAACCCAAAAGCGAAAAGTTGCGGGTTATGGGCTACAGGCTGCAAGAATCATGCGATACGAACTATTCTATCTAGTAGCCGGATCAAAAGAGAGCGGACTTTCTAAAATCAAGGAGGAAGTCAAGAAAATTGTCACTGAAGAAGGCGGAGCTTTTGAGGAGAAAGAAACTACTGAAAAAAGACGGCTGGCTTACAAAATAAAGCACGAAGCTTTCGGTTTTTATAGCGCCCTTAGGTTCAATTTGGAAGACAAAGACCGCTTTAGAGCGATCAACAAAAGAATCAACCTTTACCCGGAAGTGCTGCGCTTCATCATCAGCCGGGCGGACGAATTGCCGGAGCTTAAGAGCCGGGAAGAAAGAATAGCAGCCAGCGAGCAAGCAGTCCGCAAAGAAAGACAAGCGGAAATTAAAAAAATTGTCCCGGAAACCAAAAAGGAATCTAAACCGGCGATGAAGGAAGATATCGATAAAAAACTTGAAGAAATTTTAAACATTTAACAGCTTATTGGCTTGGGCTATTAGCTTCTCAGAGGTTAACTAAGAAGCTAAAAAGCTAAAACCTAAAAGCTAAAAATTATGAACGTCAACAAAGTGGTTTTGGTCGGACGCCTCACCCGAGATCCAGAAATAAGAAACACGGCTTCCGGACAATCAGTTGCCACGCTAAGCATCGCCACCAATCGATTTTGGAAAGACAAAAACGGGCAAAGACAGGAAAAAACATCCTTCCACAATATAGTACTTTGGGGCCGCCTGGCGGAAATTGCCGGCCAATATCTGACCAAAGGCCAGGAAGCTTATATCGAAGGCCGCCTGGAAAGCCGCAAATACGTTGCAAAGGACGGGACCAACCGCTATGTCACTGAAGTAGTAGCGGAAAATATGCAGCTCGGATCCAAGCCTCAAGGAGGAGGCTCATTTTCTCCTAAAAGCTCCGCGCCAGCCGCTAACACAGAAGCTGCTGAAGAAATACCGACCATTAATTTGGATGAAGAACCGGATGAAGTAAAAATCGAAGATGTTCCATTTTAAACTTTGAAACACGATAAAAAAAATGAATTATAAAAACAACAACATCGCCAAGCCCGAAAAAAAGTCCTGTTTTTTTTGCGAAGAAAAAATGGACAAGGTTGATTTCAAGGACGCTTATCTCATAAGGAGATTCATGAACTCACAAGGAAAAATCTACCCGCCAAAGAGACATGGGACCTGTTCTCGGCACCAAAGAACGCTTTCTAACGCGATAAAAAAAGCCCGCGTCATGGCCCTGGTTCCATTTGTAGCTAAATAAATCAAGAAGCGTGAAATAATGAAACGCGTAAGAAGCCGGGTATGAGTTTTTTATATTACATTTTTTACGCAATATAAATATATGTTGAACATGGCCGACATTAAATCGGGAAAAAATATCGTTTGGGAAGAAATTCCCTACGTGGTTCTTTATCACGAACATTCCAAGACCGGTCGGGCTGGCGCGGTTTTGCGCACCCGTCTTAAGAATCTGCTGACGGGAAACATTTTGGAAAAAACTTTCCAAGGCTCGGAAAAAGTTTATGAAGCTGATATCGCCAAGTCTAAAGCCCAATATTTGTATAAAGAAAACCAGGGGTTTGCTTTTATGGATATGGAATCTTACGAACAGTTCACCCTTTCTGCCGAAAGTTTAGGTTTGGCTGTAAACTATTTGATCGAAGGAACGGAAGTGACAGTGCTTAATTACAATGGAAATGCCATCAACATAGAACTGCCCATCAAGATGAAATTGAAAGTCGTCGAAGCCCCTCCCGGCGTCAAAGGCAATACGGTTTCCACCGGCGGCAAAATGGTAACTTTGGAAACTGGTCTTAAAATTTCCACTCCGCTTTTCGTGAACGAGGGAGACGAGATAATCGTCAATACTGAAAAGGGAGAATATGTCAGCCGAGCATAGATATTTGCTAAAATATTCTATTTTAGATAAAATATAATCAGTTTTTTGGTGAGGCGGTTGGAGATACGGCCGAACTGCCTCTGCGCTCGAGTCGCGAAAGGTCCCCTGGTGGACAGAAAGGAGTAGATGCTTATGAATGCGTCGTTCGCAGTCCTCGCCGCATAGCGGATCCCACGGGATGTACGGCCCGGCCCCGCCGCAAGAGTGAACTCAACTCTTCGGCGGGGTTTCTTTTTTTATCAAAAAACAACTTCGTTCCGCACATAGCGAATGTGCGTAGGCAAATTCCAGCGGACGAGCGCAAAAAGCTCCGCACCAATCCCCGAAGGGGCTAGGAGCTTTAGCGAGGAAGCGGAAAGAATTTGCCCCAGCACGAGCCGGTGCGGCAGTTTCTTTCTTTCCGCTTTCTTTGCTGCCAAAGAAAGCGGAAACGCTGGTGTCACAAATTTAAAAACCCCGTGAGGGGTTTTTAATAAGATTTGTATTTACCCCCACACCAACTTTTACAAAACAACTTCTTTAGATCAATTTTACAAAGAGATTTAATCGCTTTATAGCTTACGGATTGCGTCGTAAAAGTTGGCGTGGGGGTTTATTTTTAGAAAAGTCCAAAGTTGCTCAAGAAAGTGATGGTGAGCAGCGGCATCAGCGCCACTAGGATTTCCATCCCGGCTTGTTCAGCCTTTTGGAGTTCCTCCTTCCTTTTCTGGCACTCCGGACAACCGTCGTCCTCGTGCTTGACTTCCTCATCCATATTTTTGTTTTCCCGCTATTTTGGCGGGTAATTAAAAATTAATAAAAGAAAAAAGCGGGGAATCACCCGCTCCTTTACTTTGTATAATCATTATACACTATTTTCGCTTCAGAGTCAAGACTGCGCCGCCAATTCTTCTGCTTCACCAACCTTTTGGTAAATTTCGGCAGAAATTTCTTTCATCAACTTTGGATCTTTTTTTAATGCATCTTTTGCCGTTTCTCGGCCCACCCCCAATTTTATTTCATGGAACATGTATGAGTTTCCTTTTTTTTCAATCACTTCATATTTAACTCCGGTGTCCAATAAATCGCCCGAGGCGGAAATTCCTTCATTATACATTATGTCAAATTCGGTCGTCCGGAACGGCGGAGCAACTTTATTTTTCACAATCTTAACTTTCACTCGATTGCCGACAATATCTTCGCCTTTCTTGATCTGCGCTGAACGCCTGACTTCAATTCTCACCGACGAATAAAATTTCAACGCGTTGCCGCCGGTGGTCGTTTCAGGATTGCCAAACATTATTCCGATCTTCATCCGAATTTGATTGATGAAAATAACCGTGCAATTGGATTTGGCGACAATGGCGGTCAGCTTCCGCAAAGCTTGAGACATAAGTCTTGCTTGCCGCCCCATGTGCTGGTCTCCCATCTCGCCCTCTATTTCGGCTTTTGGAACGAGCGCCGCGACAGAATCAACGACGATCAAATTGATCGCTCCTGAGCTGACCAGGGTTTCCACTATATCCAAAGCTTGTTCTCCATTGTCCGGTTGTGATATCAAAAGATCGTTTATCGCCACGCCGATTTTTTTGGCATATTCAGGATCCAAAGCGTGCTCCGCATCAATGAAAGCGGCCGTGCCCTTGGCTTTTTGAGCATTGGCAATGACATGAAGGGTCAATGTTGTTTTGCCGGACGACTCCGGACCGTAGACTTCCACCACCCTGCCTCTCGGAATCCCTCCGATTCCCAAGGCAATGTCCAAGGAAATAGAACCAGTGGGAATCGACTCCACATCCACCCTTTTGACTTCTCCCAGTTTCATTATGACTCCCTCTCCGAACCGCTCTTTGATTTGTTCAACCACCAGGTCGGTGGAACTGCTATTTTTTTCTTTCATACTTGCGTAATGAATTAATTATGATGATAGTATATCACTAAAAACATCTCCTGTCTAGTTGGTCTTGTCTGGAGAAAATGTCACCCCTCTCACCGGACCGCCACTTTCCCCCAGCACCGATTCATCTTTGCCATTTAATCTGACGAAAGTTTCATTATCTTTTGTCGAGCTTATAGAAATCTTTTCATCAGCCTTGAAACTCTGAGTTGATCCGGTTAGCATCGTTCCGCTAAAAACCAGATTGCCGTCTGCCTCCACGGAAAGCCGGACTGGACCGGGATCCACCCTGATTTCAATTTCAACTCCTTGGCTTTGCGCGGATTGATTGGCGCTTTGTTCTTCAGTTACTTTGTCTTCTTCCTTCTGATAGCTTGACTGGACAGTCAGGGATTCAACCGCTTCTTTTCCAAATTTATTGACGGATTTTATGTTGATAAAATTATTCCCCGACTGCAAAGTAATATTCTCTCTGAATTTTCCGTCATCATTGACCAATATCAGCTGTCCGTTGATATAAAGTTTGGCATCCTTATCCGTCACCCCTTCTACGATAGTTGAGTTTCCGGAAACAGAAGTGTCTTTATCGGGACTGGAAATCACCAACCGAGGCGCGCTGGCAAAGGATCCTAATTCCTTATAGAGATAAAAAAAACCGCTAAAAGTAACTACCGTGATCACACTTATGACAATTATTTTTGGGGTCAGGGCAAAGGAGTGCGTCTTGAAAGGCGCCGGCACCTGATGCCTCCTATCGTTTTCTTCTCTTTTTTCCATGTTTCTTTTTATTTCCCTTTCTTTTTCGTAAAGCCGAATGAGAACATTAGCATCAACCGCTAAAAAATCGGCGTAATTCTTGAGGAATCCGCGCACATAAACATCTACCGGCAATTTATGATATTGATCCGCCTCCAGATATTCCAGATACTTTATTTGAATGCGGGTATGCTTGGAAACTTCGCTAAGGCTTATTCGCCTTTCACTTCTAAGCTTCTTGAGCTTTTCGCCCAGAGTCAAGGTTCCGATGCTTTTTTTTATAAATCCATTCACCCCATTAGAATTTTACAATACCACTATTAGAGCAGTCTTATAAAAAAATTTATAATTATATCTATTCCCCCGATCATCAACACATTAAAATTTTAACGGGCTCATAAATCAGTTTAAAATGAAAAAATCAAAATACAAAATTTTGGTATTCACGACACTGCAAATCATCCTTAGAAATTCATCCCACAGCAATGTAATATTTTTGAATTTTGATTTTTGTTTTTTTATATTTGCCACTTATCCCTCTTCTGCTGATCCTGCCCAGGGTCTTCATAATTAGGCTCCCCCGAAGATTTAGAAGCATAAACTTCTCTTGGTTTGGCTCCGTCGGCCGGACCGATTATGCCTTTATCTTCCAGCATGTCCAGAATCCTGGCCGCTTTCGGATAGCCGATCTTCAGCCTGCGCTGAAGGTAAGTGGCCGATGCCTTTCCGGAACGAATAACTTCTTCCTTGGCCTGTTCATATATATCTCCATCCCCTTCGTTTTCATCTTCCGTCTCTTTTATATCTTCCGGGGAAGCGCCGTTGATATCCTGGGTCATTTCCTCACCGGTTTTTTCTTCATACCTCTTCTTCTGTTCTAGTATGAATTTGACCACGTTCTTGATTTCATTTTCAGTGATGAGCGGGCCCTGCACCCTTTTCGGTTTGGGAGAATTGGATTCAACATAAAGCATATCTCCGTTTCCCAGAAGCTTTTCGGCTCCCGCGATGTCCAGAATGGTTCTGGAGTCCACTTGAGTCGGCACTTGAAAAGCGATGCGGGTGGTGATGTTTGATTTGATAAGACCGGTTATTATTTTTACCTCCGGCCGCTGGGTGGAAACGATAAGATGAATTCCGACTGCCCGAGCCAATTGCGCCAACCTTACGATAGCACCTTCCACTTCTTTGCCGTGGCTCACCATAAGTTCGGCGACTTCGTCAATGACAATGACAATGTATGGCATTTTGCTTATTTCTTCTTCCACTACTTCTCCGGTCTCCAGATCGGAATATCTTCTTTTTTCCCCGGCTTCCACTTTTTGGTTAAATGAAATGATGTCTTTGGATGAAAGATCCTGCATCAAGCGGTATCTTCTCTCCATTTCCGAAACAGCCCACTTTAAAACGCTGAAAGCTTTTTTATTTTCCACTATCACGTCCGCCAGAAGATGAGGTATTTTATTAAACAAATAGAGTTCAACTCGTTTGGGATCAACCATAATGAATTTCAGATCCTTGGGAGAATTCTGATACAACAACGCGACGATGATTGAATTGACAGCCACCGATTTTCCGGCTCCGGTCGCTCCGGCAATCATTAGATGAGGCATTTTCCCCAAATTTCCCAAAACATAACTTCCACTCACGTCCTTGCCGATCGCCAAAGTAAGATTGGATTTTCTTCCCAGAAATTCTTTGGCTTCAAGGATTTCGCGCAACTTGACGTCGGCCGGCTTTCTGTTGGGAATTTCTATGCCAACCCACGGTTTACCGGGAATCGGCGCTTCAATTCTGATTGAGCGGGCGGAAAGCGCCAGCGCCAGATCGTTCTGCAGAGCCAAAACCCGAGAAAGTTTTATTCCAAAAGCGGGACGAAAAGTGTATTGGGAAACGGTCGGACCAACCGTCGTATCGCCAATCTCGCCTTCGATACCGAAATGTTTGAAGGTCCTGAGCAGCACTTCTTCGTTCTTTTTTCGATCCCCCGGATCGGCAACGGTTTTAGACGGTTCCAAAAGATCTGTTGGAGGAAGCTGCCAGTCGCCGTTATCCGGTTTTAAAAAGCTTTCAGCCGTGTTGCGTCTGGATTTTCTGATTTTTTTCTTCAATGAATCAACTCCGCTGGAAAGGGTGTCGAAAAGTTTCTGATCCACGTAGCGGTCAGCGCCTTCCACAAATTCTATTTTTTTAATATTGCCGTCAATTTCTTGCTCGGCAACATGAGCCTCCTCGGTTGCCTCGCCTTTCTCCTCTTCAATATAATCCGGCACGGCCTCCTTTTCCGCCAAAAGCACTTCAGCTTTTTTCATTTCTTCCCTTTCCTTCCATTTATGAAAAATACTGACAAGGGAAAAATCAAAAGAAATTACAATTCCCATCAAAAATAAAGCCAAGATAACTACAAGCCCGCCGGGTTTTTCCAGATATTTGACCGCCCCATAAGCCACCGCGTATCCCAAGTATCCCCCGCCGGAACCGGCCGCCGCGACATTTTTCATTTCATTTACGTTGTAAAGCCAATGAAAAAATCCGGACAAAGCCACAAGCGCCGTTAAAAGTCCCACTAGCTTGGATACATAAAAGGAAGTTTCTTTTCGGAGAAGCAACACGATTCCGGCCGCAGTCAGAAAAATCGGAAAAATAAATTTTGTCCAACCAATAAGAATGCCGGTCATCTTATCCAAAGTTTCACCAACCACTCCGGCTTTTCCGATAAAACCAAACAGGATCAATAGCGCCAGAGCAAAAAGCGCGATGGCTGCAACGCTTCTTTTGATATCGCCGCCAATGTTGAAATTTAATTTTTCTCCGGTTTCATGTTCTTTCGAATCATTCGAATTTTTATTTTTTTTCCCCATTTTACTTAACTTTAAAAATCACTAAGGATAAAATTACGATCACGATACAAACGAACCTGATTTTCTTTTGATATGCCTTGAATTCTTTATACGAGAAAGTAACGCTTTGGGAACCCTGGATTTGAAAAATCAGAGGAAAAGCGTTTCCGGATCCGCTAATCAGAATAATGATATACTTGCTAATTCCGAGAAGGATTTTGTAAAAATTCAACTTCAAAGCCGACGAACCTGACAGGTTCATCTTATCGATTTCAGACCTCAAATGACTATACAACTTGTTCATTTTTTTTTGCTTTGACGTGCTTCTTCACTATTTCCGCCAACTGCGTGGGAGTGATATCTGCCTTGACCACATATTCCTTGGCTCCCAGGCGCATGGCTTCTGCCTTATCCGCTTCGCTAAAAAGATTGGTGTGCATAATGACCGGCAAATCGCTGTTTTTCTGATTTTCTCGCATTTTTTTTAAGACAAAAAACCCGTCTCCGTCCGGCATAACGATATCCAAAATCACTAAATTCGGTTCGTTTTCTTCCACCAACTGAAGGCACTCCTTCCCGCTTTTAGCCACCCCGACGCTAAAGCCCAGGCGCGTCAAGGCTTCATCATAAAGAGAACTTAGCATTTCATCGTCTTCCGCCAAAACTATCCTGATTGCATTTTTATCTTCCATATTAGTTATATAATAGCACAAAAACACTTGAGTTTGAAAATAAAAAAATCCTCCGCTTAAGCGGAGGATTTAGATATTGTTATTTATTTCTTGAATCCGGTGCCGGCCGGGATGAGTTTCCCCAGAATCACATTTTCTTTGAGTCCGCGTAGCTGATCCTCTTTGGCTTCCACCGCCGCGTTTATGAGTATCCTGGCTGTTTCTTGAAAGGAGGCAGCTGACAAAAAGCTTTCCGTGGAAAGAGCCACTTTCGTTATTCCGAGAAGCAACTTGTCTCCGGTGGCCTGTTTTTTCCCATTCGCTTCAGCTTTTCTGTTCACTTCCTCAAATTCGTCCTTTTCCACGACATCGCCAACGAGCAAATCCGTATCGCCCGGATCAGTCGTAACCATCCGGCTGAACATCTGCCGAATAATTATTTCAATATGCTTATCATTGATGCCTTCTCCTTGCGAAGCGTAAATTTCCTGAATTTCTTTCGTAATGTACCGATGGACCTCTTCCCAGCCCATCGTTTTATAAAGATTCTTCAGATCAATATTTCCTTCGTTAAGCTTTGAGCCTTTTCCAATGAGATCTCCTTTGGAAACTTTAAGCGTGCTGCCAGCCGGAACTTCATATTCGACTGTTTTTTTGTTTTTATCGTCCGTTTCTATCCGAATAACAATCGTCTTGTCAGCATTTTCAATTTCCAGAACCTTGCCACTGACTTCGGTAATCACCGATTCGCCTTTTGGCGGCCTGGCTTCAAACAATTCCACGACTCGGGGAAGACCCTGGGTGATGTCCGAGCCGGCTACGCCTCCGACATGGAAAGTACGCATAGTCAGCTGGGTCCCCGGTTCTCCGATGGCCTGGGCCGCGACAATTCCAACCGCTTGACCAATCTGCACTAGATCGCCTCTGCCCAAATCAACGCCATAGCATTTTTGGCAAATTCCCCGGAGAGTTTTGCAAGTTATGGACGATCTGATTTTGGCTTTTTCAATCCCCAGTTTCTCGATTTGCGCGCCCTGTTCTTTGGAAACTAAATTTCCCTTTTTAACCACTGCTTCATTTGTTTTGGGATCAATGATGTCCTCAGTCAGAACCCGACCGACGATCCGAGTATAAAAATTTTGTCCGATACGATCCGAATCTTCCTTGTAGATATAAACTCCGGTTTTGTCCTTGCAATCTTCCTCCTGGATAATCACGTCTTGGGAAACATCAACCAGCCTTCTGGTCAGATAACCGGCTGTCGCGGTTCGAAGCGCCGTGTCCGCCATGCCTTTTCTGGCACCGTGAGTCGAAATAAAATATTCCAAAACATTCAATCCTTCTTTGAAACAGCTTTTGATCGGCAATTCAATTGTTTCGCCGGTCGGTCCAGCCATGAGCCCTTTCATGCCAGCCATCTGCACCACGACTGCTTCAGAACCTCTGGCTTTTGAATAGACCATTGAATAAACCGGACCTTCTTTGTCAATGGATTCCCTGACCGCGTCGGTAATTTTGTTTTTTGAATCGTTCCATATTTCGATAACCTGGCTCTTTCTTTCTTCTTCAGTCAGGAGTCCAGCATTATATTGTTTTTTAACCACTTCTATTCGCGCCTCAGATGCGGCAAGTATATCCTTCTTTTCGGCCGGCACTTGCAAGTCGCCCATTCCCCAGCTGATTCCCGATTTGGTCACCGACTCAAATCCCAGGTTTTTTATCTTGTCGACAAAAATAGCGGTTTTCTCCAGCCCGGAAACTTGGATAACCTTAGCCACCAAAGATTTCAATTCTTTCTTGGTCATTTCCTCATTTATGAATTTCAATTCATCCGGAATAATTTCATTTAGTTTTATCCTGCCGACTGACGTTTCCAGAAGAGTTCCCTTGAAATAAATTTTTATCTTTGCCCGGATATCAACATGTCCAAGCTCATAAGCCAAAATCGCTTCATCGATCGATGAAAAATATTTGCCTTCTCCTTTGGCGCCTTTCACCAAGTGGGTAATGTAGTAACAGCCCAGAACCATGTCGAGTGTCGGAGTGGTAATTGGTTCGCCGCTGGCTGGCTTCAGCAGGTTTCTGGTGCTCAGCATCAGATTTTCACATTCCCAGCGCGCCTTATCGGTCAATGGAACGTGAGCCGCCATTTGGTCTCCGTCAAAGTCAGCGTTAAAAGCCGAACAAACCATCGGATGAACCTGAATGGCCTTGCCTTCGATCAACACCGGGTGGAAAGCTTGAATACTCAATCGGTGAAGTGTCGGGGCGCGATTTAACATCACATAATGATGAGAAATAATCTCATCCAAAATTTCATACGATTTTTCATGTTCCGCCTCCACCATTTTCCCGGCGTTCCGGACATTATAGGCCAACTCTCTTTCAATCAATTTATTGATGATAAATGGCTTGAAAAGTTCCAGCGCCATCTTTTTGGGAATGCCGCACTGATGCAATTTCAATTTTGGCCCAACCACGATAACGCTTCGGCCTGAATAATCCACGCGCTTGCCAAGAAGGTTCTGCCGGAATCGCCCTTGCTTTCCTTTGAGCGTATCAGCCAGAGATCGGAGCGGCCTTCTTTGACCGGTCGACGCTGTCACGCTCACTTGTCCGCGACGGGCGCTGTTGTCAAAAAGAGCGTCTACCGCCTCTTGAAGCATTCTTTTTTCATTACGAGTAATGACTTCCGGAGCGCCAATTTCGAGCAACCGCTTTAACCGGTTGTTTCGGTTGATAATCCGCCGGTAAAGATCGTTGAGATCGGAAGTCGCGAACCGCCCTCCATCCAGAGCCACCATCGGACGCAAATCCGGCGGAATAACTGGAATGATCATTGGCAGCATCCATTCAAGGCTTAGGCCCGCGTTGATGAAACCCTGCAAAAGTTTTATTTTCTTGAAAACTTTTTTTGTATCGGTCACCCCTTCTTCGGTCAAATCCTTTTTCAGCTTTTTTATTTCATCTTTCAAGTTTATATTTTCCAGAATTTTTCGGACCGCTTCCGCTCCGATCCCGGCTTTAAAAACTTGGCCGTAACGGGAAGATAAATTGAAATATTCCAATTCTGAAATAATTTTCAGCTTGGAAAGGCCTCGAAGTTCTTCTCTGGCTGTCTTGTAGATATTTTTCAGTTCTTCCAGCTTTTTTTCTTTGGACTGCGCGTCCAGTTTGAAAATCTCCTTCTGTTTTGCTTTAAGCTCCTGCTCTAACTGGGTCAGGGCTCGCGTTCTTTCATTTTCATCCACATCCAAAATTATGTAGCTGGAAAAATATATTACCTTTTCCAATTCCTGAGGACTCATGTCCAAAGCCAATCCTATTTTTGAAGGAACGCCGCGAAGAAACCAAATGTGGGAAACCGGAACTGCCAGCTGGATATGTCCCATCCTTTCACGCCGGACACTTGATCTAGTCACCTCGACTCCGCATTTATCACAGACGATTCCTTTGTATCTGATTCTTTTGTACTTACCACAATAACATTCCCAATCCTTGGAAGGACCAAAGATTTTTTCGTCAAACAGACCGTCCTTTTCATAACGCTGGGTCCGATAGTTGATCGTTTCCGGCTTAGTGACTTCTCCGAACGACCACTCCAAAATTTCCTCCGGACTGGCCAGTTTTATTTTTACTCCGGTAAAGTCGCTGACTTTGGTGATAGACTCCATAATTTATGTAAAATTTATTTGCTTTAATCGCGAATCTTTTAGGCTTGAACCACGTCCTCGTTTTCTCCTTCTCCGGCTTCGGTCTCGTTCTCTTTCTTTACTCCAATTAGATCAACTCCCAAGCCAAGACCTTTTAGTTCATTCACCAAAACATTGAAAGAGGTCGGGACATTCGGGCTTCTTATCAGTTCGCCTTTGATGATCGATTCGTAGGCCTTGGACCGGCCCATCACATCATCTGATTTTATGGTCAGCATTTCCTGAAGCGTATACGCCGCTCCATAGCCTTCCAGCGCCCAGACTTCCATTTCTCCAAATCTCTGTCCGCCAAATTGGGCCTTGCCTCCAAGCGGCTGCTGCGTGATCAGGGAATATGGACCGATGGAACGCATGTGTATTTTGTCGTCCACCAAATGATGAAGTTTCATGACATACATGACGCCCACCGTCGATTTATTTTCAAAGTATTCTCCGGTCCGGCCGTTCACCAATCTTATTTTTCCGTCTTCCGGCAGTTCCGCCTTTTTTAGTTCCGCCCGGATCTGTTCCTCAGTGACTCCTTCCAAGGCCGGCGTCGCCGCTTTATAACCCAACCGCAAAGCCGCCCAGCCCAAGTGAGTCTCCAGAATTTGTCCGATATTCATACGGCTAGCTACGCCCAACGGATTCAAAATCATGTCAACCGGTGATCCGTCCGGAAGATAAGGCATATCTTCCACCGGGGCTACCCGGGAAATAACGCCTTTGTTTCCGTGCCGGCCGGCCAATTTGTCACCGACTGATATTTTTTTGAGTTGCGCCACCGAAACTTGTATCTGTTGAATGACTCCGGTGGACAGTTTGTCTCCCTGCTCGCGAGAAAATATTTTTATATCAACCACTTTTCCGTATTCTCCGTGCGGAAGGTAGAGCGATGAATCCTTAACGTCTCTGGATTTCTCTCCAAAAATGGCGCGCAGCAATCTTTCTTCCGAAGTCAGATCGCCTTCTCCCTTAGGGGAAATTTTTCCGGTCAAGATGTCTCCGGATTTGACTTCCGCTCCGATGCGAATGATTCCGGTTTCATCCAAATTTTTCAGCCTTTCTTCTCCGATATTTGGGATATCGCGAGTCACCATTTCCGGACCCAGCTTGGTATCGCGCACATCAATGGAAAAATCTTCGATGTGAATCGAACTATATCGGTCATCTTGAACTAGCCGTTCGGAAATTATAATGGCATCTTCATAATTAGAGCCTTCCCAAGGAATGAAAGCCACCAATACATTTTGGCCCAAGGATAACTCTCCATGATCCGTTGATGCTCCGTCAGCCAAAAGCTGTCCCTTTTTTACCATCTCTCCTTTCTTCACTCGCGGGATTTGATTCATTGCGGTGAACGCGTTTGATTTTGCGAAACTTTGGAGATGATATTCTCTTTTATGATACGGCTTCTTGGCTCCGACGGGAGTTTGTTCTTTGACAATAATTTGATCGCTGTCCACATCAACCACTTCGCCGGCAAAACGGGCAATCACGACTTGCCCAGAATCGGCAGCTGCCTTGTCCTCGATTCCGGTTCCGACCAATGGAGCCTGCGGCTTCACGCATGATACGGCTTGCCGCTGCATATTTGATCCCATCAGCGCCCGGTTCGCATCGTTATGCTCCAAGAAAGGAATAAGCGAAGTAGCCACGGAAATCATCTGCTTCGCGGAAACATCCATATAATCAATTTTTTCAGCTTCAATTTCCGCCGCGTTTCCTTTGACTCTGGCCTCCACGATTGACTCTATAATATTGCTGTCTTCGTCCAATCCCACTCCGACATGGGCGATATTCTTCCGATCTTCCCGAGCCGCGTTGACATATTCAATTTCCTTGCTTACCCACGGTTTTATTTTGATAGTTTTATATTTTTTATTTTTAGAAATTTTCTTGGCCGCCTCAGCGTCAATTTTTGTCCCGGCTTTTATTCCTTCTAGGTCTTCCCGCAAAATCCTGTGCAAAAGATTTTCTTCCTTATTTTCAATTTCTTTATACACTTTCAGATACGGGGTTTCCAAAAATCCATATTCATTGACTTTGGCATAGGTGGCCAGGTGGCCGACCAACCCGATGTTCGGACCTTCTGGAGTTTCTACCGGACAAATACGGCCATAATGCGAATGATGAACATCCCGGACTTCAAACCCGGCTCTTTCCCTGGTTAGCCCGCCCGGGCCCATCGCTGACAACCGTCGTTTGTGTTCAAGCTCGGCCAGCGGATTTACCTGATCCATAAATTGAGACAATTGAGAGCTGGCAAAAAATTCTTTGATCGCGGCGGCAATCGGACGCGAGTTGATGAGTTGTCCGGGAACCACCGTTTCCAGCTCGCAGGTGCTCATCCGATCTTTGACGTTCCGAACCATTCTCGCCAGCCCCACCCGTAATTTATTCTGAACCAATTCTCCGACTGCTCTGACCCTTCGATTTCCTAAATGATCGATATCATCGGCCTGAGCGTTTTTGTCATTATTGAGTTTAATGATTTCCTTAATAATGGACACCAGATCTTCGCGGCGCAGCACCCGGTATTCTTCCGTATGGGGAAAGTCAACGTCCAAACGTTGATTCAGCCGGTAGCGGCCGACATCGCCAAAATCATAACGCTCAAAATTGAAAAACATGGCGTTGATCATTTGTTTCGCATTATCTTCCGTCGCTAAATCGCCGGGCCGGATTCTTTTATAAACTTCTTTATAGCCCTCACCCTGATTTTTGGAGGAGTCCTTGGCAATTGTTTCTTCTAAAAATCTTGTTTCCGCGGTGTCGACATCCTTGAAAAGATCGAGAAGCTCCTTGTCAGTGGAAAATCCAAACGCCCGAAGCAATGCCGTTAAGGGCACCTTCCTTTTACGATCTATTTTCACCGAAAGAGCGCCTTCAAAATCCGTGTCGATTTCAAGCCAGGCCCCGCGGTTCGGAATGATCTTCGCGCCAAAAAGCTTCTTGCCTTTCTGATAGTTCATCGTGAAAAAAACGCCCGGACTCCGGATTAGCTGACTTACCACGACGCGTTCAACGCCGTTGATAATGAAGGTTCCTCGATCCGTCATGATTGGGAAATCGCCTAGATAAATTTCCTGCTCTTTTATTTCGCCGGTTTTTTTGATGATCAGTTTGACCTTGCAGCGCAGCGGCGCTTCGAAAGATATGTTCTTGTTTTTTGCGGTTACTTCGTCGTATTTCGGTTCATCCAAATAGTAGTCCTCAAAAAATAATTCCAGATCCTTGCCGGTAAAATCAGTGATAGGGTTTATTTCGTTCAACAGCTCGCTCAGGCCTTTTTCCAAAAAATGCGCATAGGAATTTAACTGCGTTTCGATAAGATTCGGCAGCGAGACCATCGACATCTCCTTAAAGAACTTTCTTTTGGATAATGAAGACTCTGAATTAAAGGTATCTTTAACCTTTAATTCTTTTTGAACTTTAAGCATACAAACAATACTCATTCCTTACTTATTTCGCTGAGTTTCTTAGAAATAAGCGATGACGAATGAGATTATGATAAGATTATTTAATTCAAGTGTATTTTAACCCCCTTGACAAACATAGAGCTAGTATACATGAACTATAAATTATTGCAAGTATTAGATTTAATTTCCGGGAAAAAATTCGTTTCTCTGTGGTAATTTTTAGTATTTTGCTTTATTTGAGGCTTTTTTTTGTTTTTTCCGGCTTTTTCCTTCTTTGAGGCATTATTCTTCTCCCGAAGTTATCCACAGTCTAGTCATTTTTTTTCGCCCAATTAAAGGAATCGACTACTGATTTGGCAATTCGAAAAGTTGTATAAGAATCATCCATGTCTGCCTTAAGTTTCATCTTTTCAATATCGCCTGATTCAAGATTATTTTTTTTCAAGAGTTTGTCAACGCTCGGCAGAAGTTTCTCGGCTAAATTTCGCTCTTCCGGAAAAACGATTTGGTCCTGAATATTTCTTTTATTTTTGAGAAAGATGCTAACAACGTTTTTTTCTATTTCAATTTCTACGTTCATTTATAAATTTAAATGGATTATCTCCCCCGAAAAATTTTTGCTAAATTCGGCTTTCAAATATTAACGTTCCACTAGTTGATCTGAGCCACTATTTCCAACGGGAGATTTTTGCAATCGCCTAAACACCGCCAAGATCAGACTCGATAAATATATGAAAACCAACAGAAAAGAAGCAAAAAGGAAGGCGCTACCGACATAAAAATTTTTCATGTCGGTTCCGTTCGTGTATCCATGAACAACCACGAAAACAAACGCGAGAGGATTCAGAAAATGAAGCACTCGCCAAAATTTATGATTTAGATGCCTTTTCAAATATGAAGTAACTGTCAGTATGGCCATCAGATAAAACGCAATGATGCCCAGCGCCAAATATTCCGGCTTGACCAGTGTTGTCTTTGACGCAAACGGAAGAAACACGTCTTTCAGATGAAAGCCGAGCTTCGGATCAAAAATCAGCACGGTGCCGTGGAAAAGCGCCCAAAAAACCGCCGTGGCTGCCGTGAAACAATGAAAGTCAAAACTATATATCGGTTCGATGATTTTTTTGAGAATTGGATTCCTGATAGATAATCCCAAAAAAACAGTCAGCCAAAGAAAAATGAAACCGAGTATGCCAGCTACCCGAGCTGAGTACCAGATCCAAGGAGCGTCCGGATTTATCCCGCTGAAAATTTCTTTTTGCCTTGAAGTCCCCGGATCATTCGGATCAAGCGGATTGGAACCGCTTAAAACCTCGGCTCCGTCCAAAAGGCCATCGCCGTCCGTATCCGGTTTTCCGGGGTCAGTGCCATAAATTTGCGTCTCTCCTTTATCCGTCAGGCCGTCCAGGTCGCTGTCGACAATCACTTCTCCTTTATAATCAACTTTCGAGTCTTCGCGGGAAATGTCTTGGGCTTTCACTCTAAAAATGGCAAAAAACAAAAACAAAAAAATGCTCAATCCCATCAAGCCTCTGTATGTTTTTTTTATTCGCATTTAAATAGAGTTAATGGATTAGTTTTTATTTTATTTGATCCGGACTAAGGGCGCTGTTCATATCGGTCATCAATTCCGTTTAGATTATCATCCTTGACTATGAAATATTCATTGATGGTCGGATGCGGATCTTCGTCATCATACAGCCCGTCGCCATCTGAGTCATGACGGGTGATTGTGTCGGTTTTAGTCGTAACGGTGTCGCTTAATTTTTTATAAACCGTGATGTATTCAGTTTTTTTCTTTGTATTGCTGCTCGGATTAGTATCAATTACTTTCACCGGTGCCTGCTGAATATCCTCGCTTTCATACTCAGTCTCATCATCGGCCAACGCGTTTTTTATATATCCATAATTCAAGACGGTTAAAATAGCCAGCGAAAATATTACGATAAGACCGACTATCATTGATTTTCTCGCTAATTTTAAATTTTCCATTTTTTTTGTTTTATTTTAAGAAGTTTTGGTTTTTTTGCCGGAGGAGGAAGAAGACGATGTAGAAGTTTTTTTAGTTGTCACTGGAACAATTTCTTTGACGACTTTGCCTGGAATAACCGTTTGGGTGGTCACTTTTTGCTCGACATCAGAGGCCGGCGAGTTAGCCACTTCGCTTAATATTTTTTCCCGGGTGGCACTGACCATGTCCTGATTGTCCAAGATATTATCCAGCTTTCCCGATTCTAAATCGATTTTTATGCTCGCCAGTTTTTTGTTGGTGTCTTCGATTTTTATGCCCAATATAAGAATGGCGCCCAAAAGGAAACTGGAAAGGCTGATTAAAAATTTTTCAAATTTATTTTGCATTGCCATAGTTTTGTTTTTTTTACTTTTTAACTGCCGCATATTGTACCATTTGCTCTTTTTTCCGTCCAGCCAGGGCCAGCAAGTTTTTCTGTCATCTTATAATATCCTTTTGTAAAGCCGCTTTTTAAGCTTCTATTTAAATACAAGTCTTAGTTTATTTTATTCCAGTCAAAATTCCAGGGATCATCTTTCCGCCCGGGGGCTATTTGATTGTGCCCGAGAACATATTTGATTTTGTATTTTCCCCTGAGATAATCCAGGAGCTGATTTAGAGAATCATACTGTTTGGCGGTAAAATTGCTTTTTTTGGTATTCATAATCTCAATTCCGATGGAAAAATTGTTGACACCAGTCCGCCCGTCCGGTGTCTGGCTTTCCCCGGCATGATACGCGATGTTTTTATCCTCAACCAGACGATATATTTTACCGTCCCGATCAATGAGATAATGCGGAGAGACGCCGTAGCTTTTGTATTCCTGAATTAAGCCGTTTAGATCATACGGATCATCGCCGATGGCATCATAGGAAGAATGGATAATAATTGTATCGATTTTCCGCCCAGAAAATGACTGAAATCCTTTCGCCATGAGTTTTTCAATAATTTCCAGTTCTGCGGGTGAATTATTTTTGGTCTCTTTTGGCGTTTCGACCGGCACTAGTTCTTTTTTTGTTTCCGGATCGGATTTCCTTTCAGTCTGGTCTGGTTCATTGCCCAGATCGAAAGTATCCGTTGAGTTGTCATCCGCTAAAATATCGTCAGCTGAGACATCGGTATCTATGGTTATTTCCTTTTTCTCCACTTTTAAAAAATAACCCCGAGTAAAATAGATTCCGAAAACAACAACTATCAAGAATGTAGCAATGCTGATTTTAAAAATAATATTTTTATTCATGTTCTTTTTCTATAATAATATATAATCAGGAAACTTCCCATAATTTATAGAAAATGCTTTTGAGCATTTCTACGATGTATTGATCTTCAATAAGAACGACCAATGGCGCCTTGGGCTGCCAGATTATAACCTTATTGGCAAATAATTGGAAAGAGGTCGAAAAAGGCCAAAGACCTTTGAGAATTTTGGTTTCTCGCAGTTCTTCTTTATCCCTACTTTTAAACTGCGTGGAAAGCTCGCTTGGTAAAAGCAGGGTCTTGATTATAATATTTTTTTTGACTCTCTTTTTGATCCATTCATTTTCTGCCGCCATTGAGATAAATTTTACGAAATCTTCCGCTGAGCCGAAATATTGGATCTCCTTTTTTTCTTGTTCTAATATCTCGTTAAAAATTTTCAGGTATTGTTCCCGGCCCTGCAACACCTTGATCTTGGTGGCCGATTCTTCCTGATGATAGAGAGTCAGCAAATCAGGCAAGGATGAAACTAATCCATGATCCAATTGTGACATTCTTTCCCTTTTTTCTCTTAATTTTTCTAGCACTACTGCCGGCGACTCAACCATGAATGTCCGGGCATACTTGCTTTTTTCGGAGAACTTAACCAAACCATGTGCTTCCAGACCTCGGATGACTTTATAAACATTGGGCCGGGAAATGCCCATGTTTTTAGCAATAGCAGAAAGGTTGCTGGGACCTAAAAATAGAGAAACGACATATAAGTTAATTTCCATTTCCGCCAGGCCCAGTTCTTTGAGGGAATTGTAAAGGCTTTTTTTCAGGGCATCTTGGTCCATAGGGGCTTATTTACGAGATTACCTATAATTATATGTATACTTAATATATACATATAATATATATTGGCTTTATTTTGAAGTCAATAATTGACAAAAGTGTTTTAATTTGATATAATTCAATGTTAAGCTGAAAAATCTAGCAAGTACCTTAAAATCCTATCGCAAGAAAGGAGGGGGAAATGGAAATCATTTTTACAGTTATTATGCTTGGATTTGTTTTGATGCTTTTGGAGGCTCCTAAGATTTGGAAGAAATCGTTTAAGCTCAACAAAGAAACGATGGAAAGGACAGATAATTTAAAAAAGCAGATTGAGGAGCTAAAAAATGCCGCGAGTAATCTTTCTAAAGAAGTTGGGCGGTTTAAAGGGTAGGCTTCCCGGGGCAAAGACATCGATCTTTGCTCCTTTTTTATTATTACACACAAAACTCACAGGGACCCTTGGTAATACCGGCTGATTTAAAGACATACTATTTCCTCAGTATTCCAAGTTGCTCTAGGAACGGAACTTTATCTGGAGCAATTTCTACTGATTCGCTTATGCCTCCCGGTCCAGAAAATATGAGAGTCTTATCTGATATATACAATTCTGGTTCAGACTGGCTCTCTCGATTATTGTTAACTAGAATATCTACTCCTTCCATTGGGCTATCTGCCTCAAATTTTTTTACTGAAATCAAAGTTTCGGGCCCAAGTTCGGCTAATTTTTTCAACGAATCTTTTATTGAGCGAAATCCAACCCTTCCATCCCGCAGCAGACGATTAGCAAATCTTTTGTATGCAGGTGAAGCAACATATGCCCGAATATCCGGTTTTTGTCCTACCGTTTCATCTTCGATGGTTTGAAGCCCCTCTATGATTATGACTTTGGCAGGGACAAGCCTTCCCACGCGCTCGCCTTTCCGAAGTTTATTTATAGTTTCGTGCAATTTTTTCAGATCGAGTTTATCGCTATTGGGCAGATAAAAATCGTCTGTGCTAACCACTGTCGCATTGATACCATCTTGTTCTGTCATTGCCTGGCACAGTTCATTTGCAAGCGATGTCTTGCCTGATGCTGTTTTACCTGACAGCGAAACAAGGATCCCTTCCTTTTTGGTAAGGATTTTTTTTATTCTATCTCTAAGCAGATGGATTCCCTCTTCAAAATTATCTGCTCGGTCATAATTTATATTGCCAGCAACCTCTTGGTTTTCCAGATCAATTGATGTTCTGACTTGCTTGATTTGCCGCTCGTCTTTTACTTTTCCGCTCTGAATTTCCTCAGTTAACAGATGCGGATCTATTGACGGGTCAAGTCTGCCTTGAGTAGGCTGAGCTTCTTTCTTTTTAATATCATCCTCTTCAATTTTTAGTCTCTCTGGATTCATGTTTGTATAATTATACAATATACTTTTTTTCATTCTATTTTGCAAAATACGGTAAGAAACTCAAACCGTAAATAATGAGCAGATGAGCCGGATAGAAAAAGTAAAAAAAATATTTATTCAATCTGATTTTCGCGAGATCCCTTGGATAATACAAAACCAGCGCCACTCCAAGCAAGCTTAAAGACTGAATAAAACCATATAAATAAACTCCGGCTGCGGCAAGGACTGATTGGAAAAAAATCGCCTTTTCTTTCTGCGGAAAAACATAAAAACCTAGTATCATAAGTACCCCATAAAATGAATAGTCCAAAGGAAACAGCCCGGAAAACAAAACAATAGCAATGGTTGAAATATATCTTTTTTTTCTGAAACAATCGATAGCGAAAAGACCGATCAGCAAGGTAAAAAAAATATTGAGATTATTCAGGCGAGTTGCCAAAAAATAGGGCAGCTGGGTGGCTGCCGCGAAAAAACCGAGGCGTGTTGCATATCTCTTCCGGCTGGACGTATAGACATAGCCTTCAGCCAGATACCAGGCAAAAATCGGGAAGGCCAAGCGGCCAATGACCCGCAAAAAAATTACTTGAGGATAAAGAATGAGGCCAACGTGGTCAATAGCCATCGTAACGATGCCGATTATTTTTAGCACGTCATTCCGACCGTTGCCTGCTTCAATATTTTTGCTTTTGTTTATCATTTCACATCAAGAATAACATACAAAAAGATAAAACAAAAAACAACGATTGAGTTGTCTTGAGCGGGTAACGAGAATCGAACTCGTATCTCAACCTTGGGAAGGTCGCGTTCTGCCACTGAACCATACCCGCTTGTAGTATAATTAAAGTGTAACAAGCTCTGATGAAAAATCAAGAAACTATTGACTTTGATGTTGTATAAAGATACTATTCATTAGCATTCAAAAAACGGGGCGTTGTGTAATGGTAGCGCGCTTGGTTTGGGACCAAGTAGTCCGAGTTCGAGTCTCGGCGCCCCGACACAAGATTGATTTACAATTTACGATTTTCAATTTAAAATAAGATTGCTTTAAGCGGGCTCGCCCGCTTAAAGCATAGAGTAGGCGGGTGTCGTATAATGGTAATACCTCAGCTTTCCAAGCTGAAGCCAGGGGTCCGATTCCCCTCACCCGCTCATAAAAAGAAAGGCTTCCATTTTTGGAAGTTTTTCTTTTTTATAAAGGGAGTCGAACGGGCAGCAGTGAGACAAGTCGCCTCGATTCAGTCGAGCGCCGACAAATATGAATGAACATTTGGCGCTGCCCAAGACAAGCAGTTCGTCGCGAACAACGCGGAATTCCCCTCACCCGTTCCGTCTTTGATAGACGATGATTTTCATATCCTGATCAAAAAGCTTCCATAATAAAACCCTCGGCTAAACCGGGGGGTTTTATTACTATCTCTTAAGACCTGCTAGCATAATTTCCGCCCGAGGCGGATCAGCCTTGGGCTGAAAAAGATATATTTTAATTAACGGACCGCTTCTTTCAGAGCTTTCCCGGCGGTAAATTTTGGAACCTTCATTGCTGGAATTTGCAATTTTTCTTTCGTCTGCGGATTAATGCCTTCTCTTGCCGCGCGGCTGGAAACTTTAAAAGTTCCGAAACCGGTTAAAGTAACTTTGCTGCCGCCTTGCAGAGATTTAGTGATGGATTCCACCATTGTATCGATGACGGCTTCAACGTCCTTTTTGGAAAGGTCAAGTTTGGTCGATATCTCCACGACCAAAGCGTCTTTGTTGACATGCGCTGCCATAATATCACCGCCTTTCTAAATTATTTACGAAATTATGAATTTTTACGAATATACGAAACTATTCCTGCTTAAGCGTCTATATTATTTTACAACTTTTACCTTAAATAAAGCAAATATGGGTTATCCCCAACAAAAAATTTGTATATTTGTAAGCAATTAGTACTTTCGTAACCTACTTGGCAAATTCTGTCGCCCGCGTTTCCCTGATAACATTTACCTTTATTTCTCCGGGATATTTCAGCTCTTTTTCTATTTTATCGGCAATCGCACGGGCTAGTTTTATCGCTCCGAGATCATCAATCTTTTCCGGTTTGACAAAAACCCTAATTTCCCGGCCGGCCTGGATAGCATAGGTTTTTTCCACCTCTTCAAACGAATTAGCGACATCTTCCAGTTCGCCGAGCCGTTTCAAATAATTTTCCAAAGTGTCTTTGCGAGCTCCCGGCCTTGATGCCGAAATGGCATCCGCCGCGGAAATTATCATTGATTCCTTTGAATCAAATGGATAATCCTCGTGATGCGGTTTCATCGCGTCAATGATCGTCTTGTCAACGTTGAATTTTTGGAGAATCTTTATTCCGATCTCGACATGTGTTCCTTGAACCTCGTGGTCCACCGCTTTGCCGATATCATGCAGAAGTCCGGCCTTTTTGGCTAAGTTAACATCCGCTCCCAATTCAGCGGCCAGCGCTCCCGAAAGATGAGCGACTTCCAGGGAATGAAGTAGCGCGTTTTGTCCATAGCTAGTCCGGTAACGAAGTCTGCCCAAAACCTGGATGAGTTTCGGATCAAGTCCCGCCACGCCTACGTCATAAGCGGCCGCCTCACCGGCTTCTTTAACTTTATTGCTGATTTCTTTCTTGGCATATTCAACCGCTTCTTCAATTTTGGTCGGATGAATTCTTCCGTCCGCCACCAATTTTTCAATGGCAATTTTGGCAATCTCTCTCCGGATCGGATCAAAGCCGGAAATGACGATGGCTTCAGGCGTATCATCAACGATAATTTCTATTCCGGTAAGTTTCTCCAGCGCTTTGATGTTCCGGCCCTCTCTTCCGATTATTCTCCCCTTTACTTCATCTGAGGTTATGTTTACGGTGCTTGTGGTGATATCGGCTGAATGAGAGCTGGCATACTTTTGAATGGCTTGAGTCATGATATCTTTGGCTCTCTTGTCTAATTCTTCCTGTCCGGATGTCTCCAAAGTCCTGATTCGCTTGGCAATCAAATCCCGGCTTTCTTCCTCCGTCAGCTGCAGTAGCACTTTTTTGGCTTCTTCTTTGGAAAATCCGGCTATTTTTTCCAGGCGTTTAAGCTCCTGTTTCCTGGCTTCCTCCGCTTCTTTCCTGATTTGTCTTATCTCATCGGCCTTTTTCATGAGCAAAGTCCGCCCACGTTCAACTTCATCTGTTTTTTTGTCCAGAAGTTCTTCTCTTTTGCCAAGACGTTCTTCCTGGCGCATTATTTGATTTTCCCGCTCTTGTTCTTTTTTCTTGGCCTCTTCCAGTATATTAACTGCTTTGCTTTTTGACTCGATTACTATTTCTTGCGCGTTTTTCTCCGCCTCTTCCAGTATCTTGGAGGCTTTTCCTTCCGCCGTGCTAAGCTGCTTTTTGGCGATAGTTTGCCTGGCATAGTATCCGAGGACTGACCCGACGGTCAGGCTTAAAAATCCAACTACTAGGGCTGTCATGCTTGTGGCTTCCATAATATTTTTCACTATTCAATTGATAATTCATCATGTTTTTTACTCCAATCAATTAATCAATCAAATCAATTTAACAAATTATGATAATTTTATCCTTTTAAGATGGTATTACAATTAAAACTTCTTGTCAAAGAAATTCCCAAGTGATATTATTAGCCTTATGTGACGTTATTTTCAGCAATTTTTAAACAATAAAAAACTAGTGGAATTTTATGTATAGACCTGTTGTTCTGGTAGTGCTTGACGGTTGGGGAATTGGCAGAGGAACGAAAGGCAACGCTCTGGCCAAAGCCAAATTGCCGACCATTGAAAAATTAAACAGCTTTTATCCTCATACGTCTCTCCAGGCTTCGGGAATTTCAGTCGGACTGCCCTGGGAAGAAGCAGGCAATTCGGAAGTGGGACACATAACTCTCGGCGCCGGAAAGGTTATCTATCAAAGCCTCCCGAGAATTACCATGGATATCCAAAGCGGAGAGTTTTTCAAACAAAAAACTTTTCTCGAGGCCATTGAACATGCCCGTGAAAATAATTCCGCTTTGCATTTTATAGGACTGGTCGGAAAGGGAGGCGTACATTCCCAGATCGATCATTTGTATGCTCTTTTGGAATTGGCCCGAAACCAAAAAGTAGGAAAGCTTTTTATCCATGTCTTCACGGATGGACGGGATTCCGCCCCGAACTCGGGAATCGATTCGCTTAAAGAACTGCAACAGAAACTGGCTTTCTATGGAGTCGGAAAAATAGCTTCGGTTTCGGGCAGATATTTCGCGATGGACCGAAACAACAATTGGGACCGGATTCAAAAGGCCTATGAAGCGATGACTGGAAAAAAGGAGGGGAGCATTTCCGATCCCATAAGCTACCTCAGCGAGTCTTATGCGAATAAGATCTATGATGAATTCATCGAGCCGGCCGCGGTTTTTGAATTTGGCACCCCGGTCGGCCCGATCAAAGACAACGACTCGATTATTTTTTTCAATTTTCGGGAAGATCGCGCTCGGCAAATGACCAAAGCTTTTGTATTGCCGGATTTTAACGGCTTTAAAAGAATGCCGCTCAAGAATATCGCCTTCGTCACTATGGTCCAATATGAAGCGGGCTTGCCGGTAGCGGTAGCCTTCCCGCCGATCAGCGTGGACTTTCCTTTGGGAAAAATTATCAGCGACAATTCAATGAAACAGCTTCGGATTTCAGAGACCGAGAAATTCGCTCACGTCACCTATTTTTTTAACGGAGGATCGGAAGATGCCTATCCTGGCGAAGAAAGAACGATTGTTCCTTCACTAGCTGTCGATAATTTCGCCGACGCTCCGCAGATGAAGGCCGAAGAGATAACCGACAAAGTCATTTTGGCGGTCAATGAAGCCAGATACGATTTTATCTTGATGAATTACGCCAACGCCGATATTGTCGGCCATACCGGTTTGGAAGAAGCGACTATGAAAGCCGCCGAAGTCATCGACGCCTGTCTAGGCCGTCTGATCCCGGCAGTTCTGCTGGAAGGCGGATGTCTCCTGATAACCGCGGACCACGGCAATGCGGAGGAGCTGAAAAATAATTTGACCGGTGAAACTAACACGGAACATTCCGTTAATCCGGTTCCTCTTTGGTTCATAACCAGCGAAAACCACAAGGATAACAAGCCGAATCGCGTTCCGGGAGAAGTGCCAGTTGAAGGACTGCTTAGCGATGTCGCTCCGACGGTTTTGGAACTTTTGGGATTAGAAAAATCAAAAGAAATGACTGGTGAGAGCTTGCTGCCGCTTTTGAAATAATTTGAATAAATTAGAATTTTAAAAAATCTCCCCGAGTACTCGGGGAGATTTTTTTGTTTCCTAAAGCGCCGCGAAAACTGAATTTATTTTATAATCTTATCCACAATGCCATAGGCTTTGGCTTCTTCCGCGCTCATGAAATAGTCCCGTTCGGCGTCTTTTTCCACCCGTTCAACTGATTTTCCAGTGTGTTTAGCCAAAATTTCATTGAGTCTTTTCTTGACGTTCAGAATGTGCTTGGCATGAATATCGATATCGGTAGCCTGACCTTGGGCGCCGCCCATAACTTGGTGGATAAGGATTTCGCCGTTCGGCAAAACCATTCTTTTGTTTTTAGCACCGGCCGCGAGAATCAGCGCGGCTCCGGAAGCCGCCATGCCGATACAAATCGTGGACACATCGGCTTTCACGTATTGCATCGTATCATAAATGGCCAACGCGGACGTGACTTGTCCGCCGGGAGAATTGACGTAAAGCTTTATATCCTCCTTGCTGTTTTGTGAATCCAAAAAAAGAAGCTGGGCGATTATGCTATTGGCAACGATATCATCAATCGGCCCGCCCAAAAAAATTATGCGGTCTTTCAAAAGCCGCGAATAAATGTCATAGGCCCGCTCGCCATAGCTGGTTTTTTCAATGACCGTTGGTATCAGATATTGGTTGACCGTCTTATCGCTTTTCATGCTTTAATAAATTTTAAATTTTTACATCTTTTCGAACATCTGGAAAACTTTTTCATTTTCCAGCACGCCTTTTGTATAGTTATACAATCTTTCCATATCAATATTCTTGGCAAGCTCTTTGGTGTTTTTGTAATATTGCAACGTCTTGTTCATCTCCTCCTCGATTTCCTTTGAAGGCACAACCACTTTTTCCTCTGTTACAATCTTTTGAAGAGCCATAGCCGACTTCACTCTTTTTACGGCATTTGGTTCCCAATCCTTCTCTAATTCATCCTTCCTTTTTTTGATCTGCCCTAGATATTGATCCAGATTCATTCCCATTGAACTGATTTGATGTTCAAACTCATGCATCATCTTGTGAATCTCTTCGTGAATCAGGATTTCCGGAATATCTGCTTTTGTATTTTCGATTATTTTTTCAACATATTCATTCCTTTTGCGTTCACTCATTCTGTGAGTTTCTTCATGTTCCATTCCCGCGCGCATATTTTTTTTCAGCGCCTCCAAATTTTCAAAGTTTCCCAGCGACTTGGCAAATTCATCATCAATCTCAGGAACTTGCCGTTCCTGGACCAAATTTACCTTCACTTTGAACGTGGCTTTTTGGCCTTTCAGATCTTTTTTGTGGTAATCTGCGGGAAAACTGAGTTCGAATTCCTTTTCTTGCCCTTCTTTCAGACCAACTAGATTATCTTCAAATCCGGGTATGAAAACTTCCTTACCAATTACCACCGGATGGTTCTTGCTCTGTCCATTTTCGATCGGCACTCCATTCACTAAAACCGTAAAATCCACCTCAACACTGTCATTCTTCTCTGCCCCGCGTCTCACCGTGACCAGTTTAACCCGACTGTTGGCCAGTTTTTCCAGCTCCAGTTGCAAATCTTCATCACTTATTGAAACTTGTTTAGCCGCATATTCCTTGTTAATTTTTTCGACCGCCTTTTTATAGTTTTCGTCCACATTGATCTCCGGCATGACCGCGGCCCGGGCAACATATTCCAAGTTCTTGCCTTCGGAAACGGTTTTCAGTTCAATTTCAGGACTCCCGATCACTTCCAGTTTTTCCTTGGTCACATAATCAACGTAACTTTTTTGGACCGCCATTTCCGCCGCTCCATTAAGAAGTGTAGCTTTCCCCACTTTTTGTTCCACCATTTTTCTCGGCGCTTTGCCGGGACGAAATCCCGGAATTTTTATATCCCGAGAGGCTTCTTCGGCCGCGGCATCCAGATACTTTTCCCAAACGGACCACAAAACAGTGACCGGAAATTCTATTCTTGATTTGGATAATTTTTTTACCATTTAATTGATTTGGCCTAAAAAATTTTAGACTATAAGCCCGGCAATGAGCAATGCCACAATATTTATAATCTTGATCATTGGATTGATGGCCGGCCCGGCTGTGTCTTTATATGGATCGCCGACTGTGTCTCCCGTAACCGCCGCCTGATGAGCGAATGTTCCCTTACCGCCGGAATTGCCTTCTTCAATAAATTTTTTGGCATTATCCCACGCGCCGCCGCCGCTCGTCATGGAAATCGCGATGAAAATTCCAGTGATGATTGTGCCGACTAGAAGACCACCGAGTGCCTGAGGCCCGAGAATAAATCCAACCAGGATCGGCGCCAGCACCGGAATGGCCGCCGGCAAAATCATTTCTTTGATCGCCGCCTTGGTGACTATATCCACGCTCGTCGCATAATCCGGCTTAGCCGTTCCTTCCATGATACCTTTGATCTCCCGGAATTGCCGGCGCACCTCAGTAACAACCGCGCCGGCCGCCTTGGAAACAGCCCGCATGCTGATGGAAGCAAACAGATAGGGCAGCATGCCTCCGATAAGGAGTCCGACTATGACATAAACATTATCCAGACTGAACACGATAGTTTGGCCGCCCTTTTCGGCAAGCTCCTGGACATAAGACGCGAAAAGAACAATGGCGGCAAGCCCCGCTGAAGCAATGGCGTAACCTTTGGTAACCGCTTTAGTCGTGTTGCCAACGGCATCCAATGCGTCGGTCACTTCCCGTATTTCTTTCCCCAAAGAAGACATTTCGGCAATGCCGCCAGCGTTATCCGTGATTGGTCCAAAAGCGTCAATCGCCACAATGATCCCGGCCATGGAAAGCATGCTCATCGCGGCCACGGCTACTCCGTACAGTCCGACTAACCAGTATGAAGCCAGAATGCCGGCCACTATGATAACAATCGGCAGCGCTGTCGCTTCCATGCCCATGGCTAGTCCCATGATTACATTGGTGCCGTGCCCGGTTTCCGAGGCCTTGGCAATTGCTTGAACCGGCCGGTATTTTTTTGAAGTATAATATTCGGTGATGATGACCATGCCGGCCGTAATCAAAATTCCAATAACCGCCGCCGCGTAGATACTGCTAAAAGCATAAATTTTGTTAGCGCCCATCAACAATTTTGTAACGGGATAAAAAGCTGCCAGCGAGATAACGGAAGCCGCGATCAATCCTTTGTAAAGCGCGCCCATAATATTTTTTTTACCACCCAGCCTTACAAAATAAATTCCAAGTATCGAAGCAACGATTGAAACCGCGCCGATGGCCAGCGGATAGACGATGGCAGCTGGAAATTTGCCGAAAGTAAGCGCACCCAAAATCATGGCCGCGATTGCCGTCACTGCGTAAGTTTCAAAAAGGTCCGCCGCCATGCCGGCGCAATCTCCGACATTATCTCCGACATTATCCGCGATGACCGCGGGATTTCGCGGATCGTCTTCCGGAATTCCCGCTTCCACTTTGCCGACCAGGTCCGCGCCCACATCAGCCGCTTTAGTGAAAATTCCGCCGCCAACCCGGGCAAACACACTGATCAAACTGCCACCGAATCCTACTCCAATAAGCGCCTTGATATCGCCGGTAAGAGCATAAAATCCGGCTACTACCAAGAGTCCAAGGCCAACTACCAAAAGGCCGGTAACCGCGCCGCCTTTAAAGGCCACATCCAATGCTTTTTCCAGACTCCCTTTGGCTGCTTCCGCCGTCCGAACATTGGCGCGCACCGACACATTCATTCCAATGTATCCGGCCAAAGCCGAAGCGCCGGCTCCGATTAAAAATCCCAGGCTCGTATTCAATCCAAAAGCAAAATAAAGAATTATAAAAACAAAAGCCGCCACATAGCCGACTGTCCGATATTGACGATCAAGAAATGCTTTGGCACCCTCCCGAATAGCGCTGGCAATTTCCACCATCTTACCTTCTCCTTCGGACATGTTATTGACTTTCCAAATCAGATACAACGCGAAAATTATTGAGACAATCGCTGCCAAAACGGAATACATTTCTACAGACATAATTTTTTAAGATTAATTATTACAAAAATTTAATTAGCTATTCGGCTGGCGCTTCTTCGGCGGCTGGCTGATCTTCTTTATCGGCAGTTTTTTTCCCGCCTGCAACGCTTTGCTTGGCATTGCGGGCAGGCTTCCTGCTTTTTTTCTTCGGAGCTTCTTCCTTTTTTTCCGATTCAACATCAGAAACAACCGCTTCCTTTGTTTCAGCGTCCTTGGTTTCTTCAGAAACTTCGGCCGGCTCTTCTCCTTCCTCTGGCTTAGCGCCTTCCGTCTCGGCCTTGGCGCCGATAATGTCGATTTTCCAGCCGGTCAGTTTGGCCGCCAAACGGACATTCTGGCCTTTTTTTCCGATCGCTAAAGACAGTTGGTCTTCCGGTACCAGAACTTCCGCCTCTTTTTTCGCCTCCTTGACATTGACCCGAAGGACTTTGGCCGGGCTCAGCGCCGCCGCGATGAATTTAGCCACATCATCATTCCAAAGAATAATATCTATTTTTTCTCCGCCAAGTTCATCAATGACCGCCTGTACCCGGGTGCCTTTTTGCCCGACGCATGACCCGATCGGATCAATGCCTTCTTCGGTCGAAGCCACGGCCAACTTGGTTCTTTCCCCGGCCTCCCGGGCAATGGCCTTGATCTCCACCGTTCCGGCGAAAATCTCCGGCACTTCCAATTCAAAAAGCTTCTGCACCATTTGCGGATGGATGCGGCTGAGCGTTATGCCGGGACCTTTGGATCCGGCCTCGACTTTCGCGATAAAAACCTTTATTCTTTGACCCATTCGATAGCTTTCCCGGTCAACCTGTTCGGAAGGAAAAAGCACCCCAATGGATTTTCCAAGATCAATGAAAACATTGCGACCTTCAATCCGCTGCACCACTCCGCTGATCACTTCTCCCTCTTTGTCTTTATACTCGTCATACATGGAATCTCTCTCAGCTTCCCGAATTCTTTGGATTATCACCTGCTTGGCAGTTTGTGCCGCTACTCGGCCATAATCGCTTTTGGTTTCCAACTCCAACTCAATGATATCTCCGATTTGGGCATCGTCTTTCAGTTTGACCGCTTCTTCCACGGTAAAATCTCTTTCCGGATTGTAACGAGGCAGTCTTTCCTCGCTTTCAATAGCTTCCGCTCCGGGAATTTCTTTTTTCGTTTTTGCGTTTTCCACGAATTCAGGCCGCTCTTTTTTTTCTTTTTCATCCACCGGCTCTTCCTCCACGAATTCCCGCGTTGTTTCGTCCACCACTTCTTTCACCAAAAAAAACTTGGTGTCGCCGGTTTTCTCGCTGAATTCCGCGCGTATGTTCTGTCCTTTTTTGCCGTAATCTTTTTTGTAAGCGGCGGCCAGCGCTGCTTCAATCGTTTCAATCACCCGTTCTTTGGAAATGCCTTTTTCCTCGCAAAGCGCCGCAATCGCGCTGCCGAAATCACCCAGTCCTCCCGCTTGGGTTTCGTCGCTAATTTTTTTTCTTCTTGCCATGCAATTTTTGTCCGCGAGCGGAGCGAGTAGCTACAAAAATTAGCATCCCGCACCAATTCGCTAAACTAATATTATTTTTTAACGTAACTAAGCCGCAGGCGATTCCGTGGGTAAAGTTTTATGCTAAAGCAAACTTTATTCGGAATTGGTGCTGGGATAGCCACTCCTCGTTCTATTTTTTATTAAAAAAGTCCGCGTAGCCGCGAACTAAAATCAGGATCTTCTTGCTTAATAATACTAGCAGGCGGCTTGATTTATGTCAAATGGCGATGAAAATTAATTGGCCAAAAGTTTTTAGCTATTGCTTGCTTTTTGGCTTATTAAAAGCACTTCTATGCCTATTCCCGCAATAATTGACTTTTCCCTTGTTTTATGCTAGTATTTAACGTTATCAGGCAACTGATAACTTGGCTCATTGGAGCCTCCTGTCCCTTGTCAATTTAACCATTCAAATACAAATTCCCTATATGGGAAAGGAGGCTGCGATGAGTACGAGTGAAAAAAAAGATCCCGTTGGAGGTGTGTCTCAAAAGATGGAGAAGATTGATCGCTGGATCACAACCCTGACCGCAATCCCGGTTTTCGGTTTCATTGTGAAAAAAGTTTTCGACAAAGTGACCGAGAAAGGCGCGGAGAAGTTGGGCAAGAAAGTCGAAAAGGTTCTCGGCATTGATGTCGATGAGTCCGGTAAGGGTTTCGGCGACGAAATCCTTTTCCGGGAAGCGCTCCGCCAGGAAACATTTCCTGTCCAGAAACAGATCGAAGATTTCCGACTCTGGCTCCGCGAGAAAGATGCACGAGAAAAAACCAAGAAAGCCGAGGGTTTTGTTCTTGGGGTCGCCAAGGCAGTCAAGGCTTTCGAGAAGCAGCTCAAGAAAGTGCATGCTTCCGGCGGAGGAAAAACAGGACGTCCCATGGACAAAATCGAGACTTCTTCAGTGGAATATGACCATTCATGGACCAAAAACTTTTTTGCAAGATTGATCGCGCAAGGAAGCAATCAAGAGATGGAAAAGTTTGTTTTCCTGGAAGAGAACTTCCAATCTCTAATTACTAAGGATAAGCAGCCGCTGCATATCATGGAAAAGCTCGGCGCGGTCACAGAAAAAATCGAACCTGAACTTTCAAAAATGGCGGTCCAGGTTACTGCACTCAACAACAAAATCGCCGGAAGGCCTTACAAGGGCTTCTGGAAAGAACTTTGGAGGGGATGACCATGATGGACCTGATAAACGCACTGCTGGGATTTAATGCTGCAATCATCAACCGCGGGCGTGTCGCTTGGATACGCGTAGTTATCCGCTCGATCATCGTGCTCCTGATTCTGCTCCTAATTGGTTCAATCACAAACTACCTGGGCTGGAAGGGATTAAGCCTGTTTAGCGCATTTGCGCTGGGCATCGCCGGCATCGCTTTGGCTCTCCGGCCGGAAGGATTTGTCTACGCAACGGAACTGGGAATTCTTTCGGGAATCGCCAGCCAGTCCGAGACTGTCCGACAGGATGTCAGAAGCTTCCTGGAGCTTTATGCCCGGACAGCCGCCAAACTGCTGTTCTGGATTTCCGGGATATTTTTCATTCTGGGGACAATTTCCATCGAGGAGAATCCCTGGGCAGTTCTGGGAATCCTGGCTGCAGTGATTGTCATTTGCAGCTATGTAATAGGATACAATCCAAAACTGGTAATTGCCCGGCGAGTTGTTTATGGCTACACATGTTTAATGCTCGTCATGCTGATTTTTTCACTGATTCCCCGCCATTCGTTCATTCGATGGGTGGGGATTGACGTGAAGGGATTTTTCGCCTCGACCGAAGCCGAGATCGGCGTAAGCCGGGTCGAAAAAGCCGAGCAGGAAAGAATCGAAGAGGCACGGAAAACCTTCCTTGGAGGAATCGAACGGAAGGTTCGGCGGAACGGCTTGAGATCCTTGTCAAAGGAGGACCTCGAGCTTTACCAAAAGCTCGAGAAGGAAAGAGACGAGCGCTCTCTTTCAAAAAAGGTTTCCTCCTTCTTCGAACAGAAGAAAGCGGAAGCTAAAGGCGCTCCGCCGCCGACACCTCTGCCGCCGGTGCCGGACCGGATAGCGGTGCTGCCGGCTGCGCCAGTTCCGCCGCCAACTCCGCCGGTCGCAGTTCCCAAGCAAATTCGGGCTCCCGAATGGGAACTCTGCGAGGAAGTGCCGGATCCGTATGGACCCGGCCCCACGAAAACCAGGGAGAAGTGCATGCCGGTAAGGGTGCACTTCACACCTAGTTACAACCAAGTCGTGATTGTCTTGAAAGAAACCGCGGAAACCATCTACGAAGGCTTCCAGAAAGACGAGGAAAAGGGAGTCTTCGAGGGCCACTGGATGATGCAGGGCCACGGATGGGACGGGAACTATGGAATGTTCCATATGCAGTTTGACACGCGGGACCAAAAGTGGGAATATGCCCGCGGCTGGCGGAAGTTCTCCAACCATGAAAAGCGCCAGTTGACTCTCAAGCGGCTCGTGATGTTTAATCATGACCGCGAGTAATAAAACGCCGAGGAACCCATCGCGGATCCTCGGCGTCTTTTTTTTGGTCGAAATTAAAAGATGGTGGAATTTCCTCTAAGGGCAGCATCGATCGCTTGGATTATAACAAATCCGGAAAGCGCCACAATCACTCCAATAACAGAATAAGTCATGTTTCGCTTGGCAGTTTCAACGATCTTTTCGCTACCGGAGGCGGTTATATATTGGAATCCAGAAATTACAAAACCGATGATAGCGATGATGCCGACCAATCCCAACATCCAATTCAGCACGTTCTTTACGATACCCGGCACTCCTCCGACCGGGGCAGGCAAGCCGGTTGAAGCGGCTGTCGGAATACAAATAGTCGCGGAGGCTCCGCCCTCGCATTCTTGAGCGCTGACTGCGCTTAGTAAAAAAAAGAGTGCTGAAAAAAGCACAGCCGAGAAAATTGCCAGAAAAATTGTGTTTTTGTTTTGTCCCATTTTTGAAAAATTAAGGATTAAAACATATTGTTCCATCCTCCCAGCGCGTAGTTGACTGCTTGTATTATAACCACTCCAGAAATTCCGACGATAACGCCGATGATTGAATAAGTCATAGCTTTTTTGGCGTTTTCGATCTGAGATTCCTGGCCGGCCGATGTTAGATACAAAAAACCGGAAATTATAAATCCGATGACGCCGATAACGCCAAAAAGTCCCAGCATCCAGCGTAAAATATTCACAACGATCATCCAAATTGATCCCTGGGGAAGACCATAGTTGCTGATACTATTCGTGGTCCATTGGCCGTGCGCCAAAAGAGGAAGAGTCAAGAAAAGAACCGCGACTGCATTTAATATTTTTTTGTTTTTTGTCATTTTTTTATCGCCATCTCCGCGGCTACCAAATTAATTTTAACGCTTTTATTATAACACAAAAAATTTTGACTGACAAAACAAAAACGGCCCGCGAATGGCGGGTCGTTTTTAAAATAATCAATCTCTAAACAATTTAGAAACTTGATCCGGCGTTTAACATTCCTCCGGCGGCCTGTAGTATAACGACGCCAACAATCGCAACGATTACACCAATAATCGAATAAGTCATGGCTTTCTTGGCCGTGGCAATTCTGTCCTCATCTCCAGCGGCAGTAAGATATAAGATGCCCGCGATGGCAAACCCGATAACGCCGACGATTCCGACCAAGCCGAGCAACCACCTCATTATGTTCTGAACAATTCCAAAAACAGATCCTTGAGGAAGTCCCGTTCCTCCTCCCGCATCAGTTTGAAAACGTCCAGAATTGGCTAACACCAAAGCAGGCAAGGCCAATGTGGCGGCGATAGCAGCTGATGCTGCGTATTTGATTCTGTTTCTCATATAACACCTCCCATCTGTTTTTGTTTTTATTTACCCCGTTAGAAATATCCGCGATCTTTTTTCGACGCATCTGAAGCGCCAAACTTGATGTCCGAACATTTCTAACGGGGCTTGTTATCCAAAAAAATCTTAGGCTCCGAGCAAATTCATAATCTGTTTCACCAAAAGCAGCGCGGCCAGAGAAATAACGATGCCGATGATCGAATAGGTTACGATTGATTTCCCTTTATCGATCCTTTTTTCATCTCCATAAGCCGTAAGGTAAAATGTGCCGCCTGATACTAATCCTATTATACCAATAACGCCGACGATTGACAACAGAAATCTCAGAACATTGAAGGCGATTTGTTGGACTGTCAACGCGTTGTTCACCAGGCTCTGGGCATTGGTCCCTCCGGTTCCCCCGAGAATGGATAGCAGTTCTTTGAGAAAGGTCGGCGCGGCAATCGCGATAGCCAATCCGATCATTGAAGCGCCAATCGTACCCTTAGCTCGGGTAATCATCTTTTCGTTTCCAGCCGACATCATATACATCAAACCGCCAATTATCAAGAAAATGATAGCCACAACGGCGATCCAGCTGCGGATGCTGGCCAAAATGCCGCCCAGAAGATCGATTACGCTTGTATAGTTAAGCGGGTTGGTGAAGGTGGCGGCTTGAGCCGCTGACACTGTCAAAAAAACCATAAACAAAGCGGGCAATAAAAGTGATAATTTTTTATTTTTCATGGAATGTTTTAGTTAGTTTTTAACTGACTTATGGACCTCCACCGGCACCCGGAGCATATACACAGCTTCCGGCATTTCAGAAATTATCCGCCGCGGGGCAATGCGGGTTCCTCCACCGGACCCGCTGGCTGCTCTAACAACTTTAAGGAGCGGCGTTTGGAGATCCTTGCAGCGCGTTGGACGTAGTGTTGCAATTAAACGTATACCAATTCGTGGCTCCTACTCCTAAGTTGTCTTGGGCGGAAAGTATCGTGAGAGCAGTGTTGACAATCATCCAGGCTCCGGCCACTACCGCGAATCCGATGAGGCATGCTCTCATGAAGTCCTTGGCCTTGGTGATCATCGCTTCGTTCCCCGTAGAGACTATATACATCACTCCGGAAATAAAAACTCCGACCAAGGCGAAGGTGAGCACCCAATACAGTCCATACTGAATCAAATTATGAAAGCCAATGATAAAATGACAAAGAGTGCAGGGATCATTCTGTCCGCCGCAAGGAACAATCTTGGAAGAGGTCGGCGTTCCGCCGACAACATCCGCAAAAGTTATTATGGGAGAGAGAAAAACAAGCAGAGTAATCGCCAAAAATGTTATTTTCCAAAAAATTGTTTTTTTGTTTTTCATGGATTTTTTTATTTTTATTTCATAAGTTGCGACACTTTGGCCGAGCCGGCAGTAATTGCCTCTTGCGCCGACAATTGTCCGCCGACCACCTGTTCGATCATGTTCGCTAAAATGCCTTCGATAGCCAGCGCGTCGGCTTGATACCAGCTTTTGGCGATCAAATTCTGCCGGGCAAAAACTCCAAACTTGGTGTCATTTTTCTGGGTCTCGATCAAGTCGCGCCTAGCAGCCGGCTTAAATGTCTTTTCCATGTATTTTTTCGCCACATCATAGCTTGGATCAGCATCTTTAGCTGGCGTGGGCGCCGAAGAAGCGGCAGCTGAACCAATATTTGCTTCCGGCTTGGTCGTCATATAGGAGATCAGCTTCCAGGCTTCGCGTGTTCTTATCTCATTGCTTACGGGAGCCGATTGCGGCTGTCCGCTATTTTGCGGAGCGGCGCTTGTTGGCTTGTTTTTGGCCACGACAAATCCCCAGTAGTTGGCATAGCTCACCGGCGGCTTTCCGGCAATTTGCGGAAGCGGAGCCACATCAAAATTCAGCTTGGGCGATTTATTGAGAATCGCGTCTCTTTGCCAGGAATAATTAAACATCATGCCAAGCCGGTTTTCGCTGAAAGCATCCAGAGAATAGTGCGCTCTAGAGTCCCATGAGTGATTGGCGGAGGTGGTTTTGGCAAAACTAGTGTAGAATTCCAAAGCGTTTTTCCCTGGAGAATCAGGCTTGTTGTCCGGTCCGGATATCGAAGTGGCTGCTTCAAAAGTGGCTCGAGTTCTTTTTGCGTCAACCATTTCCGTTCCGTTCTGCAGCATCAGAAAAGCCAATATGTCAGTGGCTCGGTTTATGTTGCTGGCCGTGCCTAAAGCCGCTCCGGAACGCGTTATCTGTCCAGTTCCGTCGATTTTTGTCATCTTTTCCGAATCCGCGATAAAAGTGTCCCAATCTTCTGGCGGAGCGGTTATGCCCGCTTCGTTAAATAAATCCTTGTTGTAGTAAAGTGCCAGGGAATCGACGCTGAGCGGCAAAGCAAAAACTTTTCCTTCCTCCACAAAATCCGAGAGTACCACATCGACAAAATTATTCCTGACTTTTTGTTCATTGACCACATCGACAGGCGCTTCGGAAATTTTGTCTTTATAGGTCGGCAACCAGGCGTTGTGGATCAAAAATATATCCGGTCCCTGTCCTGAAGCCAGAGCATCCAGAATATCTTCTTTATATCTTGCGACGTCAAGAGTCTGCTTTTTATAGTTGACCTGCGTTACGGCCGGATTCAGTTTAACATAATTGGCAAAAGCCTCGAAAAAAACATCCGCATCATCAAAACCCCAAACTTCCAAGGTGAGATGGTATTGCGGTCCAGCCGGTTTTGACGAACTGCATCCGGAAAAAAACAAAGAGACTAGTATCAAAAAAGAAGCTGCAATTATCCTGTTTTTCCCTTTTCGCATTTATTTTTATTTTACAAGTATTAATCCGTAATGGAAATTCCCGACATCTATCTCGCGTTCGATTCCCAATTCGCTTTTGCGAACTATGTCTTTTATCTCTTCGACGGACATTCTGATCCCAACATCCGGGCCGATGGAAGTGTCTCCTTTTTTCCATTCTATCAAAAGTATTTTTCCTCCGGGCTTGAGAACTCTTTTTGCTTCTTCCATGATCTGATTTTTGTTTTTATTCTGAAATAGCATGTCTTTCAGGACCACCCAGTCAATGCTTTCCGGTTCAAGCTTTGAGCCGTTTTTATTTTCCAAATTAACTCTTTTGGTCAGCACATTGGCAACTCCTTGAGTTTTGGCCTGGCTTTCCACCACCTCCAATTTATCGGTTAGAATGTCCAGAGCATAAACAATTCCCTTGCCGCCGATTTGCCGCGCGATGGGCAAAGAAAAATATCCGGTACCGCACCCGAAATCCGCCACGACAATTCCCATAGGGAGATTGAGCAGTCCGACAATCGCTTCCGGATCGATGAATTTTTCTCCGGAGGTAAAGTCAGAATCATAGCCTGTGCCTGAGTTATTATTAGACAAGACCATAGTAAAAATTTAGAATTATTATGATTATATTTTATAATAAAAACAATGATTCGACAATAGGTCTGCGTTGACTTTCGTCACGGTGAAAAATATCGGATTGCCGTTGTCTATTCAAAGAAAACTGTTTCTCAATTTTCACCAATTGTGTTTTGAATTTATTTGCATTTTGTAAATCCCTAAGAGGCAAATGTGTTACAATAGATAAGCTATAGATTAAATGAAAAATCTTTTGGAAAAACTCAACCCGGCGCAAAAAGAAGCTGTTCAAAGCACGGACGGACCAGTTCTTATCATCGCCGGAGCCGGATCCGGCAAGACCAAGGCGCTGACTCACCGCGTGGCTTATCTGATAAAAGAAGAGGGGATCAATCCAAAAAACATCCTGGCTGTAACCTTTACCAACAAAGCCGCTTCAGAAATGAAAACACGAATCATGGATCTTTTGGAAAGTAATCGGGAAAAAGTTCTCCCGACTCTCGGCACCTTCCACTCGGTTTGCGGAAGAATTCTCAGAACAGAAATCGATAAATTGGGCTACAAAAAAAACTTTTCCATTCTGGACTCGCAGGATCAGCTGGCTCTGGCCAAAAAAGTCACCAAGGAAATGGGAATCAATCCTGATCAGTTCAACCCGTCCTCGCTTATGGACTCGGTTTCACGGGCGAAAAATGAATTGATTGATGAGGAAGTTTTCGCCGAACGGGTGAGCGGTTATTTTGAAGAAATTGTTTCTAAATTTTATGCCGAATATCAAAAACGGCTAAAAACTCAGTCGGCCGTGGACTTTGATGATATGATCATGCTCACGGTGAAGATTTTCAAAAACTTTCCGGAAACATTGGAAAAATACCGGAACATATTTCGCTATATAATGGTTGATGAATACCAGGATACCAATCACGCACAATATATTTTGGTAAAATTGTTGGCGGAAAAATACCGGAACATTTGCGTTGTCGGTGACGACTGGCAAGGAATCTATTCTTGGAGGGGAGCTAACATACAAAATATCCTTGATTTTGAAAAAGATTATCCGGAAGCCAAAATAATAAAGTTAGAGCAAAACTACCGTTCCACCCAAACTATCCTGGACGCGGCTTATGGAGTAATCTCCAAAAATATCAACCGAAAAGACAAAAAAATCTGGACTGAAAATAAGGAAGGCCACTTGCTGACATCTTACGAAGCGCCGGATGAAAAAGCCGAAGCCGATTTCATTGTCTCTGAAATAAAAAAATTTAGGAGACAACCGGGCTTCCGGTTGAACGATTTCGTAGTTCTTTACCGAACCAACGCCCAATCCAGAATCATCGAGGAATCGATGCTGAAAGCTTCTCTGCCGTATCGGATCATCGGCGGAGTAAGATTTTACCAAAGAAAAGAGATCAAGGATATTTTGGCCTATTTGCGCCTGATTCAGAATTTTACCGACGAAATCTCGCTCGAAAGAATCATCAACGAACCCAGAAGAGGAATCGGTCCGATCAGTTTTAAGAAATGGCTTGAGACCGGCCGGAAGACGCTCTCCAATCCAATTGAGGCCGCGATTAAAATGGATGATGAATCAGGCCTGAACCCGGGAAAAATCGACACGATAAAAAAGTTTTCCGATCTGATAATCAGAGCGAGAGAAAAAATGGGAAAAACTGATTTGATTTCCTTGATGGAATTTATTTTCCGAGAGTCCGGCTATGAAAAATATCTTCTGGATGGAACAGATATCGGGCAAACCCGATATGAAAACCTGCGCGAACTTTTGACGGTAGCCAAAAAATATGAAAGCTGCAACGGCGAAGAGGGCTTGCAGATGTTTTTGGAAGAGGCAGCGCTTATCGCGGACACGGACAACATCGATCAAAGTTCCGAAGCCGTCCATCTTATGACTCTTCATAGCGCCAAAGGGCTTGAATTCAGAATCGTTTTTATCGCCGGTATGGAAGAAGGGATTCTTCCGCATTCAAGAAGCATGCTCAACCAAGAAGAGATGGAGGAGGAACGGCGCCTTATGTATGTCGGGGTTACCCGCGCTAAAGAAAAAGTCTACTTGCTTTTTACCCGGGAAAGAAACATCTTCGGTTCAGTTCAAATGAACCCACCGTCTAGATTTATTGAAAATATCCCCGAACACCTGATTGAAAATCACCGAGAGAAAGATTCCCGCGAAGAGACATATTTCAAGTCTCGAGCCAAAAAAGAAACTGCCCATGATTTCCGGGACGGCGAGCGAGTGGAACATGAAGTCTTTGGATCCGGACTGATAATTTCATCCAAAGGAGATGAACTGACAATAGCTTTTTCCAAGGCCGGCCTAAAAAAACTCAGTGCTTCCCTTGCGCCGCTAAAGAAAATAAAATAAAAAAAACTCCGCTTAAGCGGAGTTTTTTGAACATCTAGTTATAAATAAATCCCTTGATAAACCGACTGCTGGCAGCCAAAGTGCGGTAAGATTTTTTTGCAAATCCGGCATAATTCATCTCAGAAACGGTAAATTGGCTTCCTTTGACGCTTTCCACGATCGCAACGTGACCCCACCATGATTCCGCGCTGACCATGACGGCTCCCGGTTTTGGAACTTTGCCGGTTGCGTAACCATAAGATTTAGCTTTATACAGCCAGGTGCCTGCGTTTCCGGACCACGGAATATCCCTCTTTTGCGCCACATACCAAGTGCAGTATCCATAAGGAAACCGATGCCCGCTTCCATCGGCAAATGCGAGTCTTTTCCCTACGGCAGAAAAAGATTCATAAGGCCGGGCAGCTATGCCGGTGCTAGGAGCAGCGGGAGCAGCCGGACGAATAATTTCTTTCTCTCCGTCTGGCACGATAATTTCTTGTCCTTCCTGCAATTCTCCGTTGGCCGGTAGTCCGTTAAAAGCGATTATCTTGTCCCTATCGGCTTTGTATTTTTTCGCGATGTCATCAAGATTGTCACCTTTTTTAATCGTATAAGCCAAGCCGTCGGCCGGCAAAATGAATATCTTGTCCCCTGGCATTATCGAATTGATGTCATTGATCTCATTAGCCCAGAGTATCGTGTTTATGGAAAGATTATTTTTAGCCGCGATAGAACTGATAGTGTCCCCATTTTGGACCTCATATATATTTACTCCGCCGTCCTCTTCCGGATCTTTCTTGACCGGACTGTTGGCCGAAACCAACGCCTGACCCTGAAAATTTATAGGCGCCTCCTCCTCTTTTCCTTTCAGTTCCGGATCAGGAGCCAGACTGGCTTCGGACAGCTCGACCATGGCCAGATTGCTTTTTTGCTGATTGGCTTGAACCGACATTTTGTTTTCAAGCGGATTGCTATAATTATCTTCAGTTCCGAAATAGCCAAACAAAAAACCACTGGTTTCTTTTCCGGCGGCAAAATTAGTAACTGAGACCAGAATGGCGCTCGAGATTACCACGATTAGCGCCGAATAGCTCCTGAAGATATGGAGCATTTTTATAGTCCGGCGCTCTTTTATGAACCTGATTATTCTTTTCTGCGCTGATTGAATCCTTTCAATCAACTTCCTTAGGTTTGCACTTCCTAATAAACTTTGGAGTAGCTTGATAATTAGTTTACTGATGGGTGGTTGCCTTTCTTATTGGTTTTAGCTTAAGAGCAATCAAAATTCAGGCGCTCATCAGACCAAAACCCTAATTTTTATACGCTTGTAATGCTAGCCCTGAACCGGCTAGCTGTCAAACGATAAAATGTCGTTTTTTAAAATATTGGCTTATTTAAGGCAAACATTCACTTGACCAAGGCTCTCAGAGCACCATGGATGACTGTTATTTTCTTTTTGATATTTATGGTGTACCATAAAAATAGATTAATGTCGTAAAATATTAAAAATGGATTTGCCAACCCTCAAAAATAATTTTTTGGAATATCTAGAGATTGAAAAAGGCCGCTCGCGCAAAACCACGGAAAATTATGATCACTACCTTGGCCGGTTTTTGGCTTGGTCCAAAATCAGCCATCCAAAAGAAATAACCGACGATCTGATCAGCCGTTATAGAGTCTACCTCAACCGCTTCCAGGATACGGCCGGAAAAAATCTCAAAAAAACCACGCAAAGCTACTATATAATCGCACTGCGCAGTTTCTTGAAATACATGGCTAAGAAAAATATCGCCACCCTCCAGGCGGAAAAAGTGGAGATCGGAAAAACTCCCAAAAAGGAAGTGGAATTTTTGCGCGCGGACGAAGTGGAAAGGATTTTAGAAGCTGCCGATGGCTCAGATCCAAAAGCGCTTCGCGATCGGGCCATCCTCGAGCTTCTTTTTTCTTCAGGACTGCGCGTTTCGGAACTTACCAATCTTAACCGCGACAAGATTGATTTGAAAAATCAAGAATTTTCCGTGCGGGGCAAAGGCGACAAGATCAGGGTAGTTTTCATTTCCGATACGGCCAAGCAGGCCCTTGAAAGATATCTGGAAAAGCGGATGGATGTTGATCCGGCAGTGTTTGTGAGAGACACAAAGTCTTTGGAAAAATTCCAGCCCAAGACTAGCCGGCCTAGGGCCGGTTCGTTTTCAATTGACCAAAAAAATGATCTTCGCCTGACTCCTCGCAGCATCCAAAGGATTGTCAAATATTACGCGGCTAAAGCCGGAATAATCAAAGACGTCCATCCGCATACGCTCCGCCATTCCTTTGCCACGGACCTCCTCATCAACGGCGCGGATATTCGCAGCGTCCAATCAATGCTCGGCCATTCGTCCATCACCACCACGCAGATATACACGCATGTCACCAACGCCCAGCTAAAAGAAGTGCATAAGGCTTTTCATGGAAAACGGAAAAAATAACAATGAAGTTTAAATTATTGACTGATTGATTTCTTTGAAATAATATGAATTATAAGTCTTGGGCGTGTAGCTCAGTTGGTTAGAGCGCTTCCTTGACATGGAAGAGGTTTCAGAGGTTCGAGTCCTCTCACGCCCACCAAGGGACTGTAGCTCAGTGGTCAGAGCGGACGACTCATAATCGTTTGGTCGCTGGTTCAAATCCAGCCAGTCCCACAAACTAAAAAAGGCTTTCTGGCCTTTTTTGTTTTTATTAAATTTAATTTCCCGCCACCGGGTCAGTCGCGTGAGCAGGGATGATCTCTTCGACTTTTTCCGCTTCGGATTC